>Ga0228710_1004424_pt1 | contig 22199 bp, 9 predicted proteins | sample MedpolnodulmetaG_FD_177995 | JGI IMG/M metagenome (GOLD analysis project Ga0228710, IMG submission 177995) | Root nodule microbial communities from Medicago polymorpha collected in Santa Monica, California, United States - pink nodules | ecosystem: Host-associated > Plants > Roots > Nodule...
TTTTTTTAATTATTTTTCATTTTTTTTTTTTTGTTTAATTGTTTTTTTTTTTTTTTGTTGTTAAATTTCGATTATATAGGTTTTATTGATTTTATGATATGTTAGATTTATGTTTAGGTTAGAATTGTTAGAATTGTTTAGGATTAGGTTTAGGTTGTTATGAATTGTTATAATTGTTATAGAAGTTTTATTGAATTGTTAGGTTTAGGTTTTGATGAATTGTTGTAGAATTGTTAAAATTGTTTAGGTTTAGGTGTAGGTTTTGATGATAGTTTAGGTTTAGGTGTAGGTTTTGATGATAGTTTAGGTTTAGGTTTAAGTTTTGATTTTTTGATGTTATGATTTTATCTCATTGTTGTTTAGTTTAGGTTTTGATCGTCAATTTTTTTTATGTAGACATGTCTCAGAATCAAAACCAGGGTAACGTTCAGGGTGATGAAAAGAAGAAAGAAAAATCGCCTATGACATGGCACGGAATCACATGTGATGGTTCCGTCAAAAAGATGGATTTGAACGTACCGGTGTACAATCAGTCGAGGTTGAGGAGGAGCGGGATGACATGCTACTTTGGTCCTCAACCAAAAGCAGGTGCCACAGGGACTGTAGCGGGCAACCCGATTGACTTGTGTGACGATGAAGATGAATGAATGTAATGGCTTGTAATGCCTAATTGATTTGGATCTTTTTTTATGGTTTTTTAATATGTCGCGCACATTTTGCTACATTTTTCTTGACATTATGGCGCTTTTGAATAAAAATTGCGTTTTGAATAATTTCAATTAAAGTCCTGTTTTGAATTTTGAATAATTGTGTATTGGAATAAAAACTAATTAAATCTAACGTGAATTCGAATAATTAAAATTGCGACAACGTGAATTTGAATAAATAAAATTGCGACAGCGTGAATTCGAATAAAAATTGCGTATTGAATAAATTCGAATAAAATGGTACATTCATTACATTCGGGAATGCACCTTCCAACTACAACAATTGTCTTGCCTCTGAATGGGGCAAATTCAAACTGGCTAAGCAGCAAGACTCCAGTATTCGTCCAGGAATCCAGTATTCGTCCAGAAGTGCTTTTGTTCCATTCAAAAGGTTAAATTCTTGTTGGTCTTGGTTTAAAATGATAGTATCCAAGTGCCAACGGAATGAGGTCCAGACCTTGACACCTCAATACCATCATTTAAACGAAGCCAACAAGAATTTAACCTTTTGAATGGAACAAAAGAACTTCCAGGCGAATGCTAGAGTCCTGCCGATTAACAAGTTTGAATTGCCCCATCCAGAGTAAGACAATTGTTGTAGTTGGAATGTGCATTCCAACTACAACAATTGTCTTACCTTTAAATGGGGTAAATTCAAACTGGCCAAACAACAGGACTCCAAACTTCGACCGACATTCCCATCGTTCCATTCAAAAGATTAAATTCTTGTTAGTTTGGTTTAAATGACGGTATTGAAGTGTCAAAAGAATGAGGTCCATTCCTTGATACTTCAATACCTTCATTTTAACTAGCCTAACAAGAATTTAATCTTTTGAAAGGAACAATGGGAATGCCGGTCGAATGTTGAAGTCCCGCCGTTTGACAAGTTTGAATTACCCCATTTAAAGGAAGACAATTGTTGTAGTTGGAAGGTGCATTCCCTACCTAATCACGATCTTCTCGCGGAATCAAACTCTTGATGATATCTTCAGTTGATCTCAACAATGTTACCCGCATATCGATCCACTGGAACATGTTGTGCTCCCAAAACATGCTCGTCACGTTTTCGCCGTTCTTTAATTCCACCCAAGTGAATGATACTCTCCCCTCGTCGAGCGTTGGACGTTTATACCGAACAAAATTATTCAACTTATATCTAATCTTAAAATAAATCATATACTCTTACATGTAAATCTACTTAAAAACTAAAATAAAAAAATAAATATAAAACACCAAAATAAAAAATAACCCTAAAAATTCTAAACTATAACATAAACATCATGCAAACATTTTAACTAAATTAATCAACTTATATCTACTCTAAACATGAATTATAACATATAAATCTATTCAAAAACTAAAAAAGAAAAATCTACTCAAAAACTACAAAAAAAAAACATTTATAACAACTAAAATGTAAGTTAATAGCTTTATGATTACTTACCATTTTCATCTCACACTATGTGCTACTTGAAAATGTGCTTTAATGGTGAAGCTTCTTGACAATGAACTTGGATAGTTCAAAATGAAAGATAGGTTGGCAAAGGTGTGGAAACTAACGTATGATTTTGATATTACGGATCTCAACAATGACTTTTTCCTGGTCAAATTTGATCTTGAGGCAAACAAAGTTAAGGTTATGGAGACTATCTCTTGGTGTAAGTATGGACCATATCAAATTTATTTCACCAACGACAAAGACCGAAAGAACCATGGTGAAGATCCGCTTTCCAGATCTAAATTTAGTTTTTTATCATGAAAGTATTCTCATGGCAATTGGTACTCCAATTAAGGTGGAGAGATATACTATAGATGTCATGAGAAGTTGTTTTGCTCGAGTTTATCTGGAGATAGATCTTTCTTTCTTTTTTTTTAAGACAGCGTCGAGATAGATCTTAACAAACCAGTGATTGGCAAAGTTTGGATAAAGGGTCATTGATATTGCATTGAATATACAAATGACTTTATTGAATATGCACCATTTGTGATTTTTTTTTCATGTTTATTTTGTCAAGATTTGGTTGTGTTTTTCAAGGTATAGGTGACAAGAAACCTGTGTTTTTGAATATGGGATTTTGTTCAATATTTTCACATGTTATGATATGTTTAATATGCTAGTCTGGAAGATAGAAAAACGAGTTTTCTGTCTGAAGATCATCAATAGCCAATTCAACGTTACATGATTTATTAACTCTTTCTTATTTAAATGATTTGCCTTACTTCCACTACTATTAGTTTTAATTCTGCTATCAAACTTTTTTGCAAGAGTTCTATTTTATGGAGTATTTAGAGGAGTCGCAATATCAAGTTATGGGAAAATGCTGTCGAATACAAGGTTTTTGTTTGTAGGTGCTGCTTGTTGTTTTGCAGTAGTGGCAGATTGCTCACACGTCAATTGTCAATTTGGGCGCCAGCAACAGCTCAGAGTTGGAAAAAGTTTTGGTCAAGCCTCCTACTAGTAAATTGAAGTGCAATATTGATACATCTTTTCATAATACTATAGAGTGGGCATGGACATGTATTTACATGGTGATGAAGGGTGTTTTATTTGTGTGAGAACAGGGACTTTCAGCTCACCTCTTACATCTAAGAAGGGGGAAGCTTTCGCTATTCTTCAAGCTATTTATTGAATTGGTGGCTTCGGCTTGGACAACATAATTTTGAGTTAGATGTTGAGGTGGTGGTAGATAGTTTCCATAAGTTCGTATATTCTTATGGATTGGGTAATAACAGAGATATAGAAAGTCTCAAAATAAGCACTTTGTAAAATTTCATGAAGTCAAGAATCTAACACACACACAAACACCTACAACACAAAGACAAAGGCTTTCTCTTATTCCATCCACTGACCAAATCGGCTACTGAGAAGACTGCTTAGATTTCACCATCCCAAAGTTCTTCAACAGATCTGTAGCCACCATAAGTTTCATGAACAAATGAGGCACCCCGGAGTAATCTTGCCTGAAACAATAAAAGCCACTGTCATAAAACTGGACAATGTTTCCATGGAAGTAAAGAAGAACTTCAGCCTCATAGATTCATACTGTCAAATAACTAGCAACAGGCTTATCTAGATTCAACTAAAAATGAATTCCAACTCTCCATCCCCAAAACATTAGAGGGAAAATAGGTTTGGGTTAGCAATATTAATTGGAAATTAAGAATCCAAAATCAAGTCTTATTCTTATATAGGCTGATAACATGGAAGGAGATGATTAACAATAATTTTAGCTATGCTGCTTAACAACTGGAGCTGAATATCAATATAGTAATATATTCTGTTCTTAAAACCAGAAAGACCAACGGAAACCATCAAGCATTTTACCTGTTGAATCTCAGAAAATTTAGCAAACAAGTCTTCAGGTATAGCCCAATCAAAAAGATCGAAATTTTCTTTTATCCTTGCTTCATTTGTACTCTTGGGAAGTACACTATGACCCATTTGCAATCCCCAGCGAAGAGATACCTGAGCAGGAGTCTTACCTAGTTTCTCAGCAATCATATTTAGAACTGGATGCTTAATGACATCACTTTGAAGCCATGTTGTTCCAGGGGAACCCAAAGGTGAATATCCCTAAACATTAAAAATACCACATTTTAAATTAGAGAAAATCATTTAAAAATATAATAATAATGGTTCATTTCAAGTTTCAACAAAACAGAAAAGATCCTAAAAAAAAAAACAGAAAATATTTCATGAAAATAGCCAATGTAATGTGCAGAAACAATATAATGATCATTCAAGACTTGAAAACTTACAGAGAGGTGGACACCATTGGAATTACAGAAATCGCGCAGCTTGTCCTGCCTCCAGGAAGGATGGCATTCCACTTGATTAACAGCAGGAGGAACACGAGCAACCTCGAGCAAATCCCCCAACTTCTTGGAAGAGAAATTGCTTACACCTATAGCCCGTGCCTTGCCTGAGTCAAAGAGTGCTTCCATTGCCTTCCATGTGCTGGCTAAGTTAGGTTGCACTAGATTTTCAGGTTTGAAGCCTACTGATCCTTTCTTCATCGGAGCAGGCCAGTGGATCTGAAAAAGAAGAATCATCAATAAACAATTAAGAATGTGCTAAAAAATATATTAAACCACCAAATTTTGCAATCAGATGAAATAAATCTTACATGCATCTGAAGGAAAGCATAAATAGCACCCAAGCAATGCAGCATATGCAGGAAGTGCAAATTAAATTCCTTAGAATTAAAGGCACTTATGGTCGTCAAGTCTGCAAGACGCATAGCTTAACAACTACTCCCTCCATCTCATCTTAAATGTCGTTTAAGATTACACACATTTCATAAGAAAAGCATGTAGTGTACTAGTTTCTATCATAGAAATGAACTTCATTCAGTAAAGTACCCATATAGATGGAGCAGTTAGGTTAATTGAGATACTCTAATTAGAAGGTTTGTTAGTGAAACAAGTAATTAAAGTTTCATTGATATTCTAAAGTGATAAATAATATGAGATTAGCAAATACTACAAACGTGACACTTAATATGAGACAGGGGAGTATTTTCAAGTTGCTATGTAAGAAAAGTTTAGAATTGAAAAAGATAAACACAGCATTTTCCAAACAATCATACATTCTACAATTAAGTTATCATCCAAGCCGTGTACAATAGGACTTTTTCTACAATAAAAAAATGCAGTGCGTAATTAATTAACCTCACAATTTCATAACTAAAAGACTACATGGAAAGGATGTTTCTTAGAAATTCATATTCCAGATTTCATTTTCAATTTAAACTTTGAAAGAAATTAATAATCAGAAAATTGGGGGTAGTAAAATCATAATTATGCATAAAATTTTAACAAAGTAGTTGAAGAATATCTAAAGATTGAGTGAAATATTATTACATACAAGATACAAATCAACATAATCAAGCTGTAAGTCTGTCAAAGTCCTGTCCAATGCTAGCGGTACATCTTCTGGAGCATGATCAGTATTCCTGCAGTGCACATCATCTTAAACCCTTAGGTTCTAAAATCTAAACATTAAAGAAGACTAATGGATTCAAAACTATGAATCACAAACACAGACAATAATAATTTGAAAAAATGACATATTTCAATATAATCACTTGTGTCAGTGTCGGACACGACACACCAATAAGTGTTTGTACTTCAATATAGAGTTGAAAAACCTATTCTACCAGCATTATTAAATAATTAAATTAGCTAAAACATGGAAACAAAATTAATTAATGAAACAAACCAGAGTTTAGAGGTAATCCATAAATCTTCACGTTTCACTACGCCTTCGTTAAACAATTTCTTCAACATGGAACCAATCTACAACAGAAAGAATGAATGAATCATTTCAATCACACATGAAATTGCATTAAACAACGAAAGAATTACCTCCTTCTCGTTGCCATAGACTTGAGCACAATCAATGTGACGGTAACCAGCCTGTGATATATCAAATTGATTGATCAAAATCAAAATCAAAATCAAATATGATTGTATAAAATGTGCGTGTGAAAATCGATGAAGTGGAGAACCTTGATGGCGGCAGCGACGGCTTGAGCGACGAGGCCAGGATCGGACTGCCAGGTACCTAAGCCGACGGAAGGGATCTTGGCTCCGGTGTTGAGACTGAAGAATCGAATCTCGCTCGACATTGTTAGGCGAAAAAGAGAAAAATGGTTTGTCGGTTTCAATGGGGGCGAAAATGAGAATGAGAATGAGAATGGAATATGATACCAGAATCTATAGATTTATGTAGGGCGGGAGTCTAGAAATTATTATTATTATTATTATTTTGGTTACACTAGAGAAAAGGAAAATAAAAAAATAAAATAAAAAAAAGCAAAGAAAACGTATGTCAAAATAAAGGATACTTTTATAGCATCGGTTACTAAGGCTGAAGATAGACAGGGTAGTAATGGTTGATCCAACATCATAAGAGACTTTGAATGATTAGCACATATTTTAAAAGTATATTCGCGCAAGAGTTTACTTCTCGTGATGAATGAAAATATTTCACTCATTTACCATATACATTCGAATGAGCTCCAAGAGGTTCACAATGTGATGAAGTCTCGACACTTCCTTTGACTCCGTCTTCGTGAAATTAAGGCCTTATCGACAAGTTTCAGCTGCAGGTCAAAGGGTTCACAAATTGTCGCAGCAATACTATGGTCCTTTGAAGATAATCAAGGCTATCGGGGGCGTCGCTTTTGAGCTCCAACCTCCTACCAGCAAGATTCATCATGTTTTCCATGTCTCAAAACTAAAACCTTGCTCAAGAGATTCATCTCCTTCTTTGGAACTGTTGTTACATGATAAGAACAATCAGCCCATCATTCAACCTGTTGCCATTCTCAACTGGCAGAAACGGAAGAAACATCTCAAACCAAAGTCTTGGTCCAATGGAGCGACACCTTTTCGGCTTGGGAGTTTTTCGAAGAACTGAAACAATCTTACCCCCATTTAAAACTTGAGGACAAGGTTCCTCTTGATGAAGGGAAGGATGTAATGGGCCTAGATGAACGAGAGGAAGCTAATTAGAATGAGCCCAATTGAGACAAAGGGCCTCACTTACGATCCAAGAGAAACCGAGTCAAGCTCAAGTGGATGAATGATTGTGTAAAACCCTATTAGGGTAGCATCTTTGCCTTATCAATAAGAACTTACTAGAATATCTTTTTTATGCTTTGTAGTCCTTTGTATAGACAGCTGAAGCATAAAGTCGTTAAATGTGGTACAATCCACAACTATCAAGGTATTATACTATATGTAATGAAGGAACACTAAAATAATGACAATCATTGAATTCAGAAAAAATCATATAGTCCCCTCCACTCACAGAGTAAATTTATTTTATTCTCTTGCTTTAGCATCCTTACAAAAAGGACGGAGTAATTGATGGTCAGATTTAGGCAAGTTTATCAAGTAATAAAGTGTAAGTAGAGTATCGTATCCACAAGGAATATGTTTTCAACTAGGCAATTTGCGTTACTTATTTGAGAATAATTAAAATAAATAAAGATAAGGGTTTGGGGGTTTTGCAATTTAATATGTTTGCAACATAACAAAGTTTACATGTTTTGATTGCAGAATGTTAGCGGTTGTTAGGATTCTTTGAATCCCCTCTATTTGTTTGTTGGAATTAGTTAACATTCAAATCTTATTCAGATTTTAGTGCTTTCTATCTAAGTGATGAGTTCGTGGGGTTTTAATACCTACCAGCTGTTAAGTTGTGAAGTGATATAAGGTGAACATGCTATAATAAATCATAAGAGGCATGATTCCTGAAGCGATAAAAGGTTGAGTTGATATAAACTCTTAATGAGATCTATACTCTATGTGGAGTGGAGTACCTAGCTACAGGAGTACTCTTGATAGACTCGCCTTTGTGAATGTGGAAGTGGGGGCCGCTTCCTATGGAATTCTATAGGCAAAATTCCTAGAGTGTTCACTAAATTGGGATTGACGTGCAGGGCCTTTAACGCACGGGCTTTTTGAGAATACACCTAAGAAAAGGTTGTGTGTGGTTTGATGTCAGAGATAGAGTTCAAGACTACGAGTCACTCTAGTAAAATCTGAATCTTATTCACTACGCAAAGGTTCAAGTCATAGACACCTTCGCTTATGCACAATCTTAGAAGGCAAATGTTCAAGTCGTAAGACACCTTGGCTTATGCTATCTTAATAGAAACCTCTAAGTTATTTTTTAAATTCAAGTGGGGGATTGTTGAAACACATGGAGTGTTATGGTGTGAATTAAAAAAATTATCATGTCAACTTTCTCAATTAGTGCTCATTTATGATGCGAGATCAAGCCATTGATTTTCTAACGGTCAACTAATCCTAGCCATTGGATTTGTAACTTATCTTTGGCTCTTCACCTATAAATTGAGCTCCTCTCCCTCACTTCTATTCACACCAAAAGTTCTCTTGAGTTGTCAAAGAACTTTTCTCTCTTCTCCCTCCTTTAGCTTGTGTTGACGAGTTATTCTTTTCTTCTCCCTCTTTTTCTGTCCCTTCGAATTTAAAGAGTGTTCTTAAGGCCATAGTCCCTTCAGTTTATAATGTTCCTTCGGAATTAAGAATGGTCTTAAGAACATAGTCTCTTCGGTAAATTTTGTCCCTTCGGAAATAAGAGTATTCTTAAGATCAAAGTCTCTTTCGAGATAAAGCGTCCCTTCGAAAAATAAGAATGATCTTAAGAATATAGCCCTTATTTATATTTTATGTCATTGGAGAAGTTAGAGGTTAGAGTGGTGGAAACACCATATTAGAGTGGTCTTAGTACCATATAAGAATGGTCTTAGTACCATAATAGAGTGATATCAATACCATATTAGAGTGGTTTAGCACCATATTTGAAGGTGTATTTCTAGAACAGGTCTTATAGTGCAATAGGACTCTGATACAGTTATAGCTGGACTGTTTTATCTTGGGGGCGTCGTGGTTGATAGTCTGCTTGCACAATTTTGGGCAGTGCCACGAAACATCTTAAAGAAAGCGACCTAGTCCGCGACTCCGCCTAGTAATCTCTTCGGTGACAAAAATATTTTTTAACTAATTTTGACTATTGTTCCAACAGTTCTCATTACCCCCAAGGTGTTTGTGACGTGTTTCCTAACCCAAAAATCTCACCCCTAAGATCAACCATAAAGTTACCTCCTTTAGTTCTCAAGATTCTCTCTTTATAAGACTCCTAAAAAAATTGAAAAATGAAGTCTTATATGATATTTAGACCATACAAAATCGTGTTATAATTTAGAGCCTTATATAGTGTTTGTGACGAGGGAATATCTATTTACATCCCTACTAGCATATGCACACAACAAAATCCCCATAATTTTTCCATTGTTTTAAACAGGTCTTTATAATTAGAATAATTGTCCTTATGGCGGGGATACAAGGCAAGAACCTAAACAATATGTTAAATAATGTCAATAATAATTAAACTTTAAGTTAAAATAGTTCGAAAAATGAAGTCAAAGAATAAAAATTTGTTCTATCGTCTATCCGAATGCTGGATATGTGAATGCAATTTCTTCAAGATCAACACTCACATCATCGTCATTATCATACATATTGGCTGTCCTATGAAGGTCCACCTGATAACAACGAATCCACACATCAACAAATTAAGACAATAATATAATAAAATAATTTCTATTTTACAAAAATAATAACACAATAGTAATAACATTATAAAAAATAAAAAAATCCAGAAGTTCTAGCTCAACTGACAAAATGCTGAAATTGTTAGGCCGGATGCCATGACCGGGGTTCGAACCCCGGTACATCCACTTATGTGTAAGTTTATAATGGCTTTTCCATTTCGTCTATCTACCAAAAAAAATAACATTAAAAAAAAATCATTACGCACATTTTAATGTTACACGAGTATTCTATATATTCTCATTTGATTCACATGTGTCTATATCATCTTCAGACCCAAATTCCTCACTTCATGACCTTTGGAACGTCTACTTCAATGAGACCCCTCGTTTTCTTTTGATTGCAACCCTCTATCCTCGTTTGCTTCATCTGGTTGATAAGGAACACAATACACTTGCCTATTTTGCAACACTCTTTTGAGTGTATCTATTCGCCCCTTTCATAGCTAATGATTTGAAAGTTTGTTAGACCCGTTTTGAATGAGCTATTTTTGCGGACTATTGAAAATAAAAACAGTGTCATCCTTAATAAGTCGAAAGATCAATGAACAGAGAATGAATCTAAAAAAGACAAATATATGAAGGTGTGAAAAGTACTCATTGTTTTCCTCAGAATTGATGAGTACTATAATGCCTCACATTGTGATATTGCTAAAGTGATTCGGGATACCTTACAAGTCACCCATAAGGGGACGAATGAGGTAAAACAATTGAAGACGAATACACTTACTCAAGAATATGAGTTCTTTCATACAAAGCACGGAGATCAGACATGCAAAAGAGTCGTATAATGAATAAGCTTATTAGATTTGTAAAATCTGATCTTAATGCTAAAACTATTTTGAGATGTTTGACTAGGAATTGGCATCTCAAGGTAACCGCCATCAATGAGTCACAAAATCTCAACATTTTGGACTTGTCTACTATATTTGAAAAATTGAAGGAACGTGAGCAAGAGCCCATAATCTTGCCAAACATGAAGATACTGTGAAGAAACGCGAAAAGGATAAAATAAAATAAAAAAAGTATAGCACTTAAATCCTCCATCTCTAAGGTTCAAAAGGTAGTTGAATCGAAAAATGAATATGATGTATTTCTCGTTTGACCAAGTTAAATTATGGAGCAATCAAGACACATTTCAATGGCCAAGTAGCGGACAATCATTCAGAAAACCTTCAAATTTTGTAGATTAAAGACTCAAAACCATCACCAAGGAATCCAGAGATCAAATCATTGAAAGACTAAAGTTGTTACGACCAACCACAATGGATGGCTACGAGCCTAACACCGTAACAACCAAGGAATTAAACTTATGTTTTTTTTCTTTGTAGAACTTGGATGATATAGTGTTTAAACCAATCTTAATGTTTTATAGCTCAGAGGTTTACGAATTACTTAGGCTGAAGCAATAATAGAGCAAGCTTAGACTTGGTTTCACACCACTTTCACCATAGAAAACTCTTCGAAATTTGCATTGCATTTTCAATAAACTTCTAACTTTTCTTTTATTTGTTTTATTTAGTTATGTTCATCACTATGATGAGTTAGTAGATTTCTTATTCTTCAGATCATGTAAAGTAGTCATATGACAAGCTTTCCACAGTTTCAATTCCTGTCTTTTGTTAAGAGAATGCATTCACCTAATCTAATCTTATTGTGCGTAATAAAAATTTAGGAAATCTTATGATTAGCGAAAGTGAAAGAAGATTACTAAAAATATAAGGCTAGACAAAAGGTTCAAAGCATGAGAATAGCCTAGGAACTTTTGGGATGTAAATGGATATTCGGTCCTAAAGGGCCACAGTAACATGGAAGCCATGTAAGACACTTCTTTTATCACTAGAAATAGATTAATTGATACGAAAGAGAATATATCATCCCCAGGTTTGCATTCTTAAGGCAAAAGGAAGAAATAGAATTCGGAAAGTTCATTGTAGTGATGAGTTATAATGATTCCAACATATTTTTATCATTGCATATTTCTAACACATTTTCCAAGCACTCTAAATTATCCATCTTATAATAATCCAAAAACACTTTTTAATTGCATATTTAAGATAAAAAGGTAGACTTGAGGTTTGCAAGTCCCAGTGAGATCGATATTTTACTTCAACGATAAAATTGTGCATTTGTGGACTTATCAAGTATTTTCCTCAAGTGATGCAAGCAATGTCGAAGTCTCCTGCCGAAGTAAATAGGTATTTACTACGATCCCTCGAGTAAGAATGGTTTGGGTACCCAAGGAAAACACCTTTGCTATTAACTTGTTAGAACCCAATGAGAATTGGAAACCTATAACTTCTAATTGTTAATTTTTTTAGGAATTCTCCTGAGAACCTCAAAAATGAAATGGTGCCTTGATAGTGTCTGCTCAGGGCATATAAAAGGTGACAAGTCTAAGCTCATCGAGCTTCAAGCAAAAGTACGAGGACATGTCACCTACAGTAACACGATAAATATAAAATTCTTGGTGTTTGTATTGTGGGAAATCCATCCAGAACAATTGTTAAAGATGTATCATATGTTGAGGGTCTTAAACACAACTTGTTGAGTATTAGTCAATTGTGCGACGAAGGTTATAAAATTTCTTCTAACCCCCGCATGTGTGTTTAAGGATACAAGGGAAGACAATGTCTATTTTCTAGATCTAGATCATGTTACATCAATGGGAGCCAAATGCCTCACAAGCAAGAGTAAAGACTCGTAGTTATAACGTAGACGTTTAGCTCATATTAATCATTACTTGTTAAATAAAATAGTTTCCAATGATCTAGTAATATGACTACCTAAGTTAAAATTCTTGAAGGATCTCCTTTGAGACGCTTGTCAAAAGGGTAAACAGCACAGGGTCTCTTTTAAATCCATTTTTTTTATTTCTAGCTAATTCAAGACCTTTAGAACTAATCTATATGGATCTTTTTGGTCCTTCAAGGACCAAAATCTTGGGCAATAACTATTAAGGTTTTGTCATTCTTAGCAAGTAAGATATTTAAGGAAAGAAAAAGATCCATTTGGATTAGTTCTAAAGCTTAATAGTTCAAAATATTGATAATGGATGTGAATTTGCCAAAGTTGTAAAGAAAAAAAAAAGATTTCTAAATTAGTTCAATACGAAGTGATTATGAAGGTGAATTTGAAAACCATCTTTTTGAAAAATATTGTGACGAACTTGATATAGACCACAATTTTTCGCCACCTAAAGATGAATAAATGGTGAATCTGAGGTTCAAATTTTTTTCTCATGTATATATAATGCAATGTCCTCTAGCAACTGAGTTATGCTAATGGGGATGGAGGAAAAACAATCTTAAATGAACCATATACCTATTTGGAATTGATAGTTCACGTCTCCTTATAACCTTCCCTTTGATTACACTATCATATATTCTATTTTATGTTCAATTGTTTTACTAATTCAACTTCCCTAGTTGAGTTTCCATCCAAAAAAAGAGAAGTTGAAGGGGTTTTAAAGGATATTGAGGAAAGGGTGGATTCAAATATATATGGGCTAATTTAGTTTCTTAAAAAAAAAGAAAAATTATATCCGGTACATAAGGCATCATGCATGACTTATAATTTGAATTATTCAAAGAAATGTTTTATTATAGTACTATTGAAGTTGAACCTATATAGTCTTAGTTTACATTTTAACGAGTACTAGAAAGCTATAAGTCTAGAAATTCCACCATAGTTCGAAGTGATAAACCTGATATGTTTTCCTCTTAGTAGCATGTTTGGACATCACTCATTTCCGGCTTCTCCATGCAATGATTTGTTAAACTGATTTTGTCTACAAAAGCGGCACGATCTTCATTCTTCATGTCTATTGCAATGTTTTCAAGTTATCTACTGAAATATTTTTATTTTCTTGCTTCATTTATTTAGAATTCGTACCTTCAACCAATGAGTTTTGAAGTATGCTTTTTTGAACTATCCCGCATAGCAAAATAAAATAAAAAAGGGATTCAAATGTACTAATCTAAATTTGTAGCATCTTTTAGATAATCTAAGTTTGGACGCTAAGAAGCAAAAGGGAGACATGAAGTGCTCGTTTGTTTCCACGTTGAAACAGTTGCCAAACACACGACTGGAAAGATGCTAGAAATTTTAGAGTTATAAAATCATTGCAATATTGTCTTGGGACGTGAGAAAAGAGAGAAACGTATATACAAAGTACAAACACACACGAGTCAGTTAAGTGCAAGTTAAAAGTTGTAATGGTTGAATCAACTTTAGCACTTATGCAAGCAAAGTTAAAAAAATATTTACATTTCTTTTGACCTCATTGAACTGGTAGTTCAGATTTTCGACTAATTTACTGAAATTAAATATTGACTCCTCGGTAACTTATTGAGTTATTTCTTAATATGTTCAAACACACAAGGTAAAATATGCACCAAAATATTAAGTGCTACTTTACTAAAATAAAAAAAAAGAGCTCAAGATTAAATGGTAATGTGAAAGTGACTTATCAACATATATCTTAATTTCAAAGGGACTATGATCTTAAGATCGTTCATTAAATTCAAAAGGACAAAAAAGAAAGAGAGAGAAGTTTGATTGGAAGTGTGTCGGGGAGACAAAGGGAGAAGAGAGAAAAAGTTATCGATAAATCATTATATAGTGCAAGAATCAATGAGGCAACCAAAATGGAGGGTCGAGATCGTTCGACCATTGAGAGAAATCATCAACATGATATTGCCTCATCAATGTCTCATTAATCACTTGAGTTGACTTGCACCAATCAATGGAGGGCGCGCACCATGTGTGGAACACATGTAGGTGTGTGTTCAACACGTGTTGGCATGTGCCAAACGCGTGCTGACGCGTGTAAAATGCTTACGTGTCAATGATGTGTACCCAAACCAAAAATAAATAATTAAATTTAAGGTTTTGGATCACTAACAATAAAACACCACACAACCCAATCGGATGGACGACGTGTGGTGGTCATGTTGAGTGTGTCATCACCCGTTTAGAAATATTTATACCCCAAGAACACAACCTTGGAAGTCATACCTCCATAATATATTATATGTTGAGTGTGTCATCACCCGTTTAGAAATAATTATACTAGTGTTGTTAATAAACTATCTAATGTAGGACATAGAAATTTTTCACACAGTGTTCAAACGTATATACTTAGTATTGGTGCATGTGCAATACGATATAGATATGTGAAATTTCTTAAATTCAAGCACGATGCAGGCATGCAGCTGAGATACGCTCACAAAATATATGTAAAATACTTGTAATGAAAATCCGTTTATAATTCTTCATTAATGTATAATTATAATGATCACAATTAAAAAGAAAGAAAAAAAATTACTTGCGGTCAAAACAAATAATGTAATTTTGGTCTAAATTAAAATAAATAATTATGATACCTCTAAGGTATATGTATCCGTGAGAGTCTTTGAAGTATTGATATCTAATATGTATATGATACGGATTCGTCTTCAATTTTAGAGTATCCAAACTGGTAAAGGATCTCCTTTTGGATTCATCCAACCGTGGGCTATTGTGAAGGGGATGGAGATTATTATTATTATTATTGCTAGAGATTTTAACTATGTTTATGTTGAGTCAGATTCGATGACATCCTTAACTCATTTTGACGGTAATTGTTCCAAGATGCACATCCTTTTGCTCATAAACACAATTTATCAGCTAAATTACAAAATATCAAGTATAGTCATGTGCAAATTTGGCTTTAACTTAAATATGGAGAGTCAAATTTTTGTTTTTATTCTAACTTTTACTTCTCAAGTCATGTTGGTGAGGGAGGTTTTCATTTTTTGTAGTTTCTTTTTCCTTTGTTGCGGACTTTAAGCCTTATTTTCTTCATAAAAAAAAATCAAATAAAATTATTTTCCCCCTCAAATTTGCATATTTTTTATTTCAATGTGAAACAGACCTCCATATTTTTGCAATGCATATTGCTAGCAGTTGAAAATAAAATTTATTAAGAACAGTCCTTCATATTATTGCAAATTAAAGACAATTACAAAATGGGATCAAACCATGATCTCTCATAGGGATATTCTCAAACTTTTTAACAAGGTTTAGTGCAAAAGCATCTTTGACGGAAGCCTTCGCAATGTCCTCCGGGAAAACCCTCAGTTTGGCACACAGAAGCACAATTGGTGTCACTCACACATAGTCCTTTGAAGTTGTTACTTGGAGTCTCACAAGTTCTTGCCTCTGCCACTATAATTGGCCCCATCTCTGTCCATATCACAAAATCAACAACACAAGTGAATTAACAATTTCATTCAAATATAAAATAAAATATATAAGTGGAAATCAAATCAGACTAGATTTAGATTTGTGAAATAAATATTAAACACAACTATTGAGATCAACAAAAAAAAATTGAGGTCAAAATATTAAACACAATTGTAGAAACTAAAATTAGTTAATTGAGATAAAAAAAAAATGAAGTTGTAAATTAAGTAAGCATCAAGAAATTACACCCCACCAGTGGCCACAAGAAGAAGAAAAACAAAGATGGTGGAAACCAAAGGAAGTGAATGAGCCATATAGGAGACTAGACTTGTAAGAAGAAAAAATAGAACTAGTTAGAACTTGTTGACATGTGATGCAAATGGAGCTACTATGTCTTCTTAAATAGGGAAATAAAGTTTTTTGGGTGCGTAAGTATAGCTTAATTAATAGCATAATAGCATCAAGGGCATTTTCGGTCTTTAAGAATTTATTTATTTATTTTTTGACAAAATGTAAATATCAAAATTTAAAACTTTTTTTTTACGGTGATTTCACCAAACGTAGGGTCACGGTAGACAAACGCAAACAACGAAGAGGTGTTTCAAAAACATGTACTTCCTCCGTCTCATATTATTTGACAAAGTTGACTCTATCACACATACCATTTGATACCAATGCATCATTTTGATCTTAAATATCTTTAATAATCTATAAGAAAAAATTATAAAAAATTGATATTTTAAAATTATTCATCGATACGAATCCAACATCTTATATGCTACCACTTGTCTTTGTATATTAGTAGAAAAATATGGTCAAAACATATTATATGAATAATACACATTTTCAAATTAGGTCATATAAAATGGGACGGAGGGAGTAATAGTATAAAATAATTGAGAAAAACACGCAAAAATTTATTTTTCAGGTTCTTAAAAAATTGTACTTCATTCGGTCACTATTATAAAAAAAGATCTATTTTTTAGGTTAATTGAATAATTGTTTTATCTTGTTTATATTATAAATCAAATACATCAGATATTCAATAAATCTGAAGAAGAAAAAAATAATAGTTGCCTATCATAGTGATCATATGTTCTTTGGTCATATTTATAAGCTTGAGACGAAGGGAGTATGTGAAGCATGAAACAAATTAATGAGAAATATATTTTTCTTAGCTTCTAAGCACAATGAAACTACTGGTCAAGCAGAAGAAAACAAATAAATTAAAATGAAATTTGTTGGAAATTGAAACGGAGTTAGTTTGTTTTAACTATGGTTATATAACCTAGTCAAGTATTAGCATTATGAGTTGTTTTACTATCTTCGATCACATTTACAAACAACTTTTACTTTTTTATATTCATTACATAATTTATGATGCATCTGGACTGTATATAGTCTAAATACATTAGTTATTTAACCAGATGCATCATCAATTATTTAATGAATATAAAAAAGTAAAAGTTTTTGTAAATGTGATCGAAGATAGTAAAACAACTCATAATACTGATACTTGACTAGGTTATATAACAATAGTAAAAACAAACTATCTCCGTTTCAATTTCCAACAAGTTTCATTTTAATTTATTTGTTTTCTTCCGTTTGACCAATAGTTTCATTGTGCTTAGAAGCTAAGAAAAATATATTTCTCATTTGTTTCATGCATCACATACTCCTTTCGTCTCAGATTATATGACGATTTGTTTATTTTACACATATTAAGAACTGTAATTAATTTTGTATACGAAAGATATATTATGAGTTGTTTTACAAAATTGTCTTTAATAAAGGGTATTGGAAAAATAAAATAAAGAATTGAAAGAAGAGAGAGTAATAGTAAATAACTAAGGATAGTAATAGAAAAAGTAACAATAATGTTTCATTGATATTGTAAAACGACATTTAATTTGGGACACTTTTTTTTCTTCTAAAGTGACATATAATTTAGGACAGAGGAAGTATAATATAATACATCCGCCTTAGTCACATTTACACAAAAAAATGTCATACATTGAGTTTCATTGTAAGTCTTAATATTTTTTTATTATACTATCTAATTAATAATATGTGAATTAATCTCAAGTTTTTTTGTTTTGAGGGAGTGATATTGTTTCTATTCAATTAAGCTCAAGTTATTATATTCTAATTTTCATTTATGCTATTGATAAATATAATACATGATTCCTTCACACACAAAAAAAAAACAGAGAATACATAAGTTTGGGTTGACTTATCCTTTATTTAAACTATTTTATTTTCTATTTTATCCTTCTATAATATTATTTAAATTATTGATTAAGAAATTAAATCTCATTAAAATAAGAATTGATCCACTACAATGGAAACAATATTATCTATTCTTCAATACCAAACATATTAAAGGAATTCAACATCTTGAGATGAATTTTTCCTTTCCAGTTTTACCCTTTTCGTTTAAATCATTTTATCATTTTTATTTAAATTTTAAATTAAAAAATTATTTAAATCTCATTGAAATATGAAGAACCCACAACGTTTTTTTTTCAAATCAACCCACAACCCTATTTTGACCTTACCTATTATATACTATATATCAAGGGAATAATGGATTTTGGGCTAACTTTTACGTTATTTTGGTTATACCCTCAAGCAAATTTCCTATGATAATGGTTATTGTTGGAATCATTAAAAAAGATAATAATTTTTTATTATATATGTTATACTTTTGGTGTCATTGAAATAAATAAATATGGTTTGTTAGATTTGTTATAATTTGAAAGTGACAAATATATACATTTATACGTTTGATCAAAATGAAAATTTTATAAACAAAACTCTGTTTGTAATTTACAAACGTTAGTCCAATAAAAAGAGCAGAAAAACAGGCATGTGAGAACAAGTTTTTCCGGTAGTAATTTGGTTATATTATTGTTTTTCATTTATACAATTGTTTTTAATTTGTGTGAAATAACTAAATGTGACACTCGTACTAAGATTAAGAGAGTAACTTTTTGCACTAACATTTAATGGAGTTATAATGCCGATGCAAAAGGCATTTTTTTATATAAAAAAAAAAACTGTGTTTACGGCGCTAGGTATATTTTAAAAAAGGATATATCATTTAAAATAAAATAAAAAACTGAATACGCTTCTTCTCCATCTTTCATGTTGATCTAGTTGTCGCTCTTTTCCCTTGCTCTGCCTCCAATTTTATCAAGATGTCGTAGCCATTTCCTCACACTGATCCATCACGCTTACTATGGTAAGTTGATGGGTCGTTGTTGTTTTAGAGGTTATGAATTTGTTCTCCTCAATCAGTCTTAGTTCCACTAAGGTTTCATGATTTGCGATTACAGTTTTGGTGTTAATCGTACGTGATTCGACGTTCATATGATAATGTGGGCGTTTGTGCAGGTTGGTCACACGAACTAGCTTACGTTCATGTGAAGGTTTGGTTGTTGTTCTTCTCGTATCCTCTAGGGGTTGTTCTCCATTGGACTGTCTTAGCATTTCGTTTTTGTTCAAACTCTTTGATACTTTGGATGCATCTTGAATTGTTGAAATCTACAGGCTTCAAGGTTTATGGTCTGATTCGGTGTCATTTTAGTATATTTATCAGTCCTCGTGATTGATTTGAGACTTGTTTTATATTCTCATCATTCACATGTTTGATGGTGGATTATGAGGTTCAAAAAGGTCGTTTTGATTATTGTCATTCGTCGTAAAAAGTTGATAGTTCTTAGACCCGTTTCGTGTTGATGGTCGAACATTCACCAGTTTGTAGACCTATGATCAATGCTCCTTTTTTTGTTTTATTCTCAATTTTGCTTTTCAAGCCATGTTGGTTGATTTATCTCGGGGAGGTTTTCCCTTTTCTCAACTTCTTTTTCCTTTGTTGCTGGCATTAAGCCCTATTTTCCTCATAAAAAAATATCGAATAAAATTGCCTCCTTTCCCCTTAAGTTTGCAAATTTAGGATTTCAATATGAAAAAAGTGAACAAATGTATACCTTTGATGTTTGATCGGGTATATATACATCATCCAATTATTCAATGTTATGTCGTATTTATTTTTGTATTAATTTATTTAAACATAAAATCCAATTTTAAGTCAATTTTACCTACTGAATTCTGGTACCTAACCAAACTTAAGGTACCTAAGTATTTACCATGAAAGAATTGAAAAACATATTGTAGGCCAAAATTATAATTAGCGTGTAGTTGCATAACACACAACAATTGTCCGTAAAAAAAACAAAAAGCAATTGTTATTTGACTCTTTTTAATTTATTCATTCATTAATTTATTTATTTATTAAATTTCAAATTGCTATGCATATTGATAGGAGTAGAAAAAAAATTATCAAGAAAACTCCTCCACATTATTCCAAATTCAACACAATTACAAAAGATGATGAAACCATCATCTCTCATATATAGGATTTTCTCAACCTTTTAACAAGGTTTAGTGCAAAAGCATCTCTGACGGAAGCCTTTGCAGTGTCCTCCAGGGAAACCCTCAGTTTGGCACACAGAAGCACAATTGGTGTCACTGAAACATGCTCCTTTGAAGGAGTTACTTGGAGTCTCACAAGTCCTTCCTGCTACCATACTTGGCCCCATTTCTGTCGATATCACAAAAATTAAAAACACAAGTAAATTAATAATACTTTCATACAAAAAATAATACTAAAATGAAATCAAATCACATTAGATTTGGATTTGTGAAATAAATAAACATTAAACAAAGTTATGGATTATATTATGGCATGTAAGTGTGTTATAATAGCGACTAAAGTTAGTTAGTAATCGAGATCAACACCAATACGATGTTGTAAATTAAGTAAGCATTAAGAAATTACACTCACCAGTGGCCACAAGAAGAAGAAAAAAGACAAAGATGGTGGAAACCAAAGACACTGAACGAGCCATATTGGAGACCTAACTTCTAAGAAGAAAATGAAACAAAACTAGTTGGAACTTGTTGAATGAAATGAAATGGAGATAGTGTGCCTTAAATAGAGTAATAAAAGTTCTATTTTTGTTTTTTCTTTACCCAAAAAGAGGGTTCTTTTCCAAGGTTAATAAATGCTCTTTTTCTAAGGGATGAATATTTTCCAAGACTACATTTAACATTTTCATTGTTTTCGACAAGGACAATATTGAATTACTTTTTAATAAAAAGAAAATATTGAATGATTTATTGAGGGTTGGTGGAAAACTCTCTTTTCAATGCTTATTCTTTTATCATGTAAAATTCATGTGAGTTTCATTGTATTAGAAATGCATATACGTGAAGTGGTAAAAATTTATAAATTCTCACCCACTGGACTTAATATGTCCCAATAAAGAGAGTTATTAAGAAATGCAATTTATAACTTGGCAAAAAAAAAAGATATTATTTGTTCTCATGAACATAACAACAAAGCATTATATATGCAGGGGTAGGGAGTTGGGTCATGAATTTCACACTTATTCACCTTAAAACGTAAAATCTTAACCACTAGCAGGTTGCTTGATAAAAAAATCATTTATTTAATTAAAAAATTAGTATATATTATATTCTCTCCATCCAAAATTATATGTCACTTTGACAATTTCACCTAAATTAAGAAATGTAATTAATGTTACATGGAGAAAAGAAAATATGAGTCACTTTACAAAAATATCATTCGTCAATGGTGTGGGAAAGATAAATTAAATGAATTAAAAAAAAGGATCAAGTAATAAGTAGTAAGGGCATAATAGAAAGAAAAAAAAGCACCAATATATCATTGATATTGTAAAATGACATATAATTTAGGACAAATATATTTTTCAGAATGACATAATTTGGGACGAGGAGAGTAATTGTTATTTGACTTTTTTAATTAATTCATTAATTTATTAAATTGCAATGTATATTAATAAATTAATGGGATAGTAGATAAGGAAAATACAAAACAAAACCAAAAAAAAAAACTAAACTGCGCTTTTCACCCCCTAAGTTTTAAAATGTTGCGATTTTGTCCCCCTATTAAAGAAAATAGCAACTTTGGTCTCTTTTGTCCCAAAATTGCTGAGAAGACGCCACGTGTCCCAACAATGGGTCATAATCGCAACTTTTTGAGAAGATAAGGGGTCTAAAGATCATATTT
>Ga0228710_1004425_pt1 | contig 22197 bp, 11 predicted proteins | sample MedpolnodulmetaG_FD_177995 | JGI IMG/M metagenome (GOLD analysis project Ga0228710, IMG submission 177995) | Root nodule microbial communities from Medicago polymorpha collected in Santa Monica, California, United States - pink nodules | ecosystem: Host-associated > Plants > Roots > Nodule...
TAATTTAAACTAATTTAAAAAAAAAAAAAAAAAAAACATTATGAGTGTGTGATTTATTTTAATGAGAGCTTTTAACTATTTACATAAGGGTCCTAAAAAAATGAAATATTCTTCTAGTCCACATCTTGAATAATTTGGATCCCTTTGACCGTTTTTTGTTAACGAGTCCTTCCTTTGTCAATCATCAAAATAAGATTATCCTGTCAAGGCATATATTCACGAGAATAAGATAACGAGTTGGCTTGAATTTAGTATTATTACTCCCCAAAATTTGTTTGTTCATTTTGAAAGTTGGAGTGGGGAGGTGAGGAACAAGAAGCTAAGAAAGGGGTGGTGGATGATTTGGCATGCTACAATTCGGGTCATTTGATAATCTAGAAATGAAATTATCTTAACACTAGTACTAAGGAGATTGACGAATTGGTTGAGGATATTAAAGTATTGTTATGACAATGGATTTTGAGTAGATTAAAGATTTCATTTGTTTATTATATGAATGGTGTTGGAACTCAAAGAAATGCTTGTTGCGTTAGTTTTTTGAAGGTTTTGTTTTGAATTGGCGTTTAATTTTGGTGGGTGTATCTTTAGGGGTTGTTTCATATTATTCCTTGTTATGGAGTGAGGTTACCGCATATTTACGGTACGTTTTGTTGTAGTTTTTCGGACCGCTTGCACGGCTAGTGCGAGTTTTGATTATTAATATATATTTGCTGTTAAAAAAAAAAAATGGGGAACCCAACACAAGGTGTTATTCAAAGTTCAAACAAACCAAAAAACTAATACCAGAGGTGCTAAGAGTGATATTCCTTTTTTGCTTGTACCATGTGAAATTAATTGTAAGTTTTTTATTGGCTTAAATGCTCTTTTGGTCCTTTAAGTATTTAGTTGGTATCGCTTTGGTCCCTTAGCTAAAAAAAGATTGTTTGAGTACTTTAAGTTTTTTTTAGTCTCGTTTTGGTCCCTGCTGTTAGGATTCCGTTAGGGTTTAAAAAAAAAGTTAACTCCTGGACACATGTCACCTTGTCATTGGCTCTGAGTTTTTTTTTAAAAAAAAAATAATTTTTTTTACAAAAAATATAATATTTTTTAAAAAATATATCTTTTTTTTAAAAAAAATTCCAAAGCCAATGACAAAGTGACACATGTCCAGAGTTAACACATGTCACCTTGTCATTGGTTCTGGGAATTATTTTACAAGAAAAATATATATTAAAAAAATATTTTTTTTTGTAAAAAAATAATAACTTTTTTGTAAAAAAAAAATTCAAAGCCAACGACAAGGTGACACGTGTCTACGCTTAATGTTTTTTATCAAACCTAACAGAAGGGACCAAAACGAGACTAAAAAAAAAACTTAAATACTCAAACAATCTTTTTTTTAGTTAAGAGACCAAAGCGATATCAATTAAATACTTGAGGATCAAAAGAACATTTAAGTCAAGATTTAAAATTTTTAGCACATGATAGTGCAATTCCTGTGTAACTCTTGGTAGAAGGTGGATTGATGCAATGATGTTGATTGTTAGGGAACTTCTTGAGCAATTAATAGTAAAATTCCAATGTAGCCAGTTCATTGGTGTGTCTTTCCACTGTATCAGCAGCACCTTGGTAGGTGTCACTTGACCACTTTTCACTAGTTTATTAGCTAGTAAAGTTTCAGGATCTTAACCCGTTTAAGAGGCTGTTTAGTGTGATTTTTTCCTAACGCTAACTACTTACTTTTAATGGATTTAAAAAAACTGATCATCTTCTTTTTTTCTCTCACATTAATTAAAAAATAGGAACACAATATTTCCTAGAAAGGAACTAAATATTTCTTTGAAATAGTTAATATGTGGAACAATTTTTTGTTACGCTTTATTTATTATCCAATCGAACTCCAAATTATTAAAACTCTTTTTTCTCGAGAGCAGGGAGAGTTAAAATAAATCAGATTTGTGACAGAAGGTAACGTGTGAAATAAAAATAGTAATTGAAACAGAATAATTGCTAATAAGATAGAATTTTAAATTGTAGTAAAAGATGAAAGAATTTTAAAAGATTTAACAAATGAGATATATAAAATCCAAACGTTTATGATTTTTTATCGGTTATTAAGGTATGATGATTTCTTACCGGTTGAGTTGAGGTAGGAATTTAAAGAAAAGTATTTCTTGAGGGGAAAAATAGAAAAGTATTGTAAAGCAAGGTTTTAATTCCGCTTTTAAAGTTTTCATAAGTTACTTAAAGTATAAATTTGATTTATTGATTGATTGATCTATTTATTTCTATATAAAATCCTTCAGCTTCTTCATTTCTCATCAACAAGCAAAGTATTCTAATTCCTAAGTTTCGTTTTTCTATCTGCATTGTATTCTCGACTCACCCTGTCCACACCAAACTCAGGTATTGAAATCCATGGCTTTGATATATCACAAGGTTAGTAACCATATACCTAATCATCTTGTCTTCTCTATTTTGTCAAAACTTCCTTTAAAGTCCATGAAACGATTTAAGTGTGTACACAAATCATGGGCTCTTTCAATTGAAACCCCTGATTTCATGAGTGAGTTCCTCAAAAATATCATATTTAAATATGATTCTTCATACGATGATGAGTGTCTCCTCTTAAAGCAGACAATTCCAGGTGATGATTATCAGTGCGCGATTTATATGCTTTCTGGTGAGAGGTTTGAGAAAAAAGTGAAATTAGAATTGCCACTTCCATTTCAAAATGATGACACATGTATTGATATTTCGGGTTCTTGTATTAATGGAACTCTTTGTCTCTTCCAAGCAGAAGGAGTTGATCATAAAACAATTGTATTGTGGAACCCAACTACTGGGGAATTCAAGGTCATTCCTCCCAGTAATGTTGATTCTTTATCTTATACCAAAGATTTGACCACAATTCATGGGTTTGGTTATGATAGTGTTAAAGATGACTACAAGGTCATTCAACATGTAAAACTTCTTCAATTCAATTACTTTGATGGTTATCTAGTAGACATACCAAATATCTCTAAACACTTGTGGGAAATTTATAGCCTAAAAAGTAAGTCATGGAGAAAACTCGATGTTGATATGCCTTGTCGTGATAGTAAAATTGTTGACGTGTACATTAATGGCATGTGTCATTGGTGGAGGATAACAGATAATGGAGAGTGTGTGGTGTCTTTCAATTTGAGCAATGAAGTATTCCTTACAACCAATGTACCTTTAGGTGCATATGAATTATTGAAATCTGATGAGAGATGTCTAGCAGTGTTAAATATGTTCATTTCTCTGCTAACATATTACGAGAACGATGCATGTTTTCAAATATTCGTTTTAGGTGAATTCGGAGTCATGGAATCGTGGACTAAATTGTTCGTTGTTAGACCCTTTCATGGTGTTGAGCATCCCATCGGAGTAGGCAAGAAAGGCCATATATTTTTCCAAAAAAAAAAATGATGAATTGACATGTTTTGATTTAAGTACTGGGATTCTTGAAGATATTGGTATTCAAGGAGAGTTATTTCATTGTCAGATAGTAATTTATAAAGAAAATATTATTCGGATGCCATGACCCTAATGAGTATCAGAGCCCTACTCATCTAAATTTTATGTTATGATAAAATATTATACTATTCGAGTTGGAAGAATAAAGCATTAACTTTTTTGTAGCATACAAGTATAAGTGTTTAACCAAGGTCTTTCGAAAAAAGAAATAAAGTGTTTCACCAAAAGGTTATAATTTATAAGTACTTTCATGTTGTTATTCACATTATTTTGTGCACTTCAACTCACATAACGGCTCTTCGACCTTTCTTATTCAACATTCTTCATCTTATCTATGTTTTCAATTTGAATGTCTTGTAGAAGCATTTACAACGAGGCTAACTCTTGTGCTAATTTCCTTACCAGTTTGGATCACCATTGCTCCTTAGCTTGGACTTTTGCAATTTTCCTTCTCTCACTAAAAAAGAGATTTACGTATAATCATTATAGAGATTATTATGATTTTTTTTTTACGCCAACATAATATGATATTATGTGGTCAATCGAATTTATTGACCCTATCATGATTTTTTTTTTTGAAGGAATGGACCCTTTTATGATTGACATGTTATATTCTTTCTTTTTATTTCTTTCTTCATAATACCATACTATATCTCTCATATGATTTTTTTATTTTTATTTTTAGGCTTTACATTCTAAATATGACCTTTCATTTCAGCTGTCGGAATACTTTACCTTTTGTCTTGTAAAATGGCCTACAATTTTATTGACATATAGATAATACTTTGAAATTTTTTGTTATTTAACTAATAAAATATCTTCGTTTGAAATGAAATTCATTTTTCTTGAGATATATTTGACACTTTTTCGCTTTATTAATTAATAATTGTTTCTAGTTAACTTTATTCTATGCAAACGATTAGACTGTAGAGTAACCTTGTAAATAACACACTAATGCAAAACAGCCAAAACTCACTAAAAAATTGTAAAAAGAAAATAATTTCCATTCAAAAGGTAATCAAACCCACCAAAAGGCCTGTACACACTAGAATTAAGTTCGAGTGATATGCACAAAAAGAGTTCACTCCCTATGATTCCCACAAATTAAGCAAAGCTAGCTATACTCAAATGAGACATATCAAATTCCCTCTGTATACTTGAATGTCTCAGCTGCACCAAACTTGCGACGTTCTTCACTACTTTCGTCTAATTCGTCATCACTACTATCATCTTCTTCAGGATCAATTGAAGGTGAAGAAGGATTGTCATCGTGCATACTTTTAGAACGACATAATGGGGTGGCAAGCATGCTCACTTGACCATGGTGAGATATTTCAACAACAACTGTGGCATCATCCTTGGGGAGGGGTTGTTTCCATGGTTCACCGTCGACTCTCATGAATGTACAGTCAGCTGCACCCTTGTGAAACTCAAAACGGATTTTGCTTGCCTGTATGATTGTATTTGTAGTAGCATTGAAATGTAAGTCAAAAGAAGTGGAAGAAAGAAAAACTAATGCAACGTATGGTTTTTAAAATTGGTCAATTAAGTGGTTCTACGTTGCACAATATCTAAAGAAAAATTCAAATATGCTTCGCCTACCCTACTGGGACGGTCAAGATTGTGCTTTTTTCTTCATCAAATGGCAATTTAAAAAAAAGTCACAAGGTTTTATTGTTTCATCATGGCTTATTCAATATATAGTACAAAGAAGGATAAATCTTGACCACAGAATTTCTATGATAGGAGAAGCATACATGAATGATAGAGATTAAAGTTTTTAGTCACACGTCTATTTAAGGTTGTCAAATGACTATATTGTTTTGTTTCAATCTAGATCATTCATCTCCTCTCACTATCAAAAACCTGGCCATCAAACATAAATGGATGGTTAAAATTAAATTTTAGCAAAAAGGCTTTGACCATCCATGTATGATTGTACAGTCAAGAATTCCAAATTAACCCATCCCACATCTAACCTCATACGTGGTGTGCCTCATATTCATATGGATAAACATGGATAAGGAGGGAGAGAAGATTAAACAAACAAATAAATAAATACTGCATATGTATTACAAGGATCAAGAATCTGATATGTCCTACCTGGGCTAAACGAGTCCCGTGCCCATTTGGTGCAAACAAAACAAGACCATGCCAAGCATCTCTAAAACCAACTACTTCAAATAGCCCATCATCAACAAAAGGAAGAGTCAGGTCTCTCTGCAAAACCAGAATTTTATTAGTATTTGATCAAAATTCCAGACGAAAACCTGCTTATGTTCTTAACAAATATGTGTCGAAAATGATACATGGAAAACTATCAGAGATATGAGATTCAACACTTACATAGATTGACTTCTTTCTGTTTGGCTTTCCCCAAGGATTGAGTCCACCAGAAAAGCTGGGCAAGTTTAGGCAAACTATTGATCGTATGCTGTATATGAAATGTCAAAAGTTTAAGTTATGCAATAAAATTATCATTAAAAAAAAAATTAGATATGTATCTAAATCATTTGCTGCATTTTTTTTTTCTAGATACACTATAAATCATCACACTCTGTTGAATTTGGGGCCTAACTCAACCTTACAAAACCGGCTTGTAAGGTGAGGATTGCCTCATCTTTATATACTCTTCTCAAGAGTCTTGTCTATCCGATGTGGGACTTGGGTTTTTCCCAATACTCTACAAACAACAAAATACTCAAATAAAGAATTGTAAATTTAAATAATCCAATCCACGGTTAGTAAACCTAGCTAGAAAAATATCACGTAAGGCAAAGGAGGAGAAGCCTCATTGCACTACGAAAAAATCAACTGACTCAATTAATCACAATGATTTTGCATTGTGCGACATATGCGTTCAGTGTGATTTGTATCGCCGATATAAACACTACATCATTTTTATGATATATATCAACTTTGTTTTAGAAATCCTGAATCTTACTATCCAGTACAATTTATGATTCAAAAGTTGGTTTGATGATAACCGATTTGAACGGCAATATCAATAAATTCGGAGATATTCTATGATTGCATGTTTTGAATAGTATCTCACCTGCTAGGTATGTGAAGGTCTTCCCATTGACCATGCCTTTTCATTATCTTTACCTTTGTCAGCTGAGCAATATTCCTGTGTCAAAATTTAAACATTTTGAATTATACTACTTAATAGAAGGTAAGTTGTGAACTTAACACCACCTAGTTCAGTAAACACGATGACAAAAATCAGAAATATTCCAACAGAAATTGCCATTAAACCATTACTGAAGAACCATCATGATTTGCAGCTAATACCGTCTCAATTTAGTTCCAGAGTCATTACTAAATAAATATTAGAAGGGAATGTTCATTATTTTTCACTGTTTTTGCTTGATGATTAAAAAAAAATCATGGACTACTTAGTATATTTTTATAGTTTAGAGACCAAATAGGAGAAAAAGTGATTTTTTAAAGACCAAATTGTGATGGCTTATTCAATCTTTTCTTAAAAATTAAGTTTCAGATTGTATCTTTCATAACAATGGCAAGTGACTGTAAATGACGGATGTGAGCAAAAACCAAATTTATTGACATGTCTCATCATTTCCGATGGAATCCCAACTTCGTAAAATAAATTGACCAAATCAACCAAAAAATAAATAAGTTAGCTCAGTAGTAATACAAATAGTTGTGTCTTTAATAACTAACCTGGAAGATGATTGAAATAAAGAGCTCATGAACCAGCCTTGTGTACATCCAAGCTTCAGATAGGCACTCTGGTTACCAAAAGAATGTAATGATGAGAAGACTCATTATTGACAATTGTGTGATAAAAGAAAATTTCTCACACCTAACTAACTGCCAAATATAGCCCGTATAGAACCCAAATTTTATGATATATGAAATGTGGATAGCTGTGAAGAAAGAACAGGAAGTAAAGACATAATGAAAAGTATTTTTTTTCAAATTTTCAATAACTGTATATTTAGTTATGTGAGATGAGTTTGGTACCTGATTGTATAACTGGTTTTTAAACTTTTCAGGATGTAACTTCCTCTCAGAATGAAATGCATATGATACTTGCGCATCCATTCCTACATGAAAAACATACACATTTTATGCCACACTCTTGCCGGTCACTCTAATATAACAGCTTTAAAAGTTTTTATTGATTCTGCAACTCAGAAGAAAGAGCTCTTTCCAAAGTGTGCGGTCGAATTTTTCATGATACACTTTCTGCCGACCAAATTTAAGACAAGTTTGATTTTCTTACCCATGCTAAAATAGTTCCAAAATCCCCCGCGGTAAGTGTGGTAGCCGTCCTGTGAAAAGACAATAATTCACTGATCAGCATACATGGATGGAGTGCCTCACTCTTTCAAAAGTAAATGAAATAATCAAGAACTAACATACATATGATCATGCACGGACATCAAAAAAATGAAATGAAAAATAAATACAAAACTCACCATGTTTAGTTTATCTGTTGAAGAGACTCGATTAAATGCATGCATAGCATGAGGTAGCTCAAGGGGCGCAATTGGGTCACATGAACCTTCTTTTGGAGCTTTCATTCGCATTATAATATGCCAGCTGAATAACATTTTAATTTTAATCAATTAATCATTTAAAAATGAAATCTCAGTAGAGTCAAAGAAATTCATCAGTTGCAAAATAATGAACAGAAGATGGCGACAACTTTTATTTTATTAACAGGCAATCGATGCCCTGTATTAACAATGGCAAGTCTTACAACACCAAAAGTAAATGTTTGATCAGATTAAAAAATCTCATAGAAGCTCTGATACGGAGGGAAAATTAGACGGTGGATGGTCCATTTGTTAGAAGACGGTGGACCCCTAACAAATCAACCGCAGTGCAAATTTTATATTATGGTGCATGATTCTTGTTTACATTTTGTGCATCCATCTGAGAAGTTTCACAATTTCAAAATTTAGAAAAATGATGGAAATACCTGTCTATTTTCATTTCCTTTGCAGCTTTTACATGATTCAGAAATGATGCCACTGATTGGATGTCTGTGGTAGGATTTTTCTTTCCCTGTGAATGAAATAAATCTTATTGAGCACAAAGACACTCATGCACTGCTTCCAACAAAGGGCAAAACCTTAAATGTGATCATGACTAAAAATATATGAGCTTCTTAATCAAATTTGTTTAGTTTAAGATTCATAAATTAGCCTTGTAATTCATAATTCAAATTGCAATTTAGTAACTATTGTTTGTATTAAAATCATCATAAAAATGCAAACAAAATGATGGTTGATCCAAATGATCATAATAAGGCAAAAGAACATTCAACAAAATGAAAATTGATCAAAGTGATTATGAAATTCCCATAGTTCAGGTTCAGCAAAAGAGTTACGTAATGTACCCATCCAAATGCAAAGGGGAGATTATTTCCTGTCCCAAGTGGCACTGTTGCAATTGGCGGCGGACGAGGTAATTTAAGATCAGATACCACTCCAAGAAGCCAGCTAGCAGTACCATCTCCACCTGCAACCTAGATTTCAAGCAACATATTAGATGATAAATAAAGCATTTGCAAATGGTGCAGAGACAAAAATCACATCAAAAGTGGAAAACACAAAGGATCAACTTACAATTATTCTCAACCTATTCTGAATTTCAGCAGCGTTATGATCTCCATTGTGTTTTAGCTTTTCCAAATTAGCATAAAGTTGATGCAGCACCTTATCTGGAGCATGTACTCCCAAATCATAGACCTGGTAAAATAAATAAAAAAATCATTAGCATCGATCAAACCAAAATTGCGGTAATGGCCGCATCACAATTCTTAATATTAAAAAATATCGCAATCAAATGAGACTAATGTAGCCTCAATGCCAATCTCATTATGTGTTGGCAGTTCAACATTGGATGAGATAGTGCCTGTGATTTTAAATTGTGGTTGTTGTTATGCTGCAAACTTGTATGAACTGGTAAAATGTGGGAAACTAAGGTTGAAAATTCGTTCTGAACCTGTTTCAGAGACCTCAAAATCTTTTATATTACGGTTGTATACCGCAATTCAAACCATGACATAGCCTAAAAATGTATTTATACACAGGAGACATCTCTGACCTTACAAACCAATTTACCAATTTTGTTGTGTTAAGTCCAATGTTATCGATGGCGGATGGCAAAACGCCAAAACTCCGCCATTTTAAGCCATGGCACCACCATCCTTCACAAATCGGTCATAGCCACGGCACTTTTAAAAAAATTCACTAGCAGAATCCGCCATAGCCAATATTTAACAACCTTGATTAGATCCAACAAATTCTAACATTACAGTCACAAAAAACATCTAAAACCCTTACATCAGAACCAAAATCCCCGATTTTCAAAACCGCGATTGCAAAAAAAAAAACTTTACCTGATTTTGGTTAAGAAGTGAACTATAGGTAACAAGAAGCTCTCCACCAAGCTGACCACCACTTTTGGAGTTAATGAAAACAACGACAGGACATTCAGGTAAATGAGTATCACCTCTGTTCTCAGTTCCCGGCAATAGTATATAATCCGGTATCGTAAATTCCTTCAATGTTCTTATGCTATTTCCATCACCCATTGTTATTATCTTCAAATTCAAACTGCACAATTTTAATTTTAATTATTTCAGCATCACAAAAACCCTTCATCATATTCACAAATTCAAACAAAACAAAAAAAAAAAACAAGATTTCTTAAAATAAACAACGCGTAATGGTAATGGTTTTTCCACCAAGATGAAAATTTGTTAAGCGTGTTGTGCTTCATTGGAGTTTGTTGAACAACGAAAAACACAGAATAACCAGCATGAAACAGTTACGTAATAACTAACCAAAATTTGGAGATTCTCATCGCTGTTAACAGAATCAGATTCTTCATTAAAAAAAACACGTTCATTTGGAACTTTTTTAATTAACCAAACAGGACTTAGTTTGAAAAGTTGAAACAAGAATCATTCACAAAGATTATCAAAGATTAGAATTAAAAAGAAAAAGTGAAAGCAAAAAGAAGAAGAAGAAGAAGATACCTTGCGGAAAAAGCAATATTCAAGAATGTTAAAAAAGTGATTATGTGAATAGTGTTTTATCTTTGAAGAAAGGGTTGATTCGTTGAGAATGAAAAGAGAGAAGAAGAGAATCGCTTTTTGTTTTTGTGTTTTTAGGTTGTTGTGATGGAAAGTTCTTATATAAGGACGAGAATAGAATTGAAGTTGAAAGAGAGTGTGGGGCCAGACAAAAAGTAAAGGATTGATCATGCGAAAGGGCGAAGAAGAAGAACGTTACTGTGGACTCAGATATGACAGCGACCTGCCACCGTGTATATCTTTTTCAAACTCGCCATTTTTATTTTTTTTTTCATTTAATTTTTTCTTACAAATTATTCAAAATCGATAGAAACAAAAATGATAAATTTACGAACAAAATCACGTCATCTAATAACTTTTTTTTTTTTATAGAACGTCACCTAATAATATAAAATGGCAAATAATATTATATATACCTACAAATATAAATATATTCAAGTTTTTAAATTAAAATCATCTATCTAGATATGCAACTTTGATGTCAAAGTCATTGATTGAGTCTAAATCAAAATTAATCCTTAAAACTAAATCAAATAAATATCGTACTAAGACAAGAAATAAAAGACATGCGACATAATACGAGATATCAAAACAAAGTCATGCAAGGACGGCGAAATCACAAAAACAAACGAAATAAAATCGAAAATACATGAAAACAATCAAGTTCACTTGTTCGATTACGTACTCCAGAGAAATAACACCCTCAAATATTGTTTAATCGTTTGATTAAATCACTCTATATGGTACGAAGACCATTCAAAACTGAAGGGACAGAATGAGTAGAATGCATTGTGTGAGCTCTCTATTTATAAAGAAAATTCACAACTAATAAGTGAGAAACTTTGGAAACAAATGAAACATTACTTTGGCATTAAGTGATTCCCATATTAGATATAGTACAAAAATATTACCAAAATATATTTCAGATCAAACACTAAAATATATTAGATTGCATACCAAAATATTTCAGAAGATTGCATACCAAAATATTTTAGATTGTGTTCTAAAATATTTTAGATTGCGTTCAAAAATATTTTAGCAAAACTTGGGGACTAAGAAATCAATTACTAATAATGATTAAATTAATTATTTAATTTATCATTTCCAAATAATAAAATATATGGATATATATTTTTTATTTTGTGTTTACTTTGTTCACTTAATTATGCACCCCCTTAGAGGTACACCCTCACTATATAAATATTACTAATGTGTGCGATCCATCTGACGTGGGACTTCCACTTTTTTCAATTCACATTACACTAGTTCTACCCATTATGGGATTTGTGTTTAGCCAATTGCTCAATTTCCACACATGTTTCAACAAAAATTAGCATAAATAAGAAAGTAAAAAATTACTACATAAATCTATCAATCATGTAGTAATAACAACTATAGAGAAAACATTTTTAACAATTAAAATTATCAAGACAATCATCATAAACATATTAAATGGGAAATAAGTTTCTTGCAAATAATCTAATTGTTTACATTGGAGAAGAAATTATCATTCTATTCTGTAAACAATCAATTATGGATAAAATTGGCTTCTTGAAATGCATTGTTCAACTTTTTTTAATTAGCTATTGTCAATTTTTATCATTTGTTGTTGCTCTAAATTAATTTTTATGTATGGGCTAATTTTCATATTATTTTGCTTTTAAGTACAACACTTGCAATTTTTAAGTTATTTTCCTAAGATTTTGTTTAATTTTAGTCCTTAGTTTTTGTTATGTAGATTAGACTAAAAACACTTCTTTTTTTTGTAAAATTTTAAAAAATGGAGAAAAAAATTGAATAAATTTTTTTTAAGGGCTAAACCTAAAAAATTATAATTTATAAGACTAAAAAAATATTTTATCCTTAAATTTAATATGTTGGTTATAAAATATTTTATTTTTTGTTTATAGTTAGCCCCTGCGTAAATTATTTGATACCTTCACCGCGGTTGTTAGTGCATTTGAATTATGAACACACTCGGCCTCTTTTACATTTTTGAGTATGATGACTCTCCTTAGTTTGTTTTCCATGAGACTACTTCACAATTCATTGTGTGGGTAGATGATAAACTCATAGTAGAAGATGATATCTATGATGTAGTCAAGAGTGATCAACCAGATATGATGCCATTAGTTAGATATAATGCAATTTTGAAAATTATAGTTAAATAAATATAATTTAATTAAAAGAACTGTTAATGAGAAGAGAATATAGAGTTACACTAGTTAACATAGCAATGTAACAATGCATCATGAACACATAATTAAACATCTAATTCAAATGCCTGGAAAGTTTTCAAAGTATAAAGACGATCAAATTCAACCAACTATGGCGCATCCGTTGTATAATGAAATTGTCTTTAATTTTTTCAAAAAGAATGAATAAGATATCAAAAAATAAGATGGCATATATAAATGGATTTTGTCATGCTTTTGGGCATGTGGCAGCCTCAATATTGGCTGCTATATATTTGCCTGGCTCTATAAACCAATTGTGATCCGTGGACCGTTTCTTGTGTGGCAAATTAAAGAATTGAACGATGTAAGAAAGAAACAACGTCACGTGACTGCGCACTTTAGAATTTTAATTGAAAATTAATTGAATGCACGTCTAAAAACTTTTACTTTTGTAAAAAAAACTGGATTTTTTTATAAGGAAAGAAAAGTATACCGTGTTTATTTGGGTGTGTATAATTTATCTTAACGTCTAAAAACTTTTACTTTTATAAAAAAAAAAAGCTGGATTTTTTTATAAGGAAAGAAAAGTATATAGTGTTTATTTGGTGTACAATTTATCTTAAAATTTGTTATAGTTTCAAATTTTTTAATTAAAAAGAGTGATTTTAACAATCATATATAATGGTTGATAAAGGAGTTTTGACCGATTGGTTTTACTCCAGCATACGGTAAGTATGTCGGTTTTATCAAACAAATAAAATATTGTGTCCACATTGATCAAGTTTAGTTAATTCAAGTTTGTATTGACAGGTTTTCTAAACAAATTGTTTATAAAGTGTTTGATTGTTTATAGATAGAGTTGTGCGGGATTGAATTTCAATAATTATTCTTCATATGATTCCTCTAAATCGAATGTATACTTTTTATGCCTCAAATATAACGACACGAGATAACATAGAAACAACTGACTTCCGACGTACGACGACAAAATAGTTGATTGTTTATATGGCATATGACCGAAATGTTATACTTGAATATAATCTACCCGTACCCGCGATCTTTCGGGCGATAGCACGTATACATAATCTAAATCATGTCTCTTAGATAACCAGCCTTACTGAAGTCTGACTAAATCAAAAGATCAATTGTGGCACACTACATCGATGACAAAACATTAAGAAAAGATTTCAACTAAAATTATATTGAAAACATAAATCATATACAACTAGACAAACTAAGAATACAACATGGATTCTTAGTTATTTTATATTCAATCCTGATACAAGATAGAGTTTAGTTACCCATGTGTGTCGTATAACTAACAGCATATAGATGTTGAATCTTAGAGAAGCATCAAGAAGCTTGTTTCCAAGCTTCCTTAGCCCTGCAATATATCTCTCTCTCTCTCTCTATATATATATATATATATATATATATATATATATATATATATATATATATATAGTATTCTATGTTTACAGTTGATTACATTTACAAATTACTTGCACTTTTACTTATAGAGGTTCTGAAATAGCAGATTCGCTAAGTGCAAAAATGTTTGCTTAGCGGATCAAGGTTTCTTCAAGGGAGGGAATATCAATCGTTCTTCAGATATTTTGCTTTAAACCGACTTTGCTCGCTAAGCAGAAATTTTGCGCTTAGGAAACCACCTTCGCTTTTCCTTACAGAATCCTTAAGTACCTTTGCTTGTTAAGCAGAATTTCCATGCTTACCAAATTGACCTTAGCATTTTCTTCTAGAATTCTCTATCTGGGCTCGCTTTCACCTCACCATACATGCTTAATGAATCATGGTTGTCTCTAGATGTCTTTATGATGATTTGGCATAGCTCTGACGTGTGTGCTTGCCTTCAATTACTCATCATTGGTGTAGTAATTGTTTTAAACCTATAAAATTGTATAGAAAGTGGACATAATAGCTTTAAGGCATACTATACTCATATAAACGATATTCGTATCAAATTTGGGTTTTTTTTTATTGATTTCTTGCAAAATCAAGTCGATAAATACTATAAAAAATAATAGTATTTTGGCACTTAACAATGGCTCAATCCCTTTTATGTTTGGGGTAGTTTTGTAACATCAGTTTTATTAGCTTTCATTTTGGCGATTTATTTTATTATTTTGATGTAACTAATACTTTTATTTTTTCTTCTCTCTAACACTTGTGTGGAGAAAGTAAAGTTGATTGGTTCATATATAATTTTATTTTAACTTCTTAAAAAGAATTTACTTCTGTACTAATGCCATCTAACATCAAACACCATCCAACCTCGTCCAATAATTGTACAATGGTATCCTTTAGAAAATTACTAACAACACTGACTTCATATCTCTCATTTAATTTATTTTTTTTAGGGGATCTCTCATTTAATTTTAATCATTAAATAAAATTCATGTAAATTCTATTATTTTTATGTGAGATCCATGTTTAAAATGGTGGAATCTCTTTTTGTTTTTTTTTTTTGTCAATAAAAACGCTTCTTTTACTGAACCCAAAAACACAGTTAGACAATATTTAAGTAAGCATTGCTTCCACTCATTTTTATTTTTTTTTAACAGACACTCATATAGTAAGTGGTAACATCGCAGTCCATCTAGAAATTTTTGTTCATGTCACTCCAACTCAATGCAACGCGCTTTAAAAATAATACTACTATTTAAAAAAAATTATAAAGCAATTTTTTATTTTCTTATCTTTGAATTTAATTATCCGTAAAAAAAACTCTAAAATTATTTGTAGTTTAATATCATTAAAGCAGTTTTTCTTTCTGTTTTAAAATTCAATTAGAGAAAATCAAATTAAGAAATTTTTTACCGTCATTGACAGTAACTAATCTCCAACATACAATAATCTTTAGATCATATAAGGTGAATTCTCTTCTCTAAACTGAATTTTGTAAAATGAAAATCAAACCCAAACAAGTTGTTTAAACCGTATAATTACTAACTTTTTTATGAGCTCAATTACTACTTGCTTAGTGCTAATAGTGCATGACATTATTATAGATAAATTTAGGTGTACTTGCTTATAAGTGTTTTGAGTTTTCGTGGTGTTTTTAACTCGAAGCTTATCTTTTCAACAACTCCACTAAAGATGAATTCCCTATGGTTAGTAACTCTAGAAAATCCTAAAAATCTCAAGCATCCATTTTTTTATTGTTCAATTTCAATGGCTTTCAAGCATCCAATCCAATTTAATCGAATTTCAATTAAACAGCCTCCAATTATTAACTAACCCCATCATCTCTTACGTAGCGCGTATATGGAATCTATTAAAGTCCTTAGTTGACAGTGACACTTATTTTTTCTTGTGGCAAATTAAATTGCTTCATCTCCAAGGCATTGCTTAAATGAGACAAAACACGTTTTTGCTAAATATAGAGAAAAGAAGACAGAGAAGTTGTTATTCCCACATGAAATTGGAAGCTTCCTTTGCAACCGCAACATAAAAATATGGTGCTTCTTTCTTCCGTGTACACATGTCCTCATTTTTTACATGTTAACCCAATTTAATTTATTTATTTTTTTACAAAATGTTAACCCAATTTAAATATGAGTTAGTTAGTGAGAGTCGAAGTCCACGTGAGCTTAGCTCAGTTAGTAAGGACAATGCATAATATATGAAAGGTCCGAGGTTCGAACCAGTGGCGGAGCAGAAATTTTGAATAGTGGGGGCAATGTACATATAAATTTGTAGCAGAGTCATTTTAAATAATTTAGAAACCCTATTCTACTTTGTAGCAGTGTCATTTTAAACAATTTAGACGCGATGTACAATACTAATTTAGATGTCGATACTGATTTATAGTAGACATTTTGGTCTCTAAATGTTTTGTGTTTTCACTAAAATATTTAAAATTTATCAAAACTATGAACACATCTTCAAATGGTTGTTTTGTTATTCATTGTATAGACCAAATTAATTAGTAAAAAGTATATTTAAAGATTAAATTAATTAACTAAAGACACATTTAAAAAATTAAAATGACTAACAAAAAACAAAGTTTGTTTTTGTAATTTTAATAGAAAGATTGATAACCTATTTTGATTCGAAACCTCTTAAAGTTTTCCATAATATATAATTACATTATTATCATATATTAGTTATTAAAAAAAACATAAAAAGAAGACGTTGAGAGCTACAGAGCCAGACATTTTGGTTTAGTACGTTCCATAACATTTGTAGGAAGGTTGATAAAGTCTTTTTTTGAGTAAATATAATAACTAAATAAATAAGTAAACAATATTTGTAATAGTGTATACATATGTAATGTAAATTGTAATATGCATGAAACCAAACCATGATGCTATGGAAAACTTTGTGGGGGCACAAGCCCACAAAGTGATAAACGTGGTTCCACCATTGGTTCGAATCTTGAACACCGCAAAAAAAAAGGTAGTGACGTCGACCAGATGATTAATAATTAACATGATGTCGCAACTCATAAATCATATGCTTAATAGAATTATTCACAATTTTAAACGTCATTATTTGAACACAAATTGTAATTAAAATCGATGCAAGCCAAAAATTGACTCATGAATATGGTTTATTTTTGGACAAAGAGAAATTTAATGTTAAATTTGTGTGTCAATATAACACCTATTTTTCTTTTTAGATACAAATCTCAAGTGTTATATGAATCCCCTAAAAAAATAATGTTTTATGGATGATAGAAACGGCCAACTAAAGACTTTGGCTGTGTTTGTTTCAAGGTTTATAATGTTATATATGTGAGTTTGAAAATACAATATTTTCAAGTTTATATCAAGTTTTAAAAAATTATTTCAATAAATGTTATTTACAGGTGGTTTCTTCATATTTTATTCCCTTTTTTTAACGACATTTTATTCTCTTGGTTAAGAGTGAGAATCTACCATTCTCTTGGGAATAACCCATTTGGGATAATCAAGTAGTGTTATATTGAAATATTAAAGTGTGTTATTTTCAAGGTCTTATGTTCAATTCCTATTTTGGTTAGTTACTTAGCCTTCTTTAAAAAAAAAACATTCAATATAAATAAATATTGACTAACTATAAAAAAACCTTCAAATTAAACAAATTTAAAAAACATTCTTGTGAAACACATGAGTAGGAGGTGAGAATTATACTCTTGAGAATATCATTCTAAGAATATAATTTCAAGTCATGAAACAAACACACCCTTCGTTTTTAAGTGAACATGTTTTTGACATTTTTTTTTATTGAACTTTTAGACTCTTTTTTTGTCATGGGTTTTAGACTTACTAATGGTGTTGTTTATGTAATGGGTAGATGGGCTGTTAGTGAGCCCAATTCAATTTTGATTAACACCCGTCCCCTATCATTGTATGTGTGCCATATATTTTAAAAGATAATTTTTAAATGCGTGTTTAATATAGATCTCTTAAATGTGGTTCAAACCACAGATCTAGACCATGAGAGAGATATAGAAATAGAGAAATAATGTGATAGATGTGGTAAATTGTTGATGTGATAAAAATAAAGAGATAGAATGAAAATGAGTTGTTGAGTGAGTGGTTGGAAATATGAATTGTCTACGTATAAATGCTCTTACAAAAAAAGTATATGGAGCTATGTTAAAAGTTTATCTTCAAAGAGATAAAAAAAAAATTATTAATATGTGTAAACATAAGGCTTAATTGCAGTTTTAGCCCCCTAACTTTCTCAAAGTTGCGATTTTGGCCCCCTAAGAAAAAAACTACAAAATCGCCCCCTAAGTTTTGCACATGTGGCAATTTTGGCCTCCAAGGCTAATATTGACTCGGTCTACGCTGACGTGGCACCCTAAGTGAGGTGCCACGTGTTAATTTTTTATTTTTTTTTTGCCTTGGGGGGCCAAAACTGCTACAGTTGCAAAACTTAGGGGGAGGTTTTGTAGTTTTTTTCTTAGAGGGCCAAAATCGCAACTTTGAAAAAGTTATGGGGCTAAAACTGCAATTAAGCCTAAACATAATTAGTTTTGAAAAACTAGACAGATGAATTACACTTTTAATCATTTTCCAATAATTCAATATTAGATTAATAGAATTTTACTCAACCTGAAGATTTTGAAGTCAAGGGAAATGAAGATTACGTGTGCAAGCTAAATAAACCCCTTTATGACCTAAAACAATCACCTAGACAATGGAACACGAGGTTTGATAATTTCATGGATTTCAAAGAATTAAGTTTGATCATTGTGTGTATTTCAAATTTGTCCCTAGAAATTAATTTATAACTCTACCGTTGTATGTTGATGACATTTTGTTAACAAGTAAATGTTGAACTTAATTGGGAGTTTGAAATGAAAGATTTAGAGACTACAAAAAGGATTTTAGGAATTGAAAATAAGAGAGACAAAAGAAGGAAGTTGTTATTGTCTAAAGAAGTGTATCTCAAAAGAGTCATTCATAGGTTTAGAATGTCAAATGCAAAACTTGTGATCACACCTATGTCTCAACAATTTAAGCTTAGTGTTAGTTACTCTCCTAAGTTAGAAAAGAAAAGGATCTATATGAACAACATCCCTTATGAAAGTGTTGTTGGAACCTTTGTGAGTGCAATTGTGTGTACTCGTCTAGACATTGCTTATGTAGTAAGTTTGGTCACTAGATTCATGTCAAACCATGGAAGATCATATTGGAAGGATTTTAAATGGATTCTAATATATATCGAAGGATACCTTGGAAGAGTGTTGGTTTATGGTGGAACCAAGAATGAAACACATTGACAGAAAGCTGCATTTTGTACGAGAAAGAGCCAGCTGATCATAATGCTTCTGATATGATCACAAAATCTCTCCCTAGTTGCAAATTTTATCATTGTTTGGAGCTAATTAGTTTGAAAGGGGATTAAGCCTTATGCTAAGGATGATCTATAACTGTTTTTTTACGTAGTTCTGTAAAAGGAATTGTTATTGTACCAAGGTGAAAAATTGCAGAGTTGATTGGCCTAGGAACTTATCCCTTTATTAAAATCATGGTCAATCCAAGGATAAGAATGCTAAAGCCCTACCAACAAAAAAAACAATTTTTATTAGATTTTAAAAACAAAAATGCCACATATATTGACTTCAAAGACCTCATACATTAAAATTTGAGAATTAATCTTTTTCCATTTGTTTTTGCTCATATTCGCCGAGAAATACACCTGCGTGACTTAACTCACGCTAAGAATATACCTGCATGAGTTAACTCACGATCGACTATTTTGATGGAAATAAGCAAAAATAGATGGAAGAAGAGCAGTACTCTTAAAATTTGTTTTTTTTTTGTTGAAGGAACTCTTAAAATTTGTTTTAGACTTTACTTACAAATAAAAATTTATTGGGCCGATCATGATTAACGTAGTGTGATTTTTTTGTTTTTTCTGTTTGTGGTTAGTTAGACCTGTTAACTAACTAATTATGTTAGTAGCACACAATTATCATCTATAAATAAATGTCACCATTTTTCTTATATGAATCAAACTTTTAATTGATACATACAGAGATAAAAAAATTGAAAGTTGTGAGCACCTTGCTCAAGCAACCAATGATGATGGTACATTGAAGTCACTAGGATGAATTAGAAAAGAACACTAGACACAGGAGATTTGTAGGTTTTATTTTAGACTTGGGTTCCCTACAGGTAAAGCTGTCAAAATAGATTAGCTCATATATTTTTTTTTCCAAAGCTTTTTAGCCTAGTCGTAAAATGTTTGATACCAACTAGGGCGGTCCGCTTGACTCACATACCTTAAAATTCTACTAAGATTTTTTTATAAGGAATTATAATAAGATTTATGAAGTCTCACTTCCTCTCAAAAACAAAACATTGATTCATTTTAACACATCTACCTACAATAACATGAGACAACAATTGCTACCAGTAAGGGATCCAGTTCTCTTAATTTGAGGATAGGTTTTTTATTTTCAAATTGTGATGGAAGGTTCAGTATAGAATGGACCCTTAGAAAATATTGGTTCATCATGGACCAATTTTCTTCACCGTTAGATTAGATTTTCTACAAGATCTTACCATGGTCCACTCATACCAAATTTAACTCCAACTTTATCTCTTTACCTTTTTTTTTTGAAAGTTCTTTATCTCTCTCATTGTGCCTTCTCTCTTCTCTCTCTCTCTTCCAAATCCAACTATGGCACCCAAGTATTTCCCGAAATACAACTACAATCTTTCTTCTCATTTTCTCTCAGAACAATAGTTCATTGTTAACAAAAACTCAATCCAAAAATAATAATAATAATAATTGGAAGAAAAATGGTATAATTTCTTTTTAAGAGTAATTTTGATATATTCGGTCATCCATCTTAACATTAATTTCTTGAATAAGATAACATTATGTAAGCTTGTGAAATCCTTGAAAGCTAGATATCAAGTCCAAGGTTCTATGGATCAAAAATAACGAAATAATCAAATGTTTTATTTATTAAAAAAAAAGTTTCGGTGAACCAGAAAAATATCAGAGGTATAAAAAAAAACCTAAAAATTATTAATAGCGGAAGATAGAAAATTAATGGAGAACTTTACATGCAATTGAAGCAAGATTCTTCTACATAACTGTTTACAAATTTACTTTTTTGGGTGAAGCTGACTTTTCATTTTGCTCAGTGAATTTGTTTTTTTAGAGAGATTAAAATTGGTGTGAAGTAGAAAATTGTTGAAAGTAGAAGAAAGCTAGTTAGTGAAGCTTCACTAACGCTTTATGAATCAATAGCCAAAAGTTCAGGAATGAAAAAAACTGATTCACCTTAGCTATGACCGATGTGGACAAAGGAAGAAGAGAGTGCAATGAGAGAGGGTTGATGAGTTAGATTTGATCGAGCATGATAAAATTTTGTGGGATAATCTAATCCAATGGTAGGAAAAAAAAGATTTCTGCTCTGCCCCCAACACAATTTGCTCCCACCCAACTGAAAATACCATAATGCCCCTGTGCTAGTTAAGTCACGCTGCGTGACTTAAGTAGCGCTGCGTGAGTTAACTCACGCAGCGTGACATAACTCACGCAGCGTGACTTAAGTCATTTATCAGCAAAACAGAGACACAATGCCTCATTTTTCCAACTTCTCCAAACACGAAATTTTCCCCTCCAAGTGCGATTTTCACCATTCTTGCGCCATTCAATGCCAATTTCTCCCACAATATCAAGTGAGTGATAATTATCCTACTTCATTGTATTTTTTTGGTTGAAATTTTCGAATTTAATAAGAAATTTAACATTTTTAGGTTTATATAAATTTTGCTTGCATGTTAGCTTTTATGATTGTTAGTGATAATTAAGTTAAGAATAGTATATTAGATGTTGTTTAGAGTGAAATGTGGTAGTTCTAGGGTTTTGAAATTGTTTGATTTGAAGTTGATTGAAATATGGACTCTAGGTGTTTGTTAAAATGTCTCAATGAATTTTCTTTTGATTTTTTCAATGTTAATGATGAAATTGGTTAGAAATATGTTT
>Ga0228710_1004429_pt1 | contig 22179 bp, 13 predicted proteins | sample MedpolnodulmetaG_FD_177995 | JGI IMG/M metagenome (GOLD analysis project Ga0228710, IMG submission 177995) | Root nodule microbial communities from Medicago polymorpha collected in Santa Monica, California, United States - pink nodules | ecosystem: Host-associated > Plants > Roots > Nodule...
GGGTGTTGAAATATATCGTTATTATTTTTATTATCCTATTTATGATTACTTATTTACCATTAAATCACTCCTAAAATGAAGGAGTTGACTCTTGTATTTTCTCTTATAAAAGGAGCCTATTTCTTCATAATCAAATTATCAGATTACCACAAATATTATTTTCTACAGAATTACTCTCATCGTTGTCAATCCACCACAAACCACATATCTATATCTCTCTTGGCTTCACCTTATACTCCTTAAACTACCTCACATTTTAGGCTCATCACTAATTTGAGGAACTTATGTTTATCATAGTCATCCATCTTAAATGAATCCTCTATGTCTTCTCCTATTATTGTCTTTCACTTCCTATTCTCAAGTTATCTTTAACATCATTAATTCTCATAGACCACTATCAACGGTTCATGTTTTATACTCGCTATTATTTTGAGGTAATCACTTCTAATTATGCCTAAACACACTCCCTCATTTAGGTACATTAGATTACGACCCTTATTTCACTACCAAAAAAAAAAGATTAGGACCCTTATTTTAAATTTTCACTATAAAGACTTTCCGAAAATCATTATTGTTTTCAAAGACGTTTTATAGTCCATTGAAAGAATTGTGCTGAAATTTCATGAAAACACAGCATGACCCATGTGCAGTATTTTGATCATAACTCAAGTTGTATATGTTCAAATGGAGTCAAACCAAAAATAAAATGAAAGCTAATATCCATATAAACAACTTTCGTGAAGACACATAGACTCAATTCATAACAAAGATGAGTGGAAAAATTGGTTTTCTTAAGACTGGGAAAGGTGCACGACTGTGCGCCCCAAAAACAACAAAACAGAATAAAATAGGCAGCAAACTGAGCACGGGCCGTGCTCCCATGTGGCACAACTGTGTGTGTGTGTGTGTGTCAGACATCATAAATCGCAGTTTTGCTGCGATATCACTAAAGGGGGTCTTCCCAAACCCCGTTTTTGACCTCAAACTCACTTAAATCGTCCCCAAACACCACCCTTAGGTTACCTTATCATTAAATCACCAATTTTAAATCAACCAATCTAATTACACACTTTCCTGATGATCAAATTCTCATATTAATTAACCTAGCTTTAGCTTTCTCAATTTTAATCTTTTAACAACAACGAGAAACATCATCAACATTATTTCAGCACCATTATTACCATGAATCATATGATATCAGTATCAACACATCATACAACAATATTCAACCCTAAAATTTAGAATAGGATACCCTAAGATGAAAAGATTCTCCCCCTTACCTAGAATCTTCTTGAAATACGGATTTTTGGCTCTCTTCTCCGCATCTAGTGTTTTCTTGTTCTCCTCTCTTCTTTTCTCTTGTTTCTACGTTCGACAAAAAGTATTCTTTCTTATTCTAACTTTCTATTTATACTAGGGAAAATGGGCCAATCATCTATTATTATTTTTCTCTCCTTCACATACCGTGATTTTACTTCATCCTCCCCCACTTATTTATTACTCCTATTCCACACCTCCCACCACTATATTATTTTTATTTATTCTTCCCCTCATCATATTAATCCTCATATCACATCATTAATCATCAAAACTCTATCTTCAATAAAATAATATAATACTCAATCGAAAATGCATAATCAGTACAGCAATAATCAAGACTCCACATATTTAACCTCATAAAATTAATTAAATAGTAATTCTGAGTGTTACAGTTAACATCAAACTCAAAAAAAAAAAATCTTGCAATTTAAATATTTTGTGCTATTGATACGTTCATATTTTTTTGTTGGGTTTCAATAAGAGATGTTAAAACAAACTATCCAACCTGTTTAAGGCCGATCTTAATGGGTTTTAGGCAAATCCAGGTCTGGCCAAAAACCATATCTAAATATTGTCTCTGAAAAGAATATTGTTTTTTTAGACATCTAGGATTGCTCACTACCACCTGACTTTCAAAAATGCCTTCATTAGTAGTTAGCTCTCATTCGTTGTTGAACAATTGTTATAAACAATTATCAAGAACATAATTACAAATTGTTTACAAAAACATTTGTTCATATGCTGTTTCAGAAGAATGTGTTGTATTAGCTACCAAAAATTCAGAATTGGACAACATTCACAGTTCACAAAAACAATTGAAGTTGCTCTTAACTATAGTTTATGTTTTAATTATGTTTGATTACACTACTAGATAATTTGATGATGTTTATTGTTCCTTTAATGTTTAACATATTTAGCATATGATAAAGCACCTAGAAATCCACATTTTCTTACGGTTCTTCAATGTGTGTCAAGTTTCATTTTGTGGTAACACTTCCTTGTTCCATGCCTTTGAATTGAATCATCCTGCCTTAAATCGTATAATTTTTCTTCTATGGTCTTGGCTTTAGATGATCATGTCAATTTGAATCGTTTCACACCTTTTTTATTCGTATCATGCTTGAATTGAATCACATAATGATGATCCATATCAATTATGTTCTTTGGTCTTGTGTTATGCCTTGATAAACTGTATCACTATTCTTTGATTTGTATCAACCTTCATCTGGGTTATTTTGAATAGATTCATGTTACTATTTGTGCTTCTTTGAATCATATCAATCTTCATATGGAAACCTTTTGATTCAATTCTAAAGTTGCTTGAATCGTATCAACCTTCATATCTCCAGATTTGCCCTTTTACACATGTCTGAATCGAATCATACTTACTCTGATTTGAATCAAGTCATTGTTTTTGCCTAAAATTTTGTATTTATCACTTCTCCCTATATATAGTTATACCCATACATCTCCCAACTATCTGAATCAATTGCAAATAACATTCTAGAGTCTTGAAATCTCTTTCTCCACTTGTTCTTTAGATTAAACAATTTTTCTAATATTCTTTGTGGATTTTAAGTCATAGATTTTAGAGTGCTATAGTAATTTTACATTGGTTTCTTTCAAGGAACATGATTTGGGATAAAGGATCAAAAGTAAAAGAGGGATTTCTTTCCACCTCCAAGGGGATTATGGGGATCTGATGACAGGTCATCTTGCGTTATTCTTAACATGTTTTTCAGTCAATTTTAGTAGGTTTTACCAGCAAAACAGAGGAGTATTAGATCAATTGCCTATGATTTCGGGACATTTGTAATGTTTTCTATATTTAAGTCTGTAATTCTATTCTTCCCGAAACATAGAAATTTTAGGGTGTTCTTAATGTAATTCACGAAGAAATCAAGCAAATCAGGGAAAATAAGACATCTGAGGATTTATGTGGTCCTTGGGATGATGAAAAATGAAGATTCAAGAGGTCTCATATGACTTTACAGAGGGAGGAGTTATGTTCCCAAGTTCCAAGACATCTTACATTGAAGAAAACACTTCAACATGTGAAGAAAACAAGTAAAACAACACATAAAACGCACTGAAGCGCCCAAGCGCACCACGGGGGGCGCTAGGCGCCCCAGAGCTGTTACACACATGCACTAGGCGCACCTATAAAGGCGACAGGCGACTGGAGCTGCCAGACACATGCGCCTAGTGCATGGCCTTAGGCGCCCAACGCCTGGTTGCTTGCGAAAAAAGTCATATTTTGTGACTTTTTCGCCCCTAGAAGCCCATGTTTTTAGCCCAAGTTAGGTGGAAACTTTTACTATAAATACCGCCTTCCTCAATCATAATTTTTTGTTCAGAACTAGAGTAGTTCAAGAGGAAGGTGATTCTAGGAGCCAGGGAGGAGTTTCATCTTCGTCTATCTTTTCTAGGGTATGATTTTATCTTTTTGTATTTTGTTTTAGTTACTGTGTGTAGCAAGATATTTATAGGCTAGGCTTCTAAGATGAACCTCTATTTGTTTTGTTGGATATTTATTTAATTTAATGTCGTTTATTTCAATATATTTTTTGTTCTCTATTAAGTTTTATTAGGATTAGTATTCCGGCGAAGTGCAACCCTAGATTAGGTACTTAGGTTGTGACAGGGCCTAATATTGATATTACTATATGGATGCTTATATCTTGATATTTATATCTTGTATATTAATATCTACCTATCTAGGAAGTAAGTGGTTAATAACTAGACAAAAGATATCAAGAGCAACTTGACCCTAGTTATAACACCATAAACCTCAAATGCAATAAATCATGCAAATAACTAAATTATTCGAAGAGTTTAGATGGTACGTCAACATTTTCTCAAAACATGCATAACCTGATTTTCATAAAAACTCGTATCGGAAAACAATATCATAAATATCTCAGCAACATTAACAAATTTCAACAACCATGTCTTAAGTATCATAATACATCACCAACAATATCTCAAATCTCAGAGATAATAGACAACAAGTCTCAACAATTAATATAAATACATAACATAAAATTCAAATGTTCCGACACTCTTAATTAGAGCTCTATCTAGACTCCAAGAAAAAGATAAAGAGGTAGCTCCAAGCTAATCCTCAAGCACTCACATGCAATAAGAACTCAATTACCAAAATTCCCTCACTCACCAAATTACAAAAATACCCTTTTTCCTAAAAATGACTAAAATAACCCTCTCGTCTAAAAATCCACTAATCACAAGTCAAACACAAAAACAAGCAATTAAACACATATAATAAATAAATAAAATAATCCTAACGAAAAACAGGTTGTTACAACTCTCCTCCACTTAAAGAATTTTAGTCCTCGAAAATTACATGAAGAAAATAACTCTAGAAATGATTCCTTCATCCGACTCTCCGATTCCCAAGTAGCGCTCTCACCGGTTGGTCCAAATCAAATCACTTTCACCAAGATAATCTATTTTCCTCTTAAGCGCTTAACTTCGTGATCTTGAATCTTCACCGGCCAAGTCTCAATGGTCAAATTATCCCTTCCAAATCATCCACTTGAATCACATGCGACAAATCATACACATACTTCCACAACTAAGACACATGAAACACACTATGAAGATTCAACAACGACGGCGATAACGCAATCCGATACGCTACAGCTCCAACCTTCTTAATAATCTCAAATGGACCAACAAAATAAGGTGTCAACTTCCTACACTTCAAAGCACGCCCGAAACCGGTCACTAGGCTCACTCTCAAAAACACACGATATCCAACTTTAAACTCAATATCCTTCATCCTCTTATCATGGTAACTCTTCTGCCTACCCTGAGATGGTTTCATATTTTCTTGAATCATCTTAACCTTTTCCATAGTTTGTTACACAATTTTTGGTCCTAATATAACACTTTCTCTTGACTCATACCAATACAGTAGTGTCCCACACCTCCTCTCATACAAAGCCTCAAACAGTGTCATCCCAATACTTGAATGAAAATTTTTGTTGTACGTAAACTCAACCAACGGTAAACATTCAGCCCAACTTACTTCTTGTTTCAAAACACAAGCTCTCAACAAATCTTCCAAAGATTGAATAGTCCTCTCCAGTTACCTTCGTCTTATTTCTTCACCTAGCATCTTCATTACCTTAAACCACTTCATCATTCTACTTGTTCATTTTGGCTTTACACCTTACCCTTAATGGTGTATCCTATTATTCATCTTAGTTTTAAGCCCTTACCATATCATTACTTCCACTTGTAAATTCTTATATTCATATATTGAATCATCTTCTTCATCGTCTACTGCCTTAGGCCGCTAACATCATATACTTGTTTTACTTAGGTTTTTTTACTCTTTAAATTAAACTTTTGTTAATAGACTCATTATTCTAAGGTTCTTCCATTATCTTTGTCTCTTTTTTATGAATTATTCCTAAAGCAATCCTCTTTTCTTCATTTATCCCTTATCTTCTTTCTCATTTATCTTACTCTCTTCTAATCGATTCATATCCTAACTGGAATCCCTTACTACCCCTCACGTCATTCATTTACTTCATACACAACTTCCTATATTTGTTTACATTTCATCCTAACAATCCCCTCATTGTCATCAATCCTCTAATCCTTACCGTGACCTACATCTCTCACCATATCCTTTTATTTAACCTACTCCTCTCTATCATCGTTTACCTATGCCTCTTCGTATCTTTATCATTACCATTTACCTTGACTTTTCTTCTCTTCAACCTAAAAACTTTCCTACATTATTGCTCTTCATATATACTCGTCGCTACAATTATCATGTACTCTAATTTACTATTATTTTCATCTGTATTAGTTCATGAATTACCCTCTTACAGCTCTCTATGTTACCTTCAAGCCTTTCTTAAGCATCATTTATTACATCATTCATCATCATCATATTACATTTATACTATCATCATACCTCATTATAATACAACGTTAACATCTTATTCAGTAATTAACATCATATTTACACATTATATATATATATATATATATATATATATATTTCACGTCTTCGTTAATTCAACGTCATGTTTAGAACACACATCCATCATTAGTTTTATCCCCATGGCCTACATGTTTTTCCCTAGTGACATGTCTTATCCTTCGCTCTCAGCCTTAAGATATTTGTCACTCCATTCGTCATTCCTCATAATGTCTTACCCCCTATTAAGCCACTATCACCGATTCATGTTTTAGACTCATCATTACCTTGACATAATCATTTCTCCTTATGCCTAAACACACTTCCTCATATAGATATATAGTTTTAGGACCTTTACTTTTACCCTACACGCTAACGACTTGCTCTCATAGATGTTTTAGAGTCCACTGCAAGGGTTATGCTGAAATTTCATGGAAAACACATCATGACCCACATGCGGTATTTTAATCATAACTCAAGCTATAAAAATATAAATGGAGTCCAACCAAAATAAAATGAAAGCTAACATCCATATCTACAACTTTAATACGGACGCCTAAACCTAATTAGGAACATAAAATGGTAGAAAAGTTGACTTTCCTAAGCTTGGGGAAAGAGTACGACCATACAAACCCTTGTGTAGTATTTTGATCATATCTTGAGTTCTATATGCTTAAATGGAGTCCTTTCAAAGGCTAGTGAAAACTAACATCCATATCTAAACTTTTCATGAAGATACCTAGACGCAATTCATAACTTAAACCTGCTAAATTGAGACAGTAAGCAATTCACTGTTCGTGTGTTTCCCAGGGGTAGACCGTGCGTTTTGCACAATAACAACAAAATCGTAGTTCTTCTGAAATTTAGCCTTTGGGAACCTTTTTCGACTCCGTTTTCGTTCCTATACTCTCCAAACTCGACTTTAATATTCACCCCATGATTACCCTATCATTCAAACACTAATTCTTCATTAACCTACCAGATTATCCACTCTTTTTACGGCTAAAAAAACGCAATTCAAAAACCTAAACTAGTTTTCCTCAATTCTCATCTTTCAACCTAATCTTTTAATTCATTCATCATAAATCTCTCATCACAATCCCACATCATAACAACAACATCATCTTAAGAGTTAAACACCCCCGTCATATATTAAGATACCCTAAAGTGCAAAAATTCTCCCCCTTACCTCAAATTCTCCGAAAACACGGTGTTTAGCTCTCTTCTCCATAGCTAAGGTTTCCTCCTCTCCTCTCTTCTCCTCTTTTTTATTTTCTCTGGTTCATCAAGGATGTTTATTCTGATTTTCATCAAGGGTTTTGAATGAAGATTGGTGGTCCTGATGAGGGAGGAACCTTCGCTGAAGGAATCACATTGTTTGCTATTTTCGGAGAAACTTTAGTGTTCTTCTCCTCTTGATCCATCGGTGTGAGAACTGGAATTGAAGGATCATGTAGAGTTTCAATCTTTGATCAAACTTCTGCAGCGGTGGAGGTTTTGTTTCTAGTGTTTCTCTTTTGAGTTCCAGCCATTATTTATGCAGAGAGATGTAACTGTCAGACACTTCCAGTGGAAGAACTTGTAACTGAAAATGGTTTTAGCAGAGAAAATGCATAACCTAAAATGGCTTGGGTGGAGAAATGTTTGAATTGCAGGGAATCAGTGAAAGACCCCGTCCTTCTAGCGCCTATTGATATGTCTAGTGACGATCGAGGTAGGTTAATGATGGTTCACAGTGCTCCGGTGTGGTGGAAGTTGAGTCTTCACAGTGGAGTAGAAAGGTGCCTACATGCATGTTGGTAATCCAACGCTCAAGTCACTATATGAACGAGGTCGTTATGTGCGAAAAGTGGTATAAGTGAAGTGTACCTTGAGAGTGACACCGAGTCACCCTTATATAGGCGCGGAGAACACTAACGGTTCCCGTGAAGTGTGACATTATCTTAGGAGACCGTTTTCAATGACGTAGATGGTGGGGATGGACTCATGGCCTGTTCTTTGTCTGCTCCTTCACCGGTTTGCGTTGCTTTGACAGTAGTATACTCTAATAGTTGTTATTGGTAAATTTGACTATTAGTGGAAATTCGTAAGGTTTAAAGGATTTGATTAACCAGATTGATAATGAATGATTTCTATGTATTGAGTCTCTCTTTCCCTAAAATGTTTACTTTCATATGATATGTTGTAATGAAACTTTTAAAAAAGTAGTATTCATTATTTCATCAAACCAAGTTTTATTAACAAAAGGATTTTATTGGAGAAGAATAAAACACAAATTTAACCCCTATTTCTTGTATTTTTCAGTATGTTCATATAATTATTATGAAACCGAAACAATAGAATTAAATGAAAATTAACATTATACAATAAAACATATATTCAACGAAACACAATTATGTCCTTCTTTTTGTTAGTTTTTTTATTTGTAATATCTTTTTGCTTGCTAAAATTAATAAATTAATATTTTTTTTCTGATTTGTGCGTATCATCCTTACGTAGGGGCCATGCTAATCTTCTCTGTATCGTTTCAATTTTATCAGATGTACCCGATATATATACATATATATGCATGTATAATCAATATATTTTAGATTTTCTTACGCAGAAAATTAGTAAAATCTAATTTTATTTTATATCTCCTTACATAAAATGTCTCATTTTAATGTTTGCTTTGAACCTCAGACTACATTGGATTGACAATATGTATATTGAATTTTATATTATTATGAAAATAACATGAAGAACAAGGAAATAAACATCAGATTTATTTGAGACAAATAGTCATATTTAGTAGCCATAACAATGACATGGTTTAGAATGTTAAGGGAGTCTTTGCACAATGATTGGACTCTTCACGTTGTGGGTTCCATCCGACCAAATAAGTGATGAGGAAAACACATTTTGATTTAATTTTGCTCTCCCAACAATAGTGACAACAAAGGATTGTTTCTCATTTAAGGATTCAAATGAGAGAATCTTTGGCTTCACTCTAATCTTGATTTTAGGAATTGTATTGACTGTAGCCCTGTAGGTTGAGTTAGGAGAGCCAACATTTGTCACTGTTCTATGAATCTTAACATTGAAATGTTTATGAGGCTCAATAGATATAACCAGTGCAGGATAATTTATTTGCTTCACCAAGGATCTTTTGGAAGCTTCATGACAACTTGACTTTTTTCCACTAATTTGTTCAAGTTTGGTTTCATTATAACCAAAATTACAAAGCATTTGGATATAATCTTGTTGAGTGATGTCATAAATTAGTCCAGGGTGAAGAGCTTGTTGTGGATTAACATTACCTGATCCATAAGCAAACTCACCTACCAAATCATAACTTCCATTTACTGGTTCTGCCGTCGTCATAATGGCAGATTTGATAGCTGCAGGTGACCAATCTGGATGAAATGATTTGACATATGCAACAACTCCAGCAACATGGGGACATGCCATAGAGGTACCAGACAATATGTTGTATTTCTCACTTGCATTTAAAAATGAATCATCAATGCTTGGGCCGACAGGTGAATACGCAGCCAAGATATCCACACCTGGAGCACTTATATCTGGTTTCATAATTTCAGGAACTAGAGGATTCGGGCCACGAGAAGAGAAAGATGCAATTTTAGGAGCAGTTGTATCTTGAAAGATATCGCTCTTCAATATTTCAGCTTCAGGATATTTTGTAGAATTAGTGTAAGATTGAACATGAAGATAGACTTTTGAATCCAAGTAAACTGAAGGCCAGTGAGTTACATGAGAAATATCAGTTGTATAATTAAAGATTGCACCAACTTCCCCATTTTGAGAAGCCAACATTCCACCAAATAGATCACCACTTAATACAAGCTTATCCTTCACCACTTTTTTATCTGCACATGGACACTTTTCAAGTGATTTATAATCTATGTGGCAAGCTTGAGCACTACACTCAACTATTGGAAATTTTGTGCCATTTGAGGGGACAACATTAACTGACTTCCCAATACAAGTCTCTCCATTTCCAAGAATGAGCTTATCAATAAATTGACGATCTATGGTAGTTGCAGCAACACTAAATAACCAAGGTGCTATACTTGAAATAGTATTTGGGCCAGGACCAGAGTTTCCTGCTGCATGCACCGTGAGTATTCCCTTCTCCATGGCATGAAAAGAACCAATTGCAAGAGTATCTTTTAGGAATTCAACATAATTGTTGTTTGCAAGAGAAACTGTGATGATGTCAACTCCATCAGCAATGGCATCATCAAATGCAGCTAGAACATTTTCATCACTGCATTTTGGGTTACAAACTTTGTATGTAGCAATCCTTGAAGATGGGACTCCACCTCTTATAGTTCCTTTTGCAAGACCATGATAGCTAATACCATTTACCTTTCTTCCACTTGCTATTGATGATACATGGGTTCCATGACCAGAATAGTCTCTTGCACTCTTATCGCCACTACCAGAATACCATCGTGCTCCGATGATCTTGTTGTTACAACTGAAGTTTCCACCGCCTGCACAAACTCCCCTCCACTTTTTTGGAATAGGACCAAAACCTAATAATAAAAACATATAAATACTTCAATAAATACCTTGATCATAGTTATTTCAACCTTCTCATCATACTTCGATTTCTTCCAACAATCTAAACAATAATATTTCTCAGTTTGTAAGACACTGATGACCAACACCATTCAGATTATGATTTAAGCTGAAAGTGAATATTACATACGTATTATATAGGAAAAATACATATTGTGATCCTTTAAGTTATTTGATTATTATAGATTATTCTTTTAAAATGGTTTTTGCTAGGTTGGTCATTTAAGTCATAAAACATGCATATGGTTATGCTTTTTAGTTTTCCGTCCAACTTTCTTAAGGAATGCTTACGTGACCATTTTGATGTCAATGTGACAAGTGTACATAGATTTTTAATTCCAAAATTATATTTTTTAAAAAAATTCATAAAAATTAAACCCCTAAATTAAAATTATTTAGGTTCATAATTTGTTCAAATAAATGATTTCAAAATATATCAAATAAATTAATTTAACAAATACACTAATCAAAATTGAATCAATCTTCTAACTATAATAAATTTTCATATTACAATCTATACAATAACATTTCCTAGTGTCATGTGGTTAAAACTATAGTGGCCAGTATATCATACATATAATATAATCATAAATAAATAAAAATTACAAGATAGTAACGCATAAACCTTTGTCATTGAAACTTTCAGATTCTGGCCAAATTCCACTATCTATGACTCCAACCACCAAATCACTCTCAATTGTTTCATCTCTATTGACCGATTGAGGAAATCCTAGGAAATCCCAAGATCTTGTCGTTTGAAGGTGAAGCTCCTGGCTTGGAAAAACTGAGACAACACCTTTCATTCGAGAAAGTTTTTCCTTTTGTTGATCGTTGAGTAAGGCAGAAAAACCATTGAAACTCCTGTGGTAACTTCGAACTAAGTAACTTTCTTTGTTTCTACCATCAATAACTTGTTGCAACATGCTAATATGGTGAGAGGTTGGAGAATATGATGATCCCTTAGGAAGTGATCCCATGTATATAATGTGAAGTTTACTACTTTCATCACCATTTTTAGTGGCATCACACACCAAGAAAATTATTGATGCAAAAACAAAAGACACGAAGAAGAATAAAATAACATGAAGCTTGGACATTTTTTTTGTAATTGTGGAGCGGTGAATACTTAGATCTAACACAAACAATGTATGTAGACTATATAGATACAAGAAAGTCCAAATTATATAATATATTCAACGATAAAATTTGCTTAAAATTTTATCTTTAAATAAAATAATGAATTTAATCCTCTAAATCAGTTATAAATGTAAATGAGAGTCTTTTCAATTGATTAAAAAATTAGTTTAATAGCTATATGGAAATTGAGCAAAAATATAATAGTTTTAATAAGTATTATTTTCTTTACAAAATTGTCAAATGTAATAAATATTTTTATTCTAAAAAAAATTACTTATTTTGTAAGGAATATTTATTAAATTCTAAAAATTGGTTTAGCAACTATATTTGACCATTGAGATAAATAAATAAAAAGTAATAGTATTAATGTCTATTAATGACGTAATAAAATGGTCAAATTGTTTAAAAAATTGGGAATAAAGAAAGTATATATACGATTTAGTATATAAACATCTATTTTTTATACAAATATCCAAATGTTTATATTTATATTCTATATTACTAGTGAAAATGTGCCCGTCTTTCTGCTGTTTTTATTGTGATAACGCGTGTAAATTATGATTAGTAATTTATATGAAATTTTGATTTTGATTAAAATTATAAGAACAAATATTTGTGACTATTAAATTGTAGGAAACCTTTTGTAAAAAAAAATTGTAACAAACCTAATAAAACATGTTTACCTTTTTGAATGACAATAACTATTTTACATATATAATATAATTTTTTTACATTCTTTAATAACACCAACAATGTGAAAATTTGTTTAAGGGTGATTATAATAATAAAAAAAATTATCCCAAAATACATATCCCCTTTATATATATAGTATAGATAATATTGTTCCTATTGGGATAACCCTATTTTAATAGGCTTTAATTTTTTAATTAAAATTTAAAATAATATTGTTAAATGATAAAAAAGTAAATAAAATAGTTTAATTGATGTTTATATATAGTATAGAAGATAAACACATGAAATCTATTTTGTTTTTACATGTAGCATCCTCTCAAAGGTTTTGCATTTCGATTACGTAGTGTAGAAAATTCTGCCTTGCATGGGATAGATAAGTGTCATATTGAAAGTATAGAATGATATTTTGTTATATATATAATATGTAAAACAAGCTAAGGCTGTGAGTTATCCGTGTTGCGTTTCTATTGACGTGGGTGAAGCTTTGGGTTTGCACTCGGCATTACAATGGTTGGATGATATGCATTTTGATAGTGTGGACTTCGAAACAGATTCTAAATTGACGGCTGATGCTTTTCTATCTACTAGGAATGACACGTCCGAATTTGGCTGTATTATTTCTATTTGTCGTTCTTTATTTAGTTCTACTTTTGTTAACTCTAGGGTGGAGTTTGTTAGACGACAAGCTAACGGGGTTGCTCATGCTCTTGCACGTGAAGCCATGTTACTTGTAACACCCCGTTTTCCCAACAATGTAAATAATACACTTAAATCAGAGTATTCAACGTAAAACGGAATGCTACACTACATTGAAGTATAAATAGAGTAAAGTTACTATTTATTAAAACAACTTTGTCAAAACATCGCAGCGGAAAACTTAGTTCATTAATTCAACAACCTTGGCACTACGGCCTCAACATAAACAATTCAAATAAAAGTCTCAATTCAAAGGTTCAACAACATAGTTCCAAAAAAAAAATAATACGCAACAGTGGAAAACAAAACAAGTATCCCCATCCCGTTACGTATCAGAGCGACCCTAAGACGACGCACGAGAGAGACAACTCACATCAGCAGCTAATCCTGGATATCTGCACGTTACCCACGTAGAGGCCACATTCAAACAGAAGGCGTGAGATTTCACATTCAATAATAATAAGCATATAATTCATCAACGAAATTTAACAACATAAACAATAACAACTAAACAATAATAATACTTCACATATGCTCCATTTATTTCTGCTTGATATTTAAAACAACAACAACAACTTAACAACCCGACAACGACGACGACAACTCAACATCAACGACAATGCAACGACACAACAACAACTTGACTATGCAATATGCATGTGGTACCAATCAACATGTTAGAGCATAGGCTCTCAATTCAACGTGTAGAGCATAGGCTCTTAAATCAGCGTGTGGAGCATCAACTCCTAAATCAACGTGTAGAGCATAGGCTCTCAAATCAACGTGTTTTGAATGATTAAACATTCAACAGGGCATGAGCCCCCAACTTTATATGAGTATGCAAGGACTCAACAACTTATTCAACAACAACGTACAACATCAACAACATTGACGACATCAACGACAACGACAACATCAACAACAACAACGACTCCATAATATAATTCCATAATATTCATCATTTATGAGCAACAAGACATAACGTCACATTAGTCAACATATGCATTCATGTAGTAATTCATCAATGTATACATCATATAATAATTCATCAAATCAAAGTTAATCATGACAAACAAGGCCATTTGAAAAACTGACAATACTACCTAAAACTTTCATGTTTGTACTAAAGGCTATACCAAAACAGAAACGTGTGAAAACGACGCAAGAACATGAAAAAGGTGCACTGCTACTGAACAACACGCCTCGCGGGCAGCTTACTCGCAGTGGCGAGCTAAAGGCGAGCAAACACTGCTCTCTGTTACACATTATTCGCCGTGGCGAGTGGATGACGAGCAAACACTGCTCTCTGTCACGTTGTAGCTCGCCGTGGCGAACCATGACAGGTTTCTGTCGGGAAGTGCGATTTTTCACCCCAAAAACCCAATTTTCATCCAACCCAATCCCAAATTTGATAGGGAACTCAACCTGTGATGATTCTACAATCTGAACATCAATTATACATGAATTCTATAGACTTTCTACACTATTAACAACCAATTCTACATGTTCTATCATCAATTCCAATTTCAAACCCTAATCTTCAAATTCACAAGAACAACAACAAAACTACATGCTAAGTTCAGTTTCAGAATTACATAACCTAAGATTAGAGAATGTTAGTCCCACCCTTACCTTAGATTGGTGATTGCAAGACTCTACTTAATTCTAATTTAGCCCCTCTACAAGTCTTATTATATTAATTCCAACCCATCCTACTAAATAATAAAATAAAGCCACTTAATAAAATATTATTACACAACAACATGCCACTTATCAACATAAATCAACATAAATCGACACAAATCAACACAGATCAACACAAATCAACATAAATCATATAAAAGACTCTAAACTCAGCCAAAATAATCAGATAAATAAATAGGGCGTTACAACTCTCCCCAACTTATAAAATTTTCGTCCTCGAAAATGTACCTCAAGCAAACAACTCTAGATAAGACTCCAGCATCTTACTTTCCAACTCCCACGTTAAACTTTCACCAATCGCTCCTCCCCAAACGACTTTCACAAGAGGTATCTCCTTGCCTCTCAACTTCTTCACTTCGCGACCTTCAATTCTCACTGGTAAGGTCTCAACCGTAAGGTTATCTCTAACTTGCACATCATCCCTTGGAATCACATGAGATGGATCCGAAACATACTTCCGAAGTTGCGACACATGAAACACATCATGCAAATTCGAAAGATGCGGTGGTAAACCCACTCTATACGCCACTGTTCCAATTCTTTCCGATATCTGATACGAACCAATAAACCTCGGCGTCAATTTCTTTGACTTCAATGCACGTCCAACACCAGTCACAGGAGTGACTCTCAGAAATACATGGTCTCCTTCCTGAAACTCAAGGTCTTTCCTACGCTTATCATGATAACTCTTTTGTTGACTCTGCAACGCTTTCATCTTTTCTTGGATCAACTTAACCTTTTCTGTAGTCTGATGAACGATATCTGTTCCCAAAACTACACTCTCACCTCCGACCATACAAAGCTTCGAACGGTGTCATTCCAATACTAGAATGATAACTATTATTGTACGTAAACTCTATCAATGGTAGATGACTATCCCAAGTTCCACCTTGCTCAAGTACGCAAACTCTCAACAAATCTTCCAACGACTGAATTGTTCTCTTCGATTGACCATCTGTCTGCAGATGATACGCCGAACTCAACTTCAACTTAGAACCCAACGCCTCTTGCAAACTCTTCCAAAATCTAGAAGTAAACCTTGGATCTCTATCTGACACAATGCTCGACGGAACACCATGTAGCTTCACAATCTCGCGAATATAAATCTCCGCCAACTGAGATACAGGAAAATTGATGTTAATCGGAATGAAATGAGCCGACTTCGTCAATCTATCCACAATCACCCAAATAGCGTCATGCCCTCTTGGAGTATTCGGTAAACTCGCACAAAATCCATAGATATACTATCCCATTTCCATTTTGGCACATCTAACGGTGTCAACAACCCAACAGGTTTCTGATGCTCAACTTTTGATTTCTGACAAATCAAACAGGAATATACAAATTGTGCCACATCACGTTTCAACCCAGACCACCAAAACAACTTCTTCAAATCATGATACATTTTTGTAGCTCCCGGATGAATACTCAAGCTACTTTTGTGACTTTCTTCAAGAATCATCTTCTTTATCTCATCATTATCAGGAATACAAATTCTGCTTCGGAATCGCAACACTCCCTGATCATCAACCTTAAAGTCACTATCCTCAGTCTGATTATTTACAACCATTAAGTCCACAAACTTTACATCCACTTTCTGCGCTTCTTTAATACTATTCAAAAATTCACTATTAATCTTCAACATTTCCAACTTCACACTCTGAGGTGACAATTCACAAACTAGACTCAGGTCTCTAAACTGTTCAAGTAGCTCCAACTCTTTAACCATCATAGCTGACATATGTAGAGTTTTCCTACTTAAAGCATCTACAACAACATTAGCTTTACCTGGATGGTAATTCAAACCAAAGTCATAATCCTTCAACAATTCAAGCCACCTTCGCTGCCTCATATTCAATTCCTTCTGATCAAACAAATACTTCAGACTTTTATGATCGCTGAACACTTCAAATCTAGAACCATACAAATAATGCCTCCAAATTTTAAGCACAAAGACCACTGCAGCCAACTCTAGATCATGAGTAGGATAATTTCGTTCATGAATCCTCAACTGCCTCGATGCATAAGCTACTACCTTGTTATCCTGCATAAGCAAACCACCTAAACCCAACTTAGACGCATCACAATACACGACAAAATGTTCATCTCACTTTAGTAAAATCAAAACCGGAGCTGTCGTCAACCGCTGCTTCAATTCATTAAAGCTGTTCTCACATTGAACATCCCACACAAAAGCTTTACCTTTACAGGTCAACTGAGTTAACGGAAGTACTAACTTTGAAAATCCTTCTATAAACCTGTGGTAATAACCTGCCAAACCCAAAAAGCTTCTAACGTCGGTAACCGACTTAGTAGTCTCCTATTGTGATACTGCATCAACTTTAGACAGATCCACATCAATACCACTACCAGAAATAATATGGCCAAGAAAACTCACCTCATTCAACCAGAATTCACACTTCGACAACTTGGCATACATCTTTTTCTCTTTCAGCACTTGTAAAACAATCTTCAAATGTTCAGCATGTTCCTCCTTGGATTGAAACTATAATTGGACTTATGATATACCCGATTGTATTGAAACTCTTATTATCAATGAAAAGTTATAAGCATGTTTTCTTTCCAAAAAAAATGTAAAATAAAATTATTTTTGAAACTATAATTGGACATTAAATAACATAAACATTTAAAAAGGATAATTTTTTGAACAAACTATCAAATTGGTCCCTGTCTTTGTACCAAATTTTCAATTTGGTCCCTGACTCTATTAATAACTCAAAATGGTCTCTGTCTTTGTCAAATGTTTCTCAGATTGGTCCCTGACTCTATTAGTTGTTTTGTATTTTGAGTGTTAATGGATCAATGTCTTTTGGATATTATTTAGTTATTAATGGCATGATGTCTTTTGGATCTTATTTGGTACGTTAATGGCTTAAATTGCAAAACAACTAATAGAGTTAGGGACCAATCTGAGAAACGTTTGACAAAGACATGAGCCATTTTGAATTATTAGCAGAGTCAGGGACCAATTTGAAAATTTAGTACAAAGATAGGGACCAATTTGGTGGTTCACTCTAAAAAATTATTTAAAAAACGATAATTTTCATCATTAACCTCAAATAACTACAATACTAAAAAGAAAAAGATTTTTTTTTTGTCAGGTAGCTTGGTGGCTAGAAATTCACTTTTTGAGGTTTTTTTTTCACTGAATCAAGAGTGAGGAAGACATCAAGGAGCCGCTGGACATCTCGACTAGGTCGGCACCTCCAGGGAACTCCAATCCTCTGCCGCTCACCCATATATTATATATATAGAAAAAAGGGAAAAATATATACAAGAGAGAGGGGCAAACCAAACCCTCGAAAGAAAACGAAAATTACGGAAAACGAAAATTAGGTAACCCCGAACTAGTGGCAGAGCACCACTTGGGCTGAGGTGGGCCACGGCCCACCCCCCAATTTTTTAAATTTTTTTTAAGAGTGTTATTTTTCCCCCCTATGGCCTTCTCCCGCACCCTGTAAATTTTTCAAAAATACCCTTGTGCAGTTCGGATTTCATAATCTGAATTCATGTTTCACAATTTGGATTCTAAAATCCGGACAATCCTTATGTATAATCAGTCATCAGACTCTCTTATATTTCAGCAGTTTTGAGTTTTGCTTTTAAAAACAACAAAAAAACTAAGTAAAAAATGTTAAAAACCTGTCAAATAAAATCATAAAAATACTACCAAAAAATTCTAAAAATCAAATAAAACTAATGTAAATTTTTTCGGATTTTTCTGAGAATATGAAAAATAAAAATAGGTCTAAACGATGAAATTTTGGATTTTGAGGGGCGGAGTCCCGTAAGAAGTAGCTCGAAAACCTGATTTTTGACTAAGAACAGGTATCAATGACCAAAAACAGAAGGATGATAGTTAGGAAGATTAATATTGTCCCTAAAATGACTATGCGTGTTACAAACATGTTTAGAATTTGTGCTGATATAGTTCGGATTATATAATCCGAACTGTTTTTCCCTTGAAAAATGGTGTTTAGGGGGTGTTCAGATTATGTAATCCGAAAAAATCATGTAAGGCGTCTTATTTTTTGAAGTTTCCGGATTACAAAATCCGGAAAAATCCGTAACTCATTTTTTTACCCTATAACAAAGGAAAACACCCGTTCGGATTATGAAATCCGGAAACTTCAAGGGCATTTTGGTCAAAAACATAGGGCGCACGAGAATGACATAGGGTGGAAAAGGTAATATATTTTTTTGATATATGTGTAAGTACAAATATACTACTAAATTTAAATACAAACTTCAAGCTGGCCCACCCAATTATCTTCACCTCCATGTGTATGCTTTGTGATTTGTTTACTTTAAGAACAAATATATTTTTGAATCTCATCAAATGGTTGATATTTCATTTATTTGAGAAGTGTATAATACGTTAATTTTGAGACATTAATTCTAAATATAGCATGGATATTTATATTGAAACTTGAAAGCGAAGTTAGTGTAAGTATTAGTTTTGATTCTATTTTATGTTTTCAAGTATTTTGGAAAGCGTAGAGAATTATTTTAAAATTTTAATATATGCTGTTTAATTTTTTGATTTTAAACTTTATATTTAATGCACGCTACAACATAAATTTTGTTTTATATATCATTCATAGTTTATTTTGGTGGCCCACCCAAAATTTTTTTTTTGCTCCGCCACTGCCCCGAACGGTCCCTAAAGAAATCCCTGCGAAAAAACTCGGACATAATGTCCCACCAGCCAGATAGTATAGAATTGAGCAATAGCTAATGGTTCAACCATTCTTCGGTATATAGTTCCAGGTTGGAGCCATTCTACTCGAGGCTTCATTTCAACTTCTTCAACTATTTTTCCCAATAATTTGTGAGCTTTTTATGAAACTCAACAACATCAGGAATTCAAGTTGCCTCATATGTCGTATTATTTCATTCAAATTTATTGTTGGATCAAATGATATATTCTTTTGAATGATGAATCTTGCTTCACGTTTTTTTATCTTTGTTTCAAGAACTTTGATATCAATGTTCTGCTTTTGCAGAATGTGTGATGACAACCCTAGTGTTTGCTGCAACTGCAAACTGATACCAGCTGCAAGTGAATCTGAAATGTTCCTGTCTCCGGCCTGCGTAGAAGAATCCTTGAAAATTGCTTTATGTCTGAGTTCTTCGACGATATTTCCATACTCAACTGAATCAAATACATGATTTGACCATGAACTTTGCTGCAGAACAAAAGAGAAATGTTCCAAAAGGCATGTAGTTTGTGATGAATAGCCTTGGAAGTGGATCATTGCAAGAAACAACATGAATAAAGCAAGCTACGTGATATGGCTTGTTGTAACTTCCTGTCACCAACAAGAGGTGAACCAATATATTGAGAGGGAAATAGTCAATGAAAATTATTATACAGTAGGAAAAAAAACCTCTTAAGTTCGAATAAAGAACTTCCATTAAGAAGGATTTGGTAACGGACCCTGGGAGCGGGTTTGATAGCCTTTATTCTTCTTCTGATTGCTTTTGAAAACAACAATAGTAAACCCATCCTCATCCACCACATTCGAAACAACCAGGGCCTGTTGAATGGTCTCCAAGTCTTTAGTAATAATAGGACAGCGATGTGGAATAATGGTAGCAAAGGGATGCGACTGTAAAGCCGGAGAGTTGCATGCTGCGGCAATTTGCAAACCATCAGTTGCGCCGTGCTCTGTCCCCTCCTCCGCATTGTGGTGACTTTCATTTTAGAGGGAGACAATCTCATGTTGTAATTGCAGCACCGGTTCAACCACTTTGGGAATATCATTGGTACAGAAAATCTCATCGGTAACGTCTTTAAGAGCCAAGTGATAAGAGAATGCAGACTTATCACCAATGTTATTATTACTTGTATCTAGGGCTGTAGTAGTTTCAGGATGTTCATTATGCGTGTCAACAGGAGCAATAACCGTGGGGGACACTTGCTGCTCAGGGGGCAGCTCCGATGCCGCAACTGGTACCGTAATTTCAGACAGTGGTCCGGTAGAATCAGAGGCTGGTTGTTCAAAAGAAATAGAAGACCCAATGCCGAGAGGATTTTTGCATGGCTGCCATTTCTTAGTTTGAGGTTTCTGTTGAATGGTTAACTGTGTCCCTTTGTCCTGTACCTTGAAGAGGCCTCAGAAGACATTACAAAGGGAGAAATTAAGTTCTCAAGTTCCAAGACATCTTATATATATATATATATATATGAAAACAAACAGCGAAAAGGACGAAGAAACTTGCGTTTCAGCACCCAGACTGCACTCACATGCGCCTGGAAATGGTTTTAGGTGCCTGGCACCTGAAAACATCTCTCCCATGTGCCTAGCGCATACTCCTGGGTACCTAGCGCATGTGTCTTGCGGGCCAAGACTAGATTTTGTTACTTTTTTGTGGCAAAATCCCAAATTTTGAGCGCAACATCAGGTTAAAACTCTCCCTATAAATATCACGCCTCTCATTCATAATTTCTCATTCAAAACGAAACGGTTCAAGAGAAAGGTAAGCACAAGGATCTTCAAGAGAGGAGTTTCTCTCACTCCAAGATTCTCTAAGGTATGTTTTATTTCTTTTGTAATTTGTCTTTAGTTACCATAAGTAACTAAATATTTTTAGACTTGGGTTCTAAGATGAACCTCTATTCTGGTTGTTGGATAATTTATTTAATTTAAAGTCTTTATTCAATTATTTTCTTTATGCCATTTAATTTTACTGTCATGTGTAATATTTGTTTCCTCTAAAGCATAACCTTGATATATAGGAACTTAGGGAAGTGACATACCTAATATTGATGTATAGTTGTCTTAATTAGAAAGTAACTGATTAATAACTAGGGAAACAAGTCATAGAGCTGAACCTTAAGATAATGGTACTCAGGTAGGTGACATTACCTAACAATGGTGCAAACCTATGGCAATCAAGAAGTAACTAGTTAGTAATTAGGGAAACAGGTGACTTCAACACTTAATATAAGGCTTCCCGTTTGTAGAACTACTGAGAGGGAGAGTGTATTATGTACTTCTAAGATTCATAGATGACGGAAACCTTTAGGAACATTGTGTAGGTGAGAAAAACCACAAGGG
>Ga0228710_1004432_pt1 | contig 22172 bp, 11 predicted proteins | sample MedpolnodulmetaG_FD_177995 | JGI IMG/M metagenome (GOLD analysis project Ga0228710, IMG submission 177995) | Root nodule microbial communities from Medicago polymorpha collected in Santa Monica, California, United States - pink nodules | ecosystem: Host-associated > Plants > Roots > Nodule...
AATCAATTCATGAAAATACATATGTAAGAATAACATATGACATATATTGTATTATCGAAATCATGATATTTTGATATTTTTCTTGTTCTAAATCTCATGTCTATCATCCATTATGATTAAGAGACTAACTCATGGAGTTTTAGCGTATTAATGATCAGGGATATGTTTTCTATAAAAGATATAGAAAGACATTTACATAACAAGATATTGATTAATAATGCAATCAATATACATTTAAAGCTTTGCCTAAAAAAATATGAACTTACACAAGTGTTAATTCATTAGGCTTATACATGCAAATTTTAATTGATCTTTGTGATGAGAACATTCTCAACATCATAAAAAGTTCAAGAACAAATGATGTCTTTCTTTTGAAAATCTTTTAAAGATAAATCCTAAATTAGGATCCATTTAAAAACATGTTTGGAGAATGAAATTTTCATAATCCATATTAACATATTTGAAAAAACCATTTTCAAAATATATCACTTATGAATCAAGAAATGAATATGTTAATGAGTAAACTATAACAAATTTTATGAACAACATCAGATTTCATAAAGTTATGAAATTTTATAATTAAGGTATTTTTATGATCCAATTCTAAGGCATATCATGATATGTCATCCTAGGAACAAATTTTAGATGAGCCATTAAAAGTAAGAATGATTCAAGTTGCATTTTACAACAAGAACTCATTTAAAAATGCATTTTAAGAATATTAGAATGATTTCATTAAGAATGCTGACAGATGAATTTTGTCAAAATGATGTTGAATCATTTATCATTCATAAAGATATCTTATAAGGAATGAATATAAAATTAAGGAATATTATTCAGAAATTTCACTTTATACAACATTAGCTCCTTATTGAATTTAGAACACACTAATTCATATTAAATGCATTCTTAAACATGTCTTCTTAAAACTTAAAGCATAATTCAACAATTTTAATCATCAAATCTGATTTATAAAATAGTTTATGAATATTATATCTCCATGAAAGGAGCATGAATCAATAATGAAAGAATAGTTGCATTTTAGGCTAAGAATTAAATATCATAAAAATTGATGCAAACAACTAAGGTTTAAAGTCATATATTTTTGGAATTGATTTTATCATGCATTTCTTAGAGCATCAAATCATTTATAACAAAACATTGCATACCAATTTTCAAACATTACAAAGTTTATAAATGAGTGTTATATTTATGGGAAAAAGTATCAATCTAAGTTATTATACATTATATGATAATATAAATAGTTTTAATAAGTTTTGTGAAACATTTTGATAAATTCACACCGCAAAGACAATTATTTGTATCGCAGCGTCTGTTACAGCCGAAATCGCGACAACCTTAACGCGACCTCGATCGTGACCGCGACCGTTATTTAAAACCTTGGTTGAGCCAATCTATAACATAATTCAACACCGAAATCGATAACAACTCATCAAGCCACAATTGCAGCGCTCAATCCAATTCCGATAACTGTTCTTCTCCAAACGATCAAATACAATGACCTCAAAAACCCTAAAATTTGAACTTCAATAACGCGATTTCACCCTACCTTGCAACTTCTTCTTCGTTCTCGAACAAAAGGTAAAAGAAAAACACGAGGTTCACAAATTAGGTTTTCTCCCTCACCGCCAACGAAAAACCCTAGCAAAATTCGTCGGAGTTTCTCAATTCACCGTTCGTCGATCAATTAGGGCACATAAAGTAAACCAGAAGAAATCAAAACTCTCCATTTTGTGTGGCGTTGAGGCTATATACGCAATTTGATTCACCAGAAAAAAGAGCGACGCCGTGATCGAAATGAACAGAGGCGGTTATCGTTGATCGGAGCAAGTATTTAAATAATGATGAATCGTTCTTTCTACGACGAAGTGTTGTTGGAAAAAAATAATAAAAAATAATGGTTTTGGTGATCCCTTTATAGCTGAAAAACGAGAGGAGTAATAGGAGCAACCATTTTTGTTTTTTGTTTCAAAATATCTGTTTTTTATTATTCTTTATTATAAGGAAAATATATATTTTAGTAAATTATTTATTGGAAAATTATTTTAGTAGATTATTTAATAATAGAAGTTTAGGTATTTTTTCTTAAAAAATATTATTAAATTTTTCTCTACATAAAAAAATTTGTTAAGTTAAATTTTTCTCTACATATTATTTATAATTTAAAAAATAACAATTGGCTTAAACCTTTTAGATGGATCAATTCTGAAAAATGGTGAAAATATAAGGATTAAAACTGAAATTAAGATTAAAAAATAAAATAAAATATATATTTTTTCAAGGACGAGGAGAAAAATAAAACGGATATGGTTTGCAATGATAAAACAAAATTGATAGTTTCTTAATGTCAAAATGTATATTTTTGTTATATTTTTATATGGAAAATGTCCATTTTAGTATATTAAAATTGATAGTTTTTTAATGTCAAAAATTTCCGTATAAAAAATACCATATTATATATACCTTTCAATTACCTAGAATGAAACCAGATAGATCTGGTTTACAGAACACTCATTAAAGATTCTAAAATAAAAAAGTATTCCGTATAAAAGTAAGTATTTCAATTTTCGATGTTTAAATTTTCATAAAAAAAAATAATACTTAAAAGGTCTTAACAAAACCTTAAAGACTCCGTGAGCATTTCCCTATTTTTTAAAAACAAATAAAACATAATTGATATTAGCACCGCAGTGTTATATCAAAAAATAAAATAAATCGGTAACACGGTGTGCACCTATGACGTGTTCTTAGCATAATGCGAAAATTGAGTATTTTTCATTAATGACATACATTATATATTTTAATATTTATTATAAAAATTAACTATATAACACTAGTAATCATGTTCATCTTTATTTAGTATGTCATTCATGAAGGTCGTCCGGGTGATTTTGATTTTATGGTTAAGATAGGATCGTTTGTGGATATGTATATTTTTAATCGTTCTTTTGGTAACATTTTTTTACGAATTATCGGGGTGTAATTGATGAAATGAACTAGGGAAGAGAGAGTGAGATAATATAAAAAGATGGTGAAATGTCTTTGATGCAAAATGTTGAGAACAATCTTTTATATTTTTAGTTAATTTTTTTCCTCACGGTATCACATATAATTAGAGGTGAAAATAAGTTGGATTGATGTAGACTTTACGAGACTCGACTTAAGTCAGGACAAAAATTCCAAAGCATAAGCCTCGTGAAAATAAATTATACCGATGTAGACTTTACAAGACTTAACTCTCGCAAAGTAAAAAAAAATGTAATGCCCAAGCCTAATCCTTAGGCATGAGTCTAGCTTATTCGAAAGTAAAAACATGATATCAGCGAGTCTCGAGGAGGAGGAGGGGGTGTTCCTCACAATATAATCAGAAACATTATTTTAAGAGTCATGCACCCATTTTAAAATATTGGGTCAACAATAAGTAAACTATTAGAAGTGATAATATACTGAAAAGAAATATACTCTATGTGAGATATCTTCGTTCAAACAAACAAGACTTGCATTCAATAGTTAATGATACGCGACCGCTCACTAATCATAGGATTTACTCATACCCTAATATAAATCCTCACTCATAAGTGTGCAAAGGTAAATGTGTGAAGTGAATCAACAAGTTAAACTACTCAAGATGTAAAACAAATATAATAATAAATATATAATACATGCTCGATTGTTGGTAAAGACTAGAATAGATTTGATGGCAAAAGACTTGAGCAAAACCGCATTCGACATTGCAGTGAAGAGAATATTATTAAGTGTTGAAGCGAAACTTGCCTCACAAGTCACTGATATTCCTCCCTCGGTTGCGCATAGACTAAGATCATCAAACCCCCACGAGAATAAAAAAAGTGGTAATTTTTATGCGTCGTATTATAAGAGATATATTAGACGAACAACGTATTAGTGTTGTTGGAACAAAATACGTTTTACAAACATTTCCCTTAGAGTGAGGGAGATTGTGAGAACGAAACATGTTTAACAAATAAGTTACCCTTAGAGTTTTGATGATAACAAGGTATTAAAAAATGTCAATTGGATATGCTAATATTTGTTCAAGTGTACAGGACCATAGACAAAATGTTATATCTATAAGGTTCTGGAAGAACAAAAGAGAGCAAAAGAATCAACAAAAAGGAAGTTTGGAGCTCCTGAAGAAAAGTGCTCCTGAAGTTCAAAGTGCTCCTGAAGTGATGACGTCATCAGAAGCCAGTTCATCAGAATCACTTCATCAGAAGCTGAAGATCATCAGAAGCTGAAGAACTTAAAGATTCAAGTTGGAATCTCATTTTAATCATGCCTAAGAGTTGCTAAAGACGAAAAGAAGTGTATCAACGGTCTTGAAATGAATTTTGAAGGCAATGGATGCTTATTCTATCAAAAGCGTTGAAAAGGGACAAATGTACGAATTGTACAACCACATTCTCCACTACTTTGGTCGTGCTTTGCAACAAGACAAGGATAACAACTATGCCTGCAGAAATGTTCCTTCATACAAGGAATGGATTTGAAATTGATCCTTTATAGGACAATAACCATATCAGGCAAAAGATCATTGGTGATTATCAACAAGTTTCAAACAACTCTTTTTGTATTGCTGTCAAGTCCAACGTATCTCTTCACACCTCTATACAAAGGAATGAAGACCTACCAGTTGAAAAGAACACAAGACATTATAACTGATATACAAGCAATACAAGAATCCACAACGTATATAGACACTCAAAGTTAGACTCTCAACAATTCAAAGTTCATACTCTGTTATTGTTCTGTTTTCATTGTTACTTAGAATTTATTAGCAAAACTCACATTTTAGAAATTCTATTGTATTAAGAGTCTTAAGAGTCTGTTTCTGTTTTGTATTGTGAACACCACTGATTGTATATCAAGTGTTCAAACTCAAACATATTTCCCTGTAAGTTTGTTTGATTGTAAGTCTCTTGCTTGTGTGCTTGAGCATTTGTAAGTCTCTTGTAGTTGTACTAGAGCATAGGAAAGTCTCTTGCTTGTGTGCTTGAGCATAGGAAATCTCTTGCTTGTGTGCTTGTGTACTTGTAATTTGAGATTACATTGTTAGTGAAATCTCCTTGGAAGTGCAAGGGGGACAGGACTACTTCCGGTTTGTGGAAGGAACCTGTATAATTGCTTTGTGTCTTTCTTCTCTCTCTCTTACTATGTTTTTATCCGCTGCACATTTAGTCTCTGATCACTACTTCAGAAGCTGATTGTTATCTGCTTCTGAACTGTGACATCAGTAGGAGAAACGAAGAAAAAGCTAACACAATTCAACCTCCCCTTCTTGTGTTTTTCTCACCTTCAAGTGTTTCATAATTAAAAAATATCATATTAAATATACTTTTCAATTACGAGGAATGAAACAAAATAGTAGTTTACGGTATAAAATAAAATATATATTTTTTGAAGTCTTGCTAACGAATACAATGAACACTCTTTAAGGATTCTAAAATAAGAAAGTATTCCATATAAAAGTCAAGTAATTCAATTTTCAATGTCTAAACTTTTATAAAAAAATTACTATTTAAAGGGTCTTAACGGAGCCTTAAAGACATTGTGAGCATTTCCCTTTTAAAAAAAATAAAAATAAAACAAAATTGAAATCAGCACTGCAATGTTCGATATATATAAAAAAATAAAATAAAAAAAAAGGTAGCACGATATGCACCTGAGAGGTGTTCTTAGTATAATAGACAAATTAAGTATTTTTCATTAACGACACGCATTTTGTATTTTAATATTTATTATAAAAATTAACTATATCACATTAGTAATCATGTTCATCTTTATTTAGTATATCATTCATGAAGATAGTCCAGGTGATTTTGATTTTAGGAATTAAGATAGGATCTTTTGTGGAAAATGATTTGTATATTTTTTTATCTTTCTTTTTCTTTTGGTGACATTTTTTTATGGATTATCTCGGTGTATTTGGGGAAAATTAATTAGGGAAGAGAGAGTGAGATAAAAAAGAAGATGGTGAAATGTCTGATGCAAAATGATGAGAGCTATCTTTTATATTTTTTTAAGTTAATTTTTGAATTTTTCTACTCACACCCCGTTTATTTATGGTTACACCTAAATTTACTTAAAATTTTACAATAATACTAAAATTGACCTTTTATATAAATTTTCTTAAAACCTTGATTTCATTCATTGTTACTGTAAAATTTCACCCTCTTTCACCCACGAACAATCATGGATGTTCAATCAATATCTATAAAAGATTAAAGAGTGAATCAAAACATCTTTCATCTATACTCTATTGCATATAAGTATGTGAATTTCTTCTTTTTGTTAAATGATACTAGAGTTTCTATTTTTTTCCTGTTGTTCATCATTGATATGTTATGAACTCTACAACGACAGTTATTTGATGGTGCAGCACGCACACATCAACATTTATTAAGATTGTTGAGGTTAACTTAAGTTCAGTTTAAGCAGGTACATGTAAACTTAGTTTACATAACGTACTTAAACTGAATTTACATGTACATACTTAAAATAAAATTACGTAGAATCATTAAACAAGGTTGAAGAGTTTAAAACAAAAATTAACTTTTAATATGTACACTTAAATTCAGTTTACATTACCTACTACTTAATATAAGTTTACATGACCTACTTAAATTGAGTTTAAGATTAAATTACAGTAGAATCAAGTTTTCTCTATCGTTAAAGCAAGTATTTTTTTCCTTTAAGTTCCGTTTCACTCAATTCCGATTATAGTAGAATCAAGTTTTCTCCATCGTTAAAGCAAGTCTTTTTTTTCCTTTAAGTTTTGTTTCGCTCAATTTCAATTATAGTAGAATCAAGTCTTCTCCATCGAAGGAAAAAATCTTGATCGGAGAAGTATGATTTTAGAAGAGGAAAAAAGGAAGAGGTGTTTTTCTGGGTTTTGGAAGAGGAAAGAAGGAAGGGACGTTAGTTTTCTGGATGAATTTGAAAATTAAATTTTATTTAATGGTAATTTTATCATTTTGGAGTGTAACCATGAATGCATGAGGTGTAATTAGAAACATTTTTAATATTTTCACTCACGACATCACATATAATTAGAGGTGAACATAAGTTGGACCGATGTAGACTTTACGAGACTTAACTTAGGACAAAAAATCCAAGGCACGAGCCTCGTGAAAATAAATTGGACCGATATGCACAACAAGTCCAACTTTTTTGAGAGTCAAAACGCAATATTACCGAGTTTCGAGAAGGAGGAGGAGGAGCTATTACTCACAATATAATCCTAAACACTATTCTAAGGGTCCTTAACCCATTTTAGAATATAGGGTCAACAATAAGTAAACTATTAGAAGTGATAATATCCTAAAAAGGAATATATTCTATGAGAGATCTCTTCATGCTAAACAAACAAGACGTACATTCAACAGATAACACTACACGATCGCTGACTAATCATAGGATTTACTCATACCCCTATGTAAATTTTGGGTTGCGGTGTGTTTTTGCATTGTTTTTGCGGTGATTTGGTGTTATTTTGTGTTGTTGCCTTGTTGTGTTTAATGCGTTGTTATTGTTGCATCCATGTTGTTGTAGTCGCGCTATTGTTGACGTATTGTTGTTGCACTGTTGTCTTTGCACTATTGTCGTCATTGTCTTGTTGTTGACGTGTTTTCTACTCTTTAAGGCCTTGCACTCTTTGATGGAAGTTGTGTGAATCATTGTTGCTTCATTTTATTTATGTTAAAGAATTGTGTTGTTGTTGACACTTAGAAGATTATTTGTTAAAACAATGTGCCATGAAGGTTTATGATGAAGATTATTTGTTGATGATGTTTATTGAACGAGTTTAGATGATGATTTAAGTTGAGATGATGAAGATCTAGATAAACCTTGTTTAACGTTAATGACGAAGATATGATTTTTATTCTATTTAGGTGCTGTTCTTTTTTGTAATTTGATTTTAAAATGTAATCGTTTTCTTAAAATAATTGTTAATTAATTAAAACTAGCTGAAAAAATTAAATGAAAAATAATTATAAAAGCGTTATCAAAATTACACCATCAACATACTACATCTACGTTTTTGTATAGTCTCATGACCTTCGAAACTCAACCAAAAATGGCTCACATTAGGTAAACATATATTTAACCCTTTTTCTTTAAAAAAATATATTTAACCCTTTTATTTTAAACCGTGTTTGTGATAACACCATGTGTCATAGTTTTTAGGGCTGTAAACTTGTCATCTATCTAATCACATTTCGCTTGGTACAAAAACAAAGAAATAGTGTATTAGTAGTGGGGTTAACCAATGATTCCATCTCAAAGGCGGTCATTTTGGTGAACAGCTACAAGCTTACTGTACATAAAATGAAACACATTAGCTAGCACATCTAATTTCATTCTTCAAACAAAATGAGCAGAACCAAACATAACTGGAGTATATGTTTAGTTGTGAGAGACAGAACAATCTTGTAATTAGCAGACCCATTAAAACGACGTAGCCAGCTAGCTACCCACTTCACATTACAAAACCAGACAAACAGTCACTGTCCCCCTTTTCTGTTTCTCACAACCAAAAAAGAAACACTCCTTTTCCCTTTCTTTCATTTCACTCTTTGCACCCCCACCACAAAAACCAAAACCCCCCTTTCACTCCTTTCTTTCTCATACTATCACCATCAATGGCAGAACAAGAAGAAGAAATGAAGAAGCTATTTTCATCCTACATAGGTTTAAGCTTCTCTGTCTTCTTAGCGTTGCTTCCAACAAACCTTCGAGAACATTCTCAACGCACCATTCGTGCTCAAGAAGAGCTACGTCAGCTAAAATCTCGCCGACAAGAAGACTACAAAGCAAACGCAAGAGTCGCCGAGATCTTCGCTTCACATCGAAACTCATGGCGCGATGAGGAGAAGCGTCTCTTACGGCGAATCGACGCCGCGTCGGAGGAGATCGTGAGGTTGAGAGCGGTGGTGGAAGATTCCAAGGCGCGTGTGGAGGATCTTGAGCGTGAGGTTGTTGAGAGAGATGAGATGATTGGCTTTATTTCGAGAAGGTTTCAGGAGGAGGAGGGATTGGGTGGGTGCGGGAGTAGGGAAGATATGGTGGGGAGCACTGCTGAGGAAGTTGATGTTATCTATCAACAACAACAACAACAACAGCAGCAGCAGCATAATCAGCATCTTCCTAATAATGGGTTTGATTCTGAGTTTTCTGGTGGTTCTAAGTTCTGGGCTGAGAAAGCTTCATTATGGCAGGTTTGTTAAATCACTATCAACTTTTTAAATTACCATGTGTTACCCTTTTGGATTTGATTTGATTCTCTTTTTTTGTTCAATCATTGAAACTCTATTACAGTAGAAAGTGTTAGTTGAGGATTTTTTTTAATATTATCAAAAAGTACAGTTTATATATGACAATTTTATATGATAAAATAATCTAAAAGTAGTTGATAAATGACAATTTTATATGAATATAATATGCTGATAATGGTAATGGCAAACACATGCTATGAAGTCCGATGACAGACACTGATAAGTAGACACAGTTTATAGTTTAAGAAAATGAAAGTGATTGAATGTAATTGGTTGTGTTGTGTAATAATTGACGCATGTCAAACATCAGACACACCTTTGATTGAAGGTGTTGGTGTTACCCGGCGGCCATGATACTGATATGTAGACATCAATAACAATTTAAGAAAATTAAAATGATTGAATGTAATCGCGTATGTGTAGACACTAGACATTGGTGGGCAACGTATACTAGTACTAGACATTGGTTGGCAACATATACTAGTACTTCTTTACTGTGTAGTGCATGTAAAAAGTAGCTCAGGGGTAAACTTTTTTCTTTCATGTTCTTTTACCACACAGCTTTTTACTCAATTTTCAAGGTAACTGACTTTAGGAGATTCCTTTTCTTGGGTACGGTAGAATTGGACCCAACTTTTTTATGTATCTGTTGTGGCAACTGGGGTCCTTGGGAAGCCATGTTTAGTTCCTTTTACCATTCAAGTTCATAGTGGTGGAGCCATGTACATCCATTTGTTATTTGTCTGTTTTTGCACCTTCTCTTGTAGCAATGTGTACCCTATTGCTTTGCTTTCCTGGTCCACTTTAATTTTCAGCAGGCACTAGTCACTGTTGTTATCTAGTGCTGAAATCTAGGGTATGCTTCTCCGGGTTGTTTACTGTCTCTGCCGGTGACATGGTTGCAACTTGCTACTATTGTTGGTTAGGGTAGGGTGTATTATTGAGATAGAGAATATCTTTCCCTTTGCTTGCTATTTGCTAACACTGGTCTCTTGCATGTTTTTCCTGTTTGCTATACTGCAAAGGGCATGTGGTTGGAACTAGGAATATACATGTTTTTGCTTCAATAGTGGTTAAATAAACTTAAAGCACACAGTAAAGAATTAGAAAATTCAAAAATCACCCACCAGGGGGTAATTAGTTTTATCTACTTACAACTCTTTTGTATAATTGGTGTGGTAGTCTTTTTCTCTGTTTAACTATGATTTTTCTCCTCAGGCTCTAGTGCGAAAAATGAGTAGTTAATAATTAGGTTTCTTTACTCCTTGTTCTCTCGGTTTGAATGTCCCTAGAAATGTGGTTGAATCCGAAATTGTACGATCATTTATAGGATTTTACGATCCGTGATACGTTGCCTAGAACACTGTTTGTTTGTGAAAGATGGCTTTGATGAGAAGAACCAACCAAATATAAATTGCAACATATATTTACCAAACTCCATTCAACACCCTTCAACTATATGACATTGCACTTAATTTTGGAAGGCAGCTAAGAGCTCTTATGCCTTAAATCTTAAATGGTGTTACAAATGAGATCCGTTTCAACAATGTAACATTATGACCTAAAGTCATTTGACTCAACACAACACAATCACAACAATATTTATTCCATCTGAAATGCAGACCATAATGTTGTCAGAGTCTGTCTCTATAATTACCAGGCAAATCATATATGCAACTAATTGTCAACTAAAAGTTGGTGCTGGTTTCTGATCTTAAATGTTTACTACACTTGCAGGATGTACAGTATGAATCCCTTGAATCAATGTATAATACGAAACAGTTTGTAGCAAGGTAAATATTTGATAGTCTAAATGCAGATAACATTTGTAACATTTGCCATTATTCTCCAACTAAATGAAGGGTAAATTGTTTTTCCCTCAGAAGGGAGTCCCCCTGGAAGGTAGATGGCGATTCAGCTGGAGTTTCCTCTAAACTTAAATTACTTGAACAGGAATTATTAAATCTGGATAAGATTGGTAAGGATGTTCCGTCCAAGGTATCATCCTCGATAAAGAAGCAAGCAAAGAGATATCAATCACTTTCAGAAAAAATTGACGAGTTATGCAGACGAATAGTAAGTAACTCGTGTTATATTGTTTTTGTTTATTGTATTTGTTATCTTGCAAATTGTAGTTACCCGAAACAATGGTTCCATTGCAAACTTGCTTATATTGGCATTACCTTTTGTTTTTTTCACTTAAACATGGCATATGTCTCCTCGTTATGGGACACCATTTGCAGTTCTGGGCCTGACTTTTCTCTTTTCGAGCAGGCTAGTGATCCGTGCGAACCCTCACTCAGTTCAGAATTTCGAACCCAAACTCAAACAGAGTTTTTACTGGAAGCATTCCGGCTTCAACAGGATGCATCTGAAACTGCACAAAAACTTGTGGCATTGCATACTGAAGTTGGGAAGACCCATTACAAGGATGAATTAAGAGGTGAGATCACACTAACCACAAGACGGTCAATGGACTCAATTCGGAACAACTTCAGAGAACTACAGCGAAATCTGGAGATATGGTTGGCCAGAATCATTGGTGATCTCGAGGGGATTCTGGCAAGGGACGGTGCGTCTCGTGTAAGAGAATATTACATTTCTAGATATCCTTTTGTTCAGTAGAATCTGAGACTGGTAGGAAACCTCACTTTCTCAGCCTAACAAGTTAGCTCTTTTGGTATGTAAATTGTTGAAGTACATAAAAGTGGTAGTTGGATATTCATGTGAAATGTAATCATACCACATTTGCTAATATTGCCATCTTGAATATATGCTCTTCTTCACACCCCACGAGCACATCCATCTTAAATGCATTTGTCCATTTGCATATGAAACAGTAGAAATGTAACTACAAAGAAACAATCATAACGGTGAAGATTCTTTATACAGCAAATCACAAGAAAAAACTCAAACACGCATATATCCTCACATCCATTTATCTTTTCCTTGTTTGTTGTCTATCATGTCTTCTGTGTGTTTCTTCTTCCATTTTAACCTGCCTCCTTATGGTTGTCTTGTTACATTTAAACTTAATAATTCCTCATCAGTAAATCAGTGATAATCAAGGGATTAATATCCGGAACATCCTCTGCTTTTTTGTGTTCATATAATCAAAAGGATGATAATCAAGTGGTTTTACTTTTGGCCTTGACAAGTTGTAACAACTACAACATAACGAGTTTCAATGGCATTCACCTTCATTACTTGTGAAATTACTACGAGTACTATCTTTACATCTTTCATAATTTTGCATTAAACTCGACAACACTATTTTATTAAGATTGCAACTTTTTATGATATCTGCTTCAGAGTTTTATCTTCTGGATTAGGTCTGAATAAACAAGAGTGAAAGGGAAGGAAACTCAGCTTTGAGTGATACCTCAGCTCAAATAGAATCATATCATCAGAGTTACATTGATGTACTTGTATTCATAGACACCCAACTCTAAACCTATTCTTACAACTAGAACTACTTGAATCACAACCAACTTTACCAACAGTTTATTCCTCTCCTATTAGGTTTTCATGGGATTACTTGAAATTGGAGTTGATTAAGGTGAATTCTACCTAGGATGCATGGTTACAAACATATTTCTTATGTATATCTTATTATGCAGTCAGATTGAACTCAAACTTTTCTGATTATGTTGAAGTCCTTATACTTACAATTAAAAAGTTCACAAGTATTCAAAAAAGAAAGTTCACAAGTAAAATTTCACTCAGTTAATTAAATAAAGGGTTAATAGTGTTTTACCCCCTGTAATATAGGTCATTTTCGGTTTTACACCCTGTAAAATATTTTTTTTGATTTACCCCCTGTAAAATATTTTTGTTTTGATTTACCCCCCTAATAAGTCATTCAAAAACCAATTTTTTATTTTTTTCTTCAGAAATTCTGGTTTTTGAATGACCTATTAGGGGGTAAATCAAAACAAAAATATTTTACAGGGGTAAATAAATTTTTTTTTTTTTACAGGATGTAAAACCGAAAATGACCTATATTACAGGGGGTAAAGCACCATTATCCCTTAAATAAACAAAGAAACTTTTACTGCAAGTGGTTTAACCAAGAGCTTTATTTATACACACTACTTCATTGCCTCTTCCATAGAAGTAAAACATACACGGAAGGTGGAGACGTTATTTTCAAGTGCTCTATTAGAGAAAATAATTTTTTCCTTATCCTTATCTGCTTTTGTTTCTATTTTTGTTTGTATTGTCATTCATTTCAATGTCATGAATTTCCTATAAATTATAATTAATCAATCAACCGGCAACGACATTTTTGTTTCCACTGTGACCAAATCAAGAAAACGGGGCAAAAACGTTGATAACGAATGCTCATCTTGCATTCACATTCATGTCACCATATAGGTAGATTACTTATTAATCAAGGCATTTTTGTTATATATGTTAAAGATAAAATCCGTCTTCTTTCCATTTGGGTTCCACAAGACTCGAAGGATTAGTTTTTATAGTTAAGTGGAGGACACTGAAGTTGTCTTTGGCCGGCTTTGTCAATTATAAGGTTCAGTTAACATCACTATTACCATCTTTCTTTCTTTCTTTCTTTCATGATCATTGATTTATGGCAGATGATGATGCTGACCGTCCTTTTTATAAGAACTTTATCATCGTACTTATTGTCGTTGGTTTATCTGTATTTGTTGTTGCTTCCATATACCGTGTCTTAGTCATTTGGTTTTGTTACCAGCAAAGCACCACCGCAGATCAAAACCCCCCACATCCACCACGGTTTTCCGCCACACCAAACCTTGGCGAAAACACATCCTCATCAATAGTAAACCTAATTCCAACACACAAGTACCACAAGAAAAACAAACTTGACATTGTTTCAGATGAGGAAGGCGGCACATGTGCGGTGTGTCTGGGAGATTTTGAGGAAGGTGAAGAATTGAGGACTATGCCTGTGTGCCTGCATTCTTTTCATGTACGGTGTATTGACATGTGGCTCCATTCGCATTTGAATTGCCCTGTTTGTCGTTCCAGTGCTGCCCCTTCGCCGGCAGTGAATGCACATCATCACAGTATAGATATGAGTCGATTGATGCGATGGTGAAATTGACAAATTGTTAGCCTTGTTTTTATTGTAGAAGATTTTGGAGGAGTCACACTTGCAAAGTATAGACTACACTTTTAGATATACCAAAACATGCTATTCTGAATATATTATCACAATTCAGTTTTCTAATAAAATTTGGTTGCTCCTTTAGTGCTGTTTTTGTGTACATACTTCTCAGCAATCATAATATCCGGTGTAAGTTACCAGTTTACTTGACTTTTCCAAATGATTCATTTTTCTCAATCTCTTAAATTGTACTAATATTCAAACCACATCTCATTTATGGCAGGCAATCGTAATATCTGTTGGTTTTGAGCAATGTATGTCCTTGGTCAACTTGAATATTGAGATAAAGATAAACTTAAGAATCACAAATAAAGAACTTTCAACACAATTGAACCAGTGGCATCACCTATTCCCATCCATTTGTCACTGGCAATAGTTTCATTAGGCAACTTAACTGGAACATAATTGATTCTCTTACAAGAGCTAAATAGGTCCAAAGAGGAACAAGTGTGATTCTATACCCCATTGACGCAATATCACTATGCAAAATATTTAATATTCTTAATCTTATAAAAAAAAACTTATAGTTAAAAAAACAAAAATTGTAATACCGGGATCGCAATCATCGCCCATTTGATAATGCCATTTATCACTTCAATCACATAATTAAGTTGGAACTTTGCTCAATGATAAAAATGGATTATAGATTGCAAAAACAACTTATCAAATTTCTAATTTAGGTTCCTTTATTGTGCACAACAAAAAGTGTTGTAGTATGTTGAGTAGAAGGGATTTTACTCTATTTAAGGCGCTTAACGAGGATGAAACATGAGTACACACTTCTGTTACTACCTAATATGATATTAAACTATTAATAGAGTCAACACAGAAGAGGATATCATGTGGGTCATAACACGTTCTCGTTTCTCATAATAATCAAATGTTCACACCTTATCAAAAAGTTTCCAAGTAAATTTTTTATTCAGTTAAGTCAACAAATAGAAACTTGCACAGCAAGTAATTCATCAACCTAGAACTTAATTTGTATACCTCATTGGCTTGGCACGGAAGGTGAACATATTATTTTAAAGTAGTACTATATTAATTTAAAGGGTCATGTTAACTTGTGTCCTTAGGGCACATGTTAATGAACCTAAAAAAAACAATTTTGCATTGAAAAACATGATATTTTGACTTTTTAGAAGTTGACTACATGACTTTTGATGCGAATACTTTTATAATGAGTTCCTTAACATGTGCCCTTAAGGGCACAAGTTAACATTTGCCTAATTTAAAATAACATTTATCATGAATTATCCTTCTTTGATCATTGCTTTGTTTCTTTGTATGTTTGTTTTATTATTCAAATGTCATGAATTTCCTAACCAATTGTAATCAATTAATTATTCAATCAGTACAGTGATCACATTTTTATTTGTATTTTGACCAAATCAAGAAAACGGTGCAAAAACATTGATAATGAATACTCTTGCATTCACCGTCTTAGGCCGGCTTTTGTCACTTCTTACAGTCTTACAAGGCTTAATTTAATAAAAAAAAATCAGACTAATCTTATAAAGCTTACGTAAGATCACTGCAACTATTTCTTTCTAGCATCACATACATGATCATTGATTTATGGCAGCTGATCATGGTGATAATCCTTTATCTGACAACGTTATTGTCCTACTTATTGCCATGGGTTCAGCATTATTTGTTGTTTCAATGTATCATGTCGTAGCCATTTGTTGTTGTAAACAACGTACCACCAACCCAACACAACCACCGCGGCAACCCGCGACACCGAGCCTGGAAGAAAACACATCCACATCAGTAGTAAACCTAATTCCAACACACAAGTACCATAAGAGAAATAAAGATGACGCTGTTCCGGATGACGAAGGCGGCACGTGTGCTGTGTGTTTGGGAGATTTTGAGGAGGGTGAGGAGTTGAGAACTATGCCTGAGTGCTTGCACTCTTTTCATGTTTCATGTATTGACATGTGGCTTCATTCGCATTCGAATTGCCCCGTTTGTCGTTCCAGTACCGCCCCTTCACCGGCGGTGAATGGGGGGCAGCAGCAGCAGCACAACATAGATATGCGTCATACTAATATGGTTCCACTTGCTATCATGCAAAGTGGACTGGTGAGATGGTGAGAACCTTTTTCTCTTATCTTGCCGAGAGGTAAATACCACATGAAACTCGCTCACATAAATGGGGAGATTTTGATTATGAGGATTTTGAGGAGTCACACCAGCAAAGTACACACAACTAATTTAGGAATATCAAAACATATTTATTGCAATTCGATTTTTTATTTTATTTTGTATATACTATTATGGTTGCTCCAGCAGTGCTGAATTTTTCGTGTACATGCTTTTCAGCAATCATAATATCCTTTGTAAGTTACCAGTTTACTTACTTTTTAAATTATTAAGTTTGCTCAATCTTTTAAATTGTAACTACATCTCATCCATTTAGTTTCATACATATTTTATCAACCAAATAAAGAAAAGAAAAAATCCAATTTGGATTTGTAAAAGACACAAATGTTCACGAGGCAACTAATTAACTGGAACATAATTGATTCTTTTATAAGAGCTAAATAGGTCCAAAAAGGAACAAATGTGATTCACTACTATATCGACACCATATCACTACGAAAAATAATTATTTCTCTTAATCTTATAAAAATATATTATAGTTAAAAAAACCAAAAATATATTATACTTAACATTGAATAATTAAATGATGGATACATATCAAATCAAACTTGAGAGTTTTTTTTTTTTTTTGACAAATCAAACTTGAGAGTTATCATTGTGTTCACTTCAATATAAAATTAAGGAGGAATTACTCTCAAATATAAAATTGGATTATGGATAGCAACAACGGGCTATCGAATTTATTATTAGCAGGAGTTTTACGCACGTATATTAAAGATTAAAATAAAATTGATTTTCTTGACAAAAAGTTTTGAGTTTTACTTATATTTCTTAAAATGGTATTGTGAGAGAAAAATAGTATAGCTATGTTGAACTCATTTATTATATATTAAAAGAGCAATATTGACATTCAATAACTTAAATATTTATTGTTAGATATTTATATAATAAAATCGCATATTTTTTCAATAAAAATATCTCTAGGAAATGATTTTAATGAGAAACTACTCAAAATAACCTTTCGTTTTAAGCATTTTAGAAATTTTATTATAAAAATTAATAGGAAAATGATGAAATATTTAAAATGGTTTTTTATGAGAAGCTATTTAAACCAATTTCTTCTTTGAAAGTTTCTTTAAAAAATTACTCCCTCCGTCCCTATATATAAACACCATTTTATTAGAGGCAAATGATGTTTACATATAGGGACGGAGGGAGTATAACATTGAAAGTTTCTTTAAAAAATTATAACAAAAAGATAGAGCACTTCAAAATACATTTTTAAAAAAATTTGTAACAAATAAACATGCTTTAGTATGTTGAGTAGAAGTGGTTGTACTCGATTTATTTGAGGCATTTAAGGAGGAGGTAACCCGGAAACGAAATGATGAAAAATGTTTTGCATAATTTATTTACAAACAAACATGCTTTAGTATGTTGAGTAGAAGAGGTTGTGCTCAATTTGCTTTAGTATGTTAAGCAAATGATTATTTTTTTTTTTTGAGGAAAATGTTAAGCAAATGATGAAATTAGAAGAAAAATTAAAGCTAATATATTTTCATATAAAAGTATAAATATTTGAAAAAAAAAGATCGATTATTTAATTAAATAATTAATTTTTCCTCAAAAAGTATAGATATTTGTTTTCCTTGAAAAGTTGAATATTTAATTAAATAAAAAATGTTTAAAATCCAAATAAAATAGTTTATGTAGAAGGTAAAGTTGAAAAAGAAAAAGTCAAACCAAATTTTGTACTTCTATGTACTCCAATTGTAATTAATTAAAATCCTTCAAAAAAATTGTAATTAATTAATTAATCACTAATTTATATTTTGACCAAATAAACAAATGGGTGCAAAAACAATGAGCCGTCACAGTAAACAAAACAACGAGCGTCTTTTGCTGGCTTTTTGTCACATTTTATAAGGGCTTAATTAAGATCAGTAATACCATTTCTTTGTTTCTTTTCAGCATCACATTATCATCATTCATTTATGGCCAATGATGGTTGTGATAATCCACAACGTTGTAGTCATGCTTATTGCCATAGGCTCAGCAGCATTTGTTGGCTCAATGTACCATACAGTCTTTTGTTTTTGCCACAAACAACGCACCGCCAATCCGCCACGGCAAGCCGCGGCACCGAGCCTTGACAAAAGCACAACCACAACAGTAGTAAACCTTATTCCGACACACAAGTACCACAAGGGAAGTAAAGTTGACGTAATTTTGGATGACGAAGGCGGCATGTGTGCCGTTTGTTTGGGTGATTTTGAGGAGGGTGATGAGTTAAGAACTATGCCCGAATGCTTGCATAGTTTTCATGTACGGTGCATTGACACGTGGCTGCATTCACATTCAAGTTGTCCAATTTGTCGTGCTAGTGTCGCCCCTTCGCCAACGGTGAATGGGCAGCATCACATCATAGATATGAGTCATATGGCTCCTCCACTTGCTATGGTGCAATGTGGACTCGTGCGATTGTGAAATTGTTAGCTTTGTGTGTTTTTTTTTTTTTTTATTCAATTACATTTTTTATCTTTTAACTTGATTTTAAAATTCATTTTGTTCCTTTAACAAAAAAAAGTGTTATATTGGTCCTTAATATTTATATTTATTTGGTCATGTTAATCATTTTCATCCATTACTTTAGTTAAAGCCAATGATTTTGCAAGACTACTTTTTCTTAATCTAATTAATTTACCAATATCAATTTTTTTCCTAAGCTAAAAGTTTATTACTGAAAAAAAACAGAGGGGGCATGGATATCTAATAGACAATGTTTTCTCTTCTTTGTGAATATATGTTATATGACTAGTTTCCAGTCTTCTGAGTAGGGGTGTGCTTCCTTCGTTAGTGTCTGGATACTCCTCGACTAGTCATACGCTCCTACTTCTCGCTCTTCTCTAGGATTATGGGGGAAACCTCTTATTTATATGGTGGATTTGATGATATGCTCATTTTTGGTTGCAATCTTCTCTCCTTAAGTTTAGCCGAATTCGTTATGAGGTTACTCCAGATATTAGAGTAACCAATCCTCTAGATAGACGAAAGAGTCTATTTAGTTTAAATAGATCATATGTTGTAAGTACGAACGACTCATACATATATGTGGATACACTTGATGTAACGGAGTTTGGATAGGTGAAACACATATTTTTTAAGGTCATAAAATATGGAGGAGCAAACATAGTTAAAAATTGCAACATCATTTCTTAAAAACCCGGATCTACATTGAACAGTTCAATTATCATGAACTAAATAACTTCCAAGATAGATGAAGAATTGTTGCTTCATTTGTATGACAGACTTGAGAGACAAGCCACCCTCATGGAAAGATAAACAAGACTTTGCACAAGAAACTGTGCAAACTTTCCTAATAGTGATATCACCACTCGAAATAAATTCCTAAATCATTGATCCAATTGCTTCAAAGGCTATGTAGGCCAAAGATAAATGATGAAAGAGTATGTTAACATATTGTGAACAACTTATTTGTTAAGATGCACTTTTCCATGATAGACAAAAGAGTTTCTTTCCAAGTAACAAGTTTGACTTTGATTATATCACAAACGTCTTTGAAATGTTTGATTTTTGGTCTTCCCTTAAACATTTGTACCCCTAAATATTTGAAAGGTGGATAAGCTAAACTATAGCCAATTCCATGTGCTACCATTGTACTCCTAGCAAGAGTAACAAAAACAACCTGAACATGACCCTTTCTTAGATTAGTAATTTGTTCAAGGTATTCACCATATACCCTAATTTTTTTTAATGCACTTAATGTTTCTTTTAGAGCCTTTGCAAAAGATTACAACATCATCAACATATAAAATATGACTAATGATAACAGTACCTTTAGATCCAAGCATAAATTTAAAATGACATGATAACACTTTGTTAGATAGCCCTGATAACAACCTCTTCTACAATGCAAAAGAGTAGAGGTGAGAGATAATCTCACTGCCTAACTCCCCTAAAGAAAATTGTGGGATACTTCCCTTGCATTATGGGAGTTAGACGGAGAGATTTGGGGGAATTTGACAAACTTTAAGATAGCAAATATTCATATACAAAAAATTTCATCGAAACCAAAAGCTTGAAGAACATGAATGAGAAAGTGCCAATCTAAAGTATAAAAGCCTTCCTAACATAATTGATGGAGTTTTATATACTTTAGTGACTAAATTAACGAGTTTCATATAAATTAAGGACTACTATTATATTTACATAGTTTATGGACTAAAATGAATGATAATTTATAGACTAAATTGATTGTTTGTTCATTCAAATAAAAACAAAACACAGACAAGCAGAGATTGCAAAACACATAGCACGACACTAGATGGTGCCCTACTATTCAAAATTTCTGGATCCGTCACTGCTTTTGAGTAAAGAAAATCAATGATGATCCTCGTCACTTTATCTCAATTAATAGGATCATTGCATAATATGAGTCAAAGTTCGAACTACCTACACCCCATTTTTTAACATTTAAAATGTGTGATTTTTAACCGATAAACTATAGGACAAAAACCAAAATCAATGATATCTAACTAAATTTTTTAACAAAGATTATTGCATGTGACAAGACGGAGCATATACTTGCATGTGACAATTGAGGGAAGTTATTGTTATCATGTAAAGCCATGTGATGCAGTCATGTGATGCTGGATCTTTCTATGTCAATGTCAGATCTTCTTGTATCAGTAGGATCCTGACTTTGCCAACTACTCTTTGTCCTTCCATTTAAAACAACAATAACTAGCAACGCATCCAATCTAGCAAAGTACAGGTACCTGTCCACCAATGGTCAACATGAATCACAAAACATGTCAATACAATTGTAGAAAAAGTTAATTATAGTTTATAAGTGATTGCATTTTCATTTTTGAGACTTAGAGCATATTATCGGTGAGAATTCACCGTATCTTCACAATTCTATATGCCACTGTGTCAGAGAGAGACTGATATTTGGCATGGCAAGAGAGTAGTTAAACTCAACAAAGTGATAATGCAGTACTATCCACTTTTAACTGACGGTGCCTTACTTTTGATTATTTTTTCAATTGATAGGTAAAATATAATTTAAAGTATATTGTTATTGTAAGATAAGTGAGACCTATTTTAAAGTTTTAGAGAAATGGTATGGATATTTAAAAAATGTAGTTGAGTGGTTTAAATAATTGAGAATTAGTGAAGATAGTTCTTGATATTTCTTTATTTATAGCACTTGTTGAACTACAAGAATTAAAAAAACTGATAGTAATATTAAATTTATTAAACAAATTTTTAAAAAATAGACTTAATGTACTTTTGATACCCGTATTTTATTTTTATTTTTGAAGTTTTTATATCCCTATTTTAAAATCTAGCTTTTTGGTCCTTCTATTTTATTTCTGAATTTTGATGCCCCATCCAATTTAGGAGTTAACTTTGATCACATGTCCAGGTAGTGGCAAATCACAAGTGGACATACTAAATATCCACATCATTTTGATTTATTTTAATCATAACATCATAATATATATATATATATATATATATATATATATATATATATATATATATATATATATGTTATATATATATATATC
>Ga0228710_1004434_pt1 | contig 22169 bp, 15 predicted proteins | sample MedpolnodulmetaG_FD_177995 | JGI IMG/M metagenome (GOLD analysis project Ga0228710, IMG submission 177995) | Root nodule microbial communities from Medicago polymorpha collected in Santa Monica, California, United States - pink nodules | ecosystem: Host-associated > Plants > Roots > Nodule...
CTCTTCTATCTTGTCTTATCTTACTACACATCCAATGCAACATCCTCATCTCCTCCACACTTAATTTATTTTTGTGCTTGTTCTTTACCTTCCAACACTTCGTCTCGTACAACACGCTGGTCTTATTGTTACCTTATAAAAATTATCGTTCGACTTGAGCGATACTTTCGAATCACATAAAACACCAGAGACATTCATTCATTCCAACCAATCAGCTTGAATCTTATGATTTATATCTCCTTCAATTTCGCCATCATTTTGTACCATATGTAACAACCCGATTTTCACTAGATTTAATTTTAATTGTTTTTATGTGTGTTTAATTATGTTCGTATGTGATTAATTACTTGTGTGTGTGTTTTAATGGGTTTTCGTGTTAGAAGTGTATTTTAGTCATTTTTACGAGTAATGGTAAATTAGTAATTTCATGATGATGATTATTTTTAGTGCTTAGTGAGAACCATTATTATTTTACTAATTTACTAGTGAGTTGCAGTGATTTATTTTATAACCGGTAAGTGAACGTTATTATTATTTTTTACCGGTAAGTGAGTAGAAACATTTTGAATTGGTGAATTAGTGAATTGAGCTCATTAAGACATTAAGGGTTAAGCCAATAGTGTGGACACTATTTAAGCCTTAGTCTTTAAGAAAATTAGGGTTCACAATTATTTTACAAAATTTTGAGAAGAAGTAGAGAGAGAAAGAGCAAGAGAAAGGGGTAAGAGGAAGAGAAGAGGGTTGTAGTGAAAAACTTGAAGAACCAAGAGGAGTTAGAGATTCTAGGAGCTTAATTGAAACTTTTGCTAGGATTGTTGCTTATTGGGGTAAGGGGGTTAGATTTCATTCATAATCTCTTTGTATAATTTCTTTTCTACTTCTACCCTAAGTGCTTATTTGTATAAAGTGATTATTGTGGATTTAATTGGTGAAATCCGTATTTATGTTTTTATGCAATGTTTGGGTATCTGAATATGATGTTAATTAAGTTGTTGATGATGAATTTACATGCTCAAGTTATGTATATATGTATACTTGTGTTTTTGCTCAAAATTGGTGAAGTATAATGTTGTTGTTGATGAATTGTTGATGAATTCATTTTTGATTGTTGTTGTTGTTGTTATGAGATGTTGTTGATGATTCAAACCTTGGGTAATCTTAACCATAGAGCTTGAAGTGAACTTGTGTTGTTCTTGAGAACATTTTATGAAAAAATAGGTCAAATGGTGATTTTTGTTGAGATGATGTTTTGTTCAAGTTTTATATGGTTTTGAGTCTCTTTTGATGCGTATAAATGTTTAGACAACCTTTGGGATCAAATTTGAGCTTAGGGGATTCAAAATTGGAATTTTGGGGTGAAAAATGAAGTTTTTCCGAGAGCTATCTGTCATAACTCGCCATGGCGAGTGAATTTACTCGCTGGGGCGAGTTGCTCTTTGACAACATGCCCTGTTTCGTGTTCTTACGCCTTTTTCACACATTTCTGTTTTGAATTGGCTTTCAGTGTAAACATGAAAGTTTTAGATAATTGTGTTATCTTTCCAGTGGCTTTGGTTTGACTTGAAAATGATTTTTATATTTTGAGTTATGATGAAAATACTCCAAGTAGGTCTTGGAGAAATTTTAAGGAAACTTAGCATAACTATTTCCAAGTCAACCCGAAACTTATAGTTTGTTTCCAAACTTCAAAACTTGAGTGTTAAGGGGTTCAATTAAGGTGTTTAAGAGTATTTAACGTATGTTGTGATGGATCTAACTTGGTTTTGTTTTGAAAATGAATTGGTTTTGCAATATCGGAGAAATGATACGAACTTGTCGTAACTTTGTAATTTTGATGATTTTGTCGTAGTCGGCTGGTGAAACGCATATGTATATTCAACTACACTCATATGTGATCTAAGTGTATGCATAGTCGAGGCCCTAGAGTTTTTTTACTTGGTTTTAGTCCAATTGTTTCAATTATTTTCAAGTTGTAAAATGAGAAACGAACTTTGTCGAAAATGGTTCTTTAAAGCCGATTACCTTATAAATCTTTCGTGAATAGCTTTATATGATTATATGAAGATATGTGAATGATTGTTAGGTGTTGAATATGATGCTTATCATAAGGTGTTGTATTTTCTTCTTTACTTGGATTGTGAGAAATAGTATGATGTTGTTGAATTATATGATAAAGTCGATGTTGGTAAATACATATATGTTGATTGATTGTGATATTGTTGGTGAATACATATATGTTACTTGATTGTGATATTGTTGGTGAATGTATATATGTTAAGTGATGGTGATGTTGTTGGTGATTGCATATATGCTAAATGAATGATGATGATTTGGTGATGACTCTTGATTGAATTATGACTTGATTGATTGTGTGGACGTAAATATTTGATAATGCAATTGTTGTTGAAGTCGATCAATATAGATGGAGGTTATCCTTTAAATTGTTGTTGAATATTTATGAGGTGATTTTGCATTGTCGAGTCTTTGCTTGTATGTCCATGCATCATAGTCATGTTGAGTCTTGATGTTGTAAAAGAGGGTTACTCTTTTACTTCGGTGATAATGTAAGACGGGTATGAAATCTTACATATGATGTTTTTGTTGCATCATGGGTGATGACCTTGAGGTGATTTGGTACCACATGCATCTAGCAGAGTCTAGAACATTGCATGCATTTGAATAGTTGATGAGCCGTGTCATAATTGTATATGTGACTTGTTGAATTTGTGCATTGGTAAAATTTGGTGAATGTTGTGATTGTGTGGATTGGTGTATATGTACATGGGTGGATTTTGTTGATGGTTGTGAATAATTGAACTATGCTCTAACTGCATGTCTTACTTGCTTATGCTTATACACTTGGTGAATCTGTTTGATGATAATTATTTTGGTAAGAGTAAGGAGGTGAAAATTGTATAAGTATATACATATGATGTGGTGATTTCTTTGATAATGATGATTGCTTGCTTATAACTTTGAAATGATGAATTGTACTTGTTGAGTTAAGTATGCTAAATGAGGATGAAAGTGAGTAATCCTTTCATTGTTTGATGTTGATAAATGATGAGCTTATGTCGATGACTTGATTAAAGATTAAATATGCTTGCTATGCTATGTTAGTGATGTGATAGCTTGAGGTGTATGGAATGGGGGATAATAATTATGTGATGTTAGTATTTTAGGAGGGATGTGTATGTATATGTGTTATGCATGAAATCCTTGAATGCTTTTTTTTTATTTTTTTTTATGTTGATTATGATTGATGTGAAGCTAACCCCTAGTGGTATGTGGTGGACCGCCTACCTATTTGTATGAATGGGTATACGAAGTGCAAGACTAGTTTGCTTTCGGTGAGTTGCTTGGTGATTACTTGGATAGCGGGAGCTAATCTCCGTTATCGGTTCTTTAGAGTCTTAGATTAGGCTCTGATTAGGTGTCGGTTTTATGATATTCTAGATTTATTTATATTATGGGGATTTTGCCCATTTGTCGGGTTTTGGAGTTCTTACTTATGGATGTATGTTGATATTATGACATGTATACCCTGGTGATGTATGACTTATATCCGCTGCGACTGTTGAGAATTTTTATATATGCACGTTGTTTGATTTTTATGTGAAGACGTAGCGTCTATTTCTTGAATATTTATATTATTTGCGTGTATTATCGCTTTAATAGAAATAGGGCGTTACACCATAAACCCGATATATTTAAACTTTGTAACTTGTGGTATGATATAATTTTCAATTTTTAGCCTTAAACTAGAAACGCTTCGTCTTTTGCTAAAACTACATTCAATATACTCTCCTGCTTCTGCTCAAGTATAAGTCATACGTTTCTAAGGTTTGTATCCAAGTCTTCAACTTCCTATTTAATTCCTCCCTCAAATTTTCAAGTAGGAGAATATCATGCACAAAAAGCATACATCTTGGTGTCCGTTCCGGAACGTGTTTGGTAAACACATTCAAAACTAAAGTGAAAAGATAAGGGCTTATTGTTAAACCTTGCTACAAATCCTACTATTATGGGGGAATCGTCGGCGTCTCCACCATGTGTCCTCACATTAGTCGAAACCTCGACTTATATATATCCTTGATAACTTGAATATAGACAATTCTAACATCTTTATTTTATAGGACTTTCCACAAAATTTCTCTAAACACTCTAACATGTGCCTTCTCAAAATCAATAAAGTCTAAGTGCAAGTCCTTTTGATCCATTCTATTAGTATTTCTTTCATTAATGATAATTTCCTTCCCTCATTTTTAAACGAATAACAATTTTGATCGGCAAAGATATATGCAAACACAAATTAATTGAAAGATAAAGTGAACAAGAACAAAAATTCCTTCCCTCAAAAAAGAACAAAGTTTTTAAAACAAATGAGCATCTAGCTTGTAATTAATAATCGGTGGAAGACAAAAAGAATTCTAAATAAAGATTCATTTATAAATGAATTTTTTATTTTTATTCAAAAAAAAGATTCATTTATTTTGTAGTTAATAAGGAAAAATGTGTTGCCTTGGTAGAGAAACACAACAGTGACACGTAAACATGTTGGGTTATTAACATAGAAGATAACTTAAATGCGGTGGGTCTATTAGAAGTGCACGTAGCAGAGTAAAAGTTAGTGTGGCAAAGTGCATTTTTGAAAAATTTGCTTCTATTCAGTCATAGAGCCATTCTTTCCACAGGCACAAACACAAATAAATTGTGTTTCATCACACACATAAAATGTCATTTTTTAAAATACTAAATCATTTCATTATCAAATTCTTTTTTACTATTAAAAAAAATCTTGTAATGTGTATGTGCTCAAGCACTATGCATTTGTGTTTGTGACTATAAAAGAATTTCTCTCAGTCATATTCGCAAACGTGGCTACTTAGAGCTAGCCTAGTGCCCACATGATTACAATACAAACACAATCTGATGCAATTTAAAATTAAAATATTGAAAAAAATAAAATTTGGAGATGCGGGGTATCGATCCCCGTACCTCTCGCATGCTAAGCGAGCGCTCTACCATCTGAGCTACATCCCCATTTGCATCTCAAACTCAATGGATACAATCATTCATATACACCAAACTGAACGCAAACAATATAAAAAATAACTGTATGGCACAATGTTATGAATGAAATCTTCTCGTACTAGAAAAGAAGGTACAAAGGTGGATACCCAAGAGAAATACTTGGTTAAACACAATACTAAATATTACATCTTAGATGCACACACACATGAAATTAAAAAAAAAAATTAAAGCGATATTAATTGATGTGACTATTTTATTTATCTTTTAATTTTTTTTGATTTATTTGTGTGCATTTAAATTTTTACCCAAATAATTGTACATATAAAAGACTATCTCGATACGTAGAATCACGGTGACCCCGTAATTTTGCAGAAAATACAAAATATAGCTTTTAGAAAATTACAGTAGATCAACGAGATTTTGACATACTCTTCTAGGGGTGGCAAAAATACTCATGCCCACGGTTACCCGTGGGTAAAATCCGTCACAGGCACGGGGCGGGTAGCTATACGGGTATCCACGTGTATAATAAACGGGTATTTGACTACCCATTATTATATGGATACAGACACGGATTTGATCGTACCCATACACACGGGTACCGATACCCGATAATAAATTAAGTATATTACTAAAATATACTTATATATATCTTATCTTATTATTTAAAGTTGTTACCTTATTGAAGGAAATTTTATTGCCCACCTAAGATTTTTCATTAATAACCTATTTTTATTTTTAATTTTTTTAATTCATCTTATTAAGTTCACCTTTTCCACTTCATTCACATTATAAAACATATCCTATGGATTATGTAAGAACCATGAATTTTCTATGGATTATATATGATTTATGAAATTTTGAATGGATTATGTATGAATGTTTAAAAGTTGAAATTTTTTGGTAATTAAAAAAAATTTATTATTTGTATCCAAAAATAAATAAATTCAAAAATTCACGGGTACCCATAAATATCCATAGATACTTCAATATCCGCGGGTACCTACAAGGGTACAGGGCGGGCAGGATTATCATATTTATCCAATAGGGCGGAAACGAATATCATACTCGGTACCAATGGGTACTCATTGATATCCATATACTCATCGTGATACCAAAGATAAGTTAAATGGATACATTCACTTTAGCTTTTGTAAAAGAAAAGCTTTCGTTGTTGAAAAACCATGTGGTAATTTATTATTATTATTTATTTTTTGACAAAATGTGGCAATTTATTGTTCCTGTACGTTATAACGATAGATAATACCATTCTAGTAATTTTGCCATATTCGGAAAATAATTTTGTGTGGAAAATGAAACCATAATATTTTTTTATTCAGATTATACTTTATTTTTCTTGATAGGAATCAGTTTAGACTTTTGTCTCTTAGAGAAATGATATCTGCACAACTACTTTATTATAATTTTTTGGCAACTTTCTCTCTCATACTCACGTTATATTTTTATTTTTTCTCTTTCTTTTTCTCCCTCTATTATTTTGGATCAATGAGAAGAAAGAAAATAAAAATTGTCATCAATATTATCCCAAAAGGTTGTACATATATCACTACTCTATCTCTTAAACATATACTTAGAATCAATAAAATAACAAGTACATATGGCATCTCATAAACATATGTTTTAGAATCAATGAAATAACAAGCATATGGGGTCTATCAAAATCAAGACCAATTATATGATGCATAAGTAGGACAAATCTTGCATAATTTCTTTTCTAAAAGAATTCTTATATCATGTACAAGCTAGTTTCTACCATTAAATTAATAAATTTCTCCATTAAATTAAATGAATTATGATGCAATAATTTATTATTAATCCAATGATAAAAACACTATTTGTGCATGATGAAAGACATTAGACAAAACCAAAAATTGAATACGTAAGAGAATTTATGAAAAAAATTCCTTGAGATGTGTCGTATGGGTGCAGTGAGTTTTGTATAATTTTTTTATTAATTAAAATAAAATAAGAAATTTTGAAAAGAGTAAGGGTACCCAACAAATTGTCGGGGGTACACTTCAAATTTCCTTATGGGTTTCTTTCCCTTGGGATGTCAATAAAGTATGTGTGGATCTTCAAATTTCCTTATATAGAGGACTACGTTTATATCCACCCCCACCCCCAATGATTTCTTAAATACCACACACCCGTTCAAAAATATACTATTTGATCATGAAATGATTATGTGTTCAAATTTATCAATCCAAAGAAAAAAATCGGTGGTCTTTTTTTTATTTTCATTTTTTATGAATTTACTCATCTTATAAATATGTAAAGGGTGGGAAAGAACCCTCTTATTTTTGAGGTACCATTTGAAAATTAAGTAGTATGATACCCGAACCAAGCACATGTAATTAATGTATTTATAAACTTTTAATAGAAAAATATTAATTTAAGTTAACATGTAAATGAACTTACACAAATATAAAATACATCTCACACGAAAATAGTGTATATTTCACTTGTTCGTAAAAAAAAGTAAATTTAGTATAATTTTTTTTTGAAGAAAAATTTAGTATAAATTATAAAGGTAATAGTAATATTGTATAGTTTTTTTAAATATAAGATACTTGATTTTACAAATATAAAGTGTATATGTATTAGGGTGTTCCAAACTAAACCAATAGAAAATTGCAAACTGAATCAACCCAAATTAAAAATCGCAAAAGATCGTATTTGATTTGGATGTGTTTGGGCTAATTTTTTATTCACCCACGCGGTTCCATTTGGTTTGTTTTGCCACCCGAATGTACACTCACTTTATTAGGGCTGTTAGATTAGTCAATCTAATGAAACTCAGCCCAACCCAAACACTTTTCACTACACTCAACTCAAACGCTCAACATTTTTATTTCTTCTTTTTCCAATTTTTTTTTTGGAGGCCGGGGTTCGAACCCTGGAACTTGCATAGATTATTTCTTCTTTTTCCAATTAACTTTATATGTACAATGAAATTGTTTCAAATCATTGAAGTTAACTAAATCGTAACTCAAATGTTTCTCCAACTCGACCGCCTCTCCTCCATCATATCTCTCATAGCGGCTATCTCAATTGATTCTCTCTCACATTGATATGTTTTTCTTCTCCTTATTCAATTGATTGTCTTTATATTTTTGAAACAACAAATTTTATTTAACCACTAGGTCCCTGCTCAAGACGAACAGAGACCGGTGAAATTGAGAATACAAAGTAAAGGCACCGTATATAAGCGGAACACCCGAAAATAAACACCCTAAAAATCACACCAGAGGACAACACCCATCAAAATACTCGTCACCACGTAAAACAGACTCCTTCACGAAAACGACTACTGTAAAAATGATATCCCGCACTACCCGTCGTCACTACACACCCCCAACGAAACACCCCTAAAGAATAAACTCTCAGTCCTCAACACCAAAGCTGAGCCACATCCGAAAAGCTCATATCCGAAAAGATCAATCAGCTTCCACCACCTCTCGACCTCCGATCCACCAAAAGAAACCATAAAAAGCCCAAAACTAAAACTTGAGCCAAAGAACTGACTCCTGGTCTCAAATCAAAAGTGATCGGCCCACCAAACATTAGGACCAAATCAGAAGGGCACCCCTAACCCCCGGTACAACAGAGAAACACCAAATCAAGTTTAACAAGATTGCAACTAGACATCGACTCTCGATCTCGAAGCAAAAGTAACCGGCCAACCGGAAACCAGCACACAAAAAGTAAGACAAACGACATGATAAGCAGAGGTGCAAACAACAAACTGGTCAAAAGGAAAAGACTCAACTCAACGGTACCCGCTCCCTCCAAACATTGTAAACACCTTAACTACCCCAAAAACGCAAACAAGAGCTAGTGACGACGAACAAGGACCCGAGTAACAGAGATAGTCTCCAGAAGAAATCACCCCCAATAAACACCCGTCTCCTCACCTAAACAACACCAACCACCCCCGTATATCTCCCGCCCGTAAACCGTTCCGACACCAAATCGGAGTCCAAATAAACCACGACCACCCAACCAAACTTCACCAAGACAACCCCACAATCCCCCACGCAAGCCCACCACCACCACCACCACACAACAGAAAACAACATCGAAATAGTAAAAACAATAAACACACAGTGACCTCGGGGGGACCAAATCAAGCAAAATCTGAAGCCCATGGCCACCGGCGCGAACAAACCCTAACCACCACGATCCTTACGACAAAAAACGATCCGAGAGTTCGTTGAGGGAGGATTAATCGTGAATGAAAGAGATGTCGCCACACCTGCAGCCATCGGAAATGGACCACACCTATCGGCCCCACACTTCACCCCCTCCACACCACACGTCTGTCACCACCTACACTCCAATCGGACCACCCACCAACAGTCGACACACCTTCCGCCACCGGAAACGGACCTCACAGATCGGCACCACACATCAGCACCATGTCACCACCCAGCACCACGCATCACCACCACCACCACATCACCACACAACACCATTGCCACACATCACCACCACCACAATACCACAACCAAACACGCAACAGCCATAGCAACCCAGCAAAAAACCCCTCTACTACAACCCAAAACCACCTCCTCAGCTGCGACAACCATTGGAACAAAAGCCATCAAACAACAGCGCACAACAACAACACTCAACACCAAGCAGGGATTGGAACCGGATCTGAAAACGGATTGGAACAGTGAAATGGATCATAAACCAATTCATCCTTCTATGGTTGAAGTTGTTCTAGCTCTCATTTGGAAATGAGCTCATTCTGCATCTTCTCGTTCAAAAACGATATCGTTTAAGCGAAGATAAATTTTGTTCCAAGCAGTGAACCTCCGTCCACGAATGAACCCCACCACTCCAGAAACACAAATTTAAATTTTCCTCAAATTCTGAGGTTTATGTACCTGTGTGATTTCCCCCAAATTCTAGGGCACATTAATTGTATTTGTAGTTAAATATATAACGTACCAATGACATATACTGTTGATATTTATTTCAACTAAGTACAAATTACATTAACTCAAATATATAACCTTTTTAGAGAGATGGTAAAATGATCGCAATATTTTTTTTATAATAATCAAGACAATCCTTAAAAAAAAAAAAATCAAGACAAATGAGTCATCATCAATTTATAGGTCGTTTAAATTGAATGTGAATAGAATAAATCATTTAACTATTTCGATGAGTGATAATCATTTGATTCTCTATATAAAATCATCATTTAACAAAATGCTATTAACTGACACATATATTTTTGTACCATGTAAAAAAAAAATCAACTTTAAAAAAGATATTTTGCTATAAAATAGATATTTGCACCATCACATGTCCGATTAGGTAAAAGGTATTCAACAAAACAAAAAGATCCAGTTATAAAATTGGTAGAAATAGATATCCAGTTTTCTTTTGAAAAAAATATATGAATCTATATAAGAAACTACTCTCTCTCTCTAAAAGGGGAATTTTAGCAGTCCCTAATGTTAGAAACTACTCTCTTTTTAAATCCCTCATTCTGATCTCATATGACATAAGCGTCGGAGTGTCAGTGGATATATATCCTCTATCGCTCAGTTATCAACTGATGCATTCCACCATCACTCTACCACCATACAAAACTATATTAGTAGTCACGAAACTGTACCATAGTCACTTTCAAATCAAGTCCGATGAGTATTCAAATTTCAAGTATGTTGTGTAGATCCTATATGTGATTCGATTACAGCTTTCCCTCGTGGCAATGACTTGGATTAATGCGGGAGAGTACCCGTATAAAAATAGTACTACACGGTCTATACCACATAAGGTATTATTTTGACCAATGGGATTAGTATATTATTATTTGCATATAAAAATGTAGGATAGTAGTTTCATCCAATAAATATTGGAGAATACTATGATACTATATTAGAATTTATGTTTGAGAATTCACTTGGGTTGGTTCGGTGATATTGACTTGAGATCTGAAAGTGTGCTCTTCTTCGAGGTTTTAGGTCCTGGAGCCAATTTAGGTGGATTAATTTAACTTCTTAAAAAAAAAAGAATTTGTGTTTGAGTTTAATACAATTTCACAAAATCGAGGAGGATTGTTCCGTAGTCGAATTCCTACAAAGGATAAGTTGATTCGTAGAGGAATTATAGTATGATAGTACGTATCTAGTCATTGTTAGCGCATTAGTTAATCACGGTTTTGGTCGGTTTGAGGTGTTTATCAGACCACCTAATTTACTTCGGTCATCTACGTTCTTTTTTGAAAAGTTGCATTCATCTTTACATCTTATTTGGTCATCTACTGATTCGATAATTTGGAAGGAAATTATTTTTCATTCTTTCGGCAGAAGGAAGAATCTTTGCAATTTCTTGTTTACAAAGTAAAAGTGCTTTCTTATTGTTTGTTGAAGGAAAAAAAATATTAATAACTTTATTTTTGACTTTCATTCTTTGTGGCTTAATCCCGTCTTATGCTTGGGAGTGGTCATTAGATTGTTATCTTGTTGGTTCTCTTTTGTGTTGTTCAGATTACACTTGTTGAATTTTGGACCGGCACATCTTGTGTCGGTTATAACTCAGTGTTTGTGGTAATTTAATATCTTTTAGCTTGTTAAAAAAAAAAAAGGATTGTCCCCCACTTTTTTTTGAAGGAGGATTGTCCCTCACTTATAAGCATATGTCCAGGTCATCTTTTATTCGATATAGAACTCTGTAATAGTCAAGTAATCTAGTGGCTAGACTCTTACTATATGTGTGGAGAAGTGGAAAATTCATGATTCAAACTTTAACCTTTACATATCAATGTAAATGGAGCTACCAACGGAGCTATGACTATAGATAGTTTATATATGCATATTTTAATATATATTTTATTGACTTAATGCATGCTTATTTATTTTTAAAATAAAAACATATTTAGGCACTGTTTGATCCATTGTAGCGTACAATGGATAAATTAATGGATAGCGGATATGTTTATAGCTCACATTAGTTGAGCTAGTTTTTTTTAGAGGATCTATTAGATAACGAATAACAATATATGCTAAAATATTTTCCTTAAAAAAAATATATGCCAAAATATTTAGGTAAAATTATATTTTTAGTTTCTTAACTTAATTTTCGGTAACAATTTGATAATTTTTTATTTCAATCTTGTCTTTCTCATCCATTTTTATATGAATTTTCAAGTTTTAAATTCATGATTTCTTATGCAAACACATATGAAAACAATAAATTTGAAGATTGAAAAATCATAAAAAAAATAAAACCATGAAACTTAAACATTTATATGTAAACTAGTCAAAAGGGTAAAATTGAAAATAAAAAAAATATCTGACATTAAACTAAGGGAAAGTGTAATTTAGCCAAACATTTAAGCAGTCTTTTCCTCCCTTCCTGTTCCGGATAATAGTACCGGTACGTGATTCAGCCTTTGTTGGCAAGTGCACTGCAGATAGATCCATATAATTTGCATTTAACAAATGACATGCATTTTTCGGGGAGAGGATTCGGTGTCTTTGACTTCGGTGTTTTCGGTGCCTTTAGTTCGTTTTAGATGAGAGGAAAAGTTAGATAAATGATTAAAATAAATTAATTGGATGAGAGAGAATTAATGGTTTAGAGAGAGATAGAAACAAAAGCCATCAAAAACACCAAAAGACACCGAATCCTCTCCCCATTTTTTCACTATTTCACTAGATTGCCTTATCCATATTATCATATAATAATAAGAGAACACCAACCAAATGAAACTGTGGCCTATGCCTTCATGGTTGATGCACATGGTATGCGTCATTTGCCTAGTTGGATATGCAATAATGCCATTTTGTATTCTGATAGATGCACGATATGCATCTTGTGTTGAGTGCAAAGTTATTTGAAATTAATTTTCATACACTAATAAATACTTCTCTCTAGAACCAAAAAAATAAAAATAAATACTTTTCTTATAGACGAAGCTGCTACAACAGAAAACCGATGCGCCAACAGCGAAACAAATTCGCCAGCAGCAGCTCCTCTCATATGAAATCACGGCTACGAACACCTTTAAGACTAGGTGTGTCGCAGTGTCCGACACGTATCGGTGTTCGATACTTCTATGACACTCGTACGATACGTGTCAGATAACCAAGATCGGTGTCCTAAATAAAATTGTTTTTTTTACTTCGACACTCCTAGACTGATGTCCTACACCTATACAACACTCATACGAGCCGTGTCGGACAACTCAGACAAATGTGTGAAATATATTTTTGTCTCTTGGTTCCATACACAGTAGATACAAGAGTTACATATGTGTTGAGAAATATTGATCAATTAGGGGTTTATTGAAATTAAAGTTCATTACAACATTTTTACCTTTTTGATAGTAGATAAATAAATAATGATCAAATACTCTAATATCTTGTTTTATAACTTTTTCAATGAAATAAATTGCTCAATATTTATATGCTTACGTATGTATTTTGATTTTCATTTTAGACCCTCTATAAATAAATTACTATAAATGTGGTGGTGTCAGTGTCCTAGATTTTTACATTAACGGTGTCGACGTGTCTGGGTCTGTGTCAGTGTCGTATCAGGTGTTTGTGTCGAAATTCGTGCTTCATAGCTATAACTAGCTAATAAAACAGTTCCTTCAATTCCAACACAACTCATAATATAAACAAGATCGAATCTTAAGCCTCTTCAAGACCCATTTCTAGGACAAATCACGGGGACCTAAATTCAAATTTACACTAACATTCAATAATAGTCCATGTGATATTACTCTTTAAAGTATATTTTAACATTGTTTGTATTTATTCAATTGCAAAGTTGTGAATTCTTATCGGTTGTCCGTGTAAAAAAAACTTGCATTGCATGCCCGTTTAACTTTTGTAGCATAATTTTTTTTTTATTCAAACGTAATTACATTTCTCTCTTTTGTTACATAGATGAAACAGTAATTATCATTGAAGATTACTAGCATAAGTGGACGAGATGAGACACGAACACCGATCACGATATTCGACCTAACAATTTTCTTATTTTGTCGGTTGACCTAGAATTTGTAGACACACATATTCTTACTCTTACAAACATATTATTTTTTAGTTTATATAATTATATTTTTAACTTGGTGTTACGACATTCAAATTGTTGCAAATAATTATACTATTATTACTCAAGCAATATATGCTATTTCCAATCCAGAAAAAAAATACTAATACCACATTAACACTTTTTAATTTGAAGAGGTTCGATTCAAATTTCCTACCAAAGAAAAATATAAAAATTGACAAGCATGCATCACTAATAAGATCATAGCAGACAAAAAAATCTATTATTTAGTTATAAAAAATTGGAGTTAGAAAAATTACTATAATTAATATGATGCTAATGATGGTTTTACAACTGTTTACAAAGGAATTTGAACTTCATCCTTGATGGTTACAATGTAAACTACCATTAAGCTCTTACAACAAAAGTATTTAACTGAAGAATTTAAACTTCATCCTTTGAAATCTAAAGAATATATTATATATTTACAATTGTAATGTAGTTTCCTTATTCCATTACAATCTTCAATCTCTAATATGATAAGAAAAATGTTGCCTTGCTACTTCAAAACAATCAGCATATAATATCATGTAAAAGTCCCCTGCTATTACTTGCCATATTCCAAACATCAGAAAACTCCTTAAATTTATCTTCAACGGGATATAGTAAAGGAGAATCAATTCTTATTTCACCGACCGACGCCAAATCTTTCAACTCAGACTCATCCAAACCTTTTGCTTGACCTAAGCTACAGCGTTCATTTCCATGTTTCAATATGGCATCCTTAAATTTTTTTATCTGCATAAAATTACATAACATAATCATAGAAAAAAGTTAGAATTTGAGAAAGAAACGCTGTAATACAATTGTATTAGTGCATGTTTAGATTGACAGTGAATCTGATAGAATTACGGTGTGTCACAGTTGTTTCGACAAACTTTGTATTATTAAACATGTTTGGTAAGAGATAACATAATTATGTTACTGTCTTATTAAACATGTTTGGTAATACCATTCTTAGTATCTTACCGTTGCATTTGTACAACTGAAGCTAGAAACTCGACCCTCGGCACCTCTGTAAAATCTGAAGAATGGTAAGACATGAATGTGCAAACTTTCACACATACTTCTCAGCTCCTCATAGTTCACTTTCAGAAACATTACACTTGGATATAATTCCGCTATTTGACATATCTGATCACAGATGAAACATGGTTTAGTATTGTTACCCAAAAGTAATTTTTATCTGTTTATAATTTTGGTCTCCTCATTTTTAAATCCGTGATTTTAGTCTCTATTTTTTTTTTATAACTTTGAGATTTTTCCAAATGTAAAATTTGAGATTCAAACTTGATTATAAGGCAAGTGATATCATCATTTAACTAAAGATATTGTGACAAATGATAATAGGACACTTTTGCTCAATTTGACTGATTTTCAAACAATGGTACATGTTTTTGGTTTTTTTTCTTAGGAAAGTGTTGAGCAATATCAAATCACTAGTCCAATCATTAATTTCACAAGGTGTTAAAGATTTCAAATTGAGAGACCAAAATCTTAGATTTAGAAAAAAAGACGTATCTTGTACCAAAAAAAAAAAAAGACGTATCAAAACCCTTAATTGGATATGATATAGAGCCCAACACTCCAATTAAGTTTTTTTTATCCACACGAATGGAACACAATATCTGAGATTTACAACACTAACACAACTTACGTATCAATCATTTGAATTAGAGTCGGATGCACAAATAAGTTTAATCAAAATAATAAGAGTTAGATATAATTTTAGTCTCTATATAATTTCTCTTATTTAAGAGAGAATGTTTTGTGTTTGTAGAGGACTAAAGAAATTTTTTTTTTAGTAAAAGACAAGGACTAAATAATACCTTTGGGTGAAGGGCTTTGCAGCCTCCACAGCCAGGTGAATAGAAATCCACCACAACCAATGCATCACAAGCGTTGACCAAACAATGAACAAGTTCTTGAGCTGAATGGATCTCAATCATATTAGCCTTCAAGTTCTTCTTCCACCATTTCAAAGATTTGCTAACACAAGTTGTTGCATGTGCCTAAAATAAAAACATAGAATTAATGTATAAGAAAAAAAAATAACATGATAACAAAGCAATAAGTAGAAAAAAAAATTTACATACATTAATAGAGACATCTCTAGAAGTTTTAATATTGTAATACTTTGAGCCATTTACTTCTGAAAGAACAATGGGTTTTCCCATGAAATCAATACTCAAAACGGAATAGGTGCTTGATTTTGCTTCAACATGTTTTGAAGGACAAAGCCTCAAAACCCCTTTGGATTTAGTACCAAGAAGCATACTCTCATTCAATTTAGGAACATAGAAAACACTCTTTAATGAACATGCCATGATTAATCAAGATAAATCCTCTTGTCAATTTGAGAGACACCAAGAATGTTTAAATGCTTACAAAAAAACATAAAGAAAACAAAAGGCAATGGATAAAAGTTGGAAGCTTGAACAGACAAAAAGTGTTAATTTTCTTGTGAATGGTTTGGTGAAACTCATGTGAGAAAATATTGGTGATGGATTCCAAATTCATAAGAGAGAGAAAGTGGATTAATGCTTATGTCACTGGTGGGACCTCTTATGAGTAGCTATGACACTTTTCTGGTAGAATAGAAAGCAAACAAGGGGCGGATTCCCTCTAGTGGGGTTTTGTTGGGGGTGTCTAGGACGGTTGAGACCAATAGGCAATAATGGACTAATGATTTAAAATTATCAAGAGATGAAGTTACCACCACATTTATTATTTTTTGAAATAAAAATGCTTAGACGAGTTGGACTTTAGATATTTATTAAAATCAGGGCATATCCGAGGTTCATCAGCGTTTACAGAAATACTAACGAACCATCTATCTAAGATGTTAGAGTATTATTTGTTGTGAATTTGGACTCAAATTTTACACCAATAAAAACTATGATGTGTGGAGCAAAGGAAAGTAGTAACCAATTTCAAAGTAAACAAAAGCAACAACAATAATAACAACATCTAGATCTAATCTAGTAATCAAAGTGAAAAGCTCAAAACCACAAGCAAAAGATAAAGAGAGAAGAGAAACAAACACACCAAAGATTGTTGACCCAGTTCGGTCCAACTTGACCTAATATGGGGGAGAGATTGATCTCTCCAATCCACTATCTAAAAGTTCTTACAAAGAGATACAAATGGGTTACAAGAAATTAGCTTCAACAAGCTCACAAAGAACAACCCTAATTTCTACCCATTTTCCCAATCTCACTAATGAACAAGACACTCAATGATTTTCACTCACCCAAGGTGTTTACAATGTTTCCCAACTCAAGAGAACTCTAATCAAAGACCCTCAACCCTAAAGTTACCTCCTTTGATTTCCCAAGTTTTCCTCTCTTGAAGCTCTCTCTCAACCACACTTTAACATCTACAAAGAAACACTTATATAGCAGTCTTCAGCTGTCAAAATCGTGGCACGTTTTGCCAAATCACGGTTGGTGCGTACGACCCAATGTACGACCAACCTTATCTTGAAAACGTGCCCAACAAGCCGAAAATCGTGTCACGTTTTCCCAAAATCGTGTCACGATTGGACACCCCTTCAAAACATGCTCTCAGCATTGCGAAATCGTGACATGCTTCACAAATCGTGTCACGATTCCAAGTTTTCCCATCTTCACAATTTTGAAGGCACAAACAACATTCTCCACTTTGCCTTCAAATTGATGATGATGTCGCTTTAACTATCAACCACCAATCCCCTTTTTCTTTTCCTTGCATCCAACTACACCAAGTAGCTCCACAAGTCTACACCAAACCCTCTTCAACCACGGAACGTCTCCCGCTTCCTTGAAGATCACCTTGTATCCAATCACCCTTGATCTTCTAGGTAATTACACAAGCTAAACCATACATTCTTCAAACCCCGGAATGCCATCCGTCCTCATGAAGAATTCACATGCTCACAACTAGAGCATAAACACCCAAGACCTCCATAGTCGTACGATTCCCGGTGTCATCAACCCCACCTCAAGTTGAGCTTTCTCTACCTCAACTTCCAAATGCGTACTCACACTATGCTTTCACCTTGCAACTCCACCTCAAATGTTGATCACGAGTATTATTCACACCGCCTCTCCACGCTAACCATGAGTATTTTTCCCACCGTCTCTCCAGGCTGATGTTGAGTGTTTAACGTCTCTCAAGACGATCACCGTTCTACAAGGCATCAATACCAAGATGAGAAACCTCACCTTCTTTATCCTCCCAACAACTCACCACCAGAGCACCCGCATCCCCATACTCTTCGGCATAACTTGCGCGAAGTTCTCATTGTCCTATGGAAAATCCCTCTTGAAGTGACTAAACTTGTGACACTTAAAGCACTTATACTTTTCCTTGTTACCGCTCTTTGAGCTTCCTCGGTTACCTCTACCTCCACCATTTCCTCTTGAAACACCAAGGCCTTCACTATTTTCATCCGCTCTCAAGTCCATGGACTTGGTCAACTCCTTGGTTCTCAAAGCCGCTTGAACTTCTTCCAAGGTGACAATGCGTTCTTTGCCATAGAGGATGCTATCCTTGAACGATTCAAATGATCTCGGTAGAGCACATAACAAGAGTATAACTTTGTCTTCGTCCTCAAGTGTCACCTCAATGTTCTCCAAATCATCAAGGATTTTGTTGAACTCCGTCAATTGCTCTGTCACGGTCTTTGACTCCACCATCTTGAATGAATAGAGTTGTTGCTTAAGGAATTGCCTGTGAGCCAAAGACTTGGTCATATACAATGACTCCAACTTTGACCACATCAACGCCGCGAGAGGTTCCTTCGCGACGCCGCGAGAGGTTCCTTCGCGACATCCCTCAAAACTTTGTCACCGAGGCACAAGACAATGACACTCCTAGCCTTGTCCACCATCTTGGTCTTCTCCGCTTCTGTCATGGGGACCCACAACGCAGCTTCACCCTTCAAAGCTTTCTCACACTTTTTTTGTATCAACACCGCTTGCAACCCAAAATCATTAGTTCCGGCGAACTTCTCAATATCCCACTTTAAACCCATGGTACTCACTAAACCAATTCACTCCTTTGCTCCACGTTGGGCGCCAATTGTTGTGAATTCTGACTCAAATTTCACACCAATACAAACTATGATCTGTAGAGTAAAGGAAAGTAGTAACCAATTTCAAAGTAAGCACAAGCAACAACAATAATAACAACACCTAGATCTAATCTAGTAAGCAAAGTGAAAAGCTCAAAACCACAAGCAAAAGATAAAGAGAGAAGAGAAACAAATACACGAAAGATTGTTGACCCGGTTCGGTCCAACTTGACCTAATTTGGGGGAGAGATTGATCTCTCCAATCCACTATCAAAGAGTTCTTACAAAGAGATACAAATGGGTTACAAGAAATTAGCTTCAACAAGCTCACAAAGAACAGCCCTAATTTCTACCCATTTTCCCAATCTCACTAATGAACAAGACACTCAATGATTTTCACTCACCCAAGGTGTTTACAATGTTTCCCAACCCAAGAGAACTCTAATCAAAGACCCTCAACGCTAAAGTTACCTCCTTTGATTTCCCAATGTTTACTCTCTTGAAGCTTTCTCTCAATTAAACTTCAACATCTGCAAAGAAACACTTATATAGCAGTCTTAAGCTGTCAAAATCGTGTCACATTTTTCTAAATCGTGACACGGTTGGTGCGTACGACCCAAGGTACGACCAACCTTATCTTGAAAACGTGCCCAACAAGCCAAAAATGGTGTCACGTTTTCCCAAAATCGTGTTACGATTGGACATCCTGCAAAACATGCTCTCGGCATTGCGAAATCGTGACACGCTTCACAAATTGTGTCACGATTCCAAGTTTTCCTATCTTCACAATTTTGAAGGCACAAACAACATTCTCCACCTTGCCTTGATGATGCCTCTTTAACCATCAACCACCAATCCCCTTTTTCTTTTCCTTGCATTCAACTACACCAAGTAGCTCCACAAGTCTACACCAAACCCTCTTCAACCACGGAACGTCTCACGCTTCCTTGAAGATCACCTTGTATCCAATCACCCTTGGTGTTCTAGGTAATTACACAAGCAAAATCATACATTCTTCAAACCTTGGAATGCCTTCCGTCCTCATGAAGAATTCACATGCTTACAACTAGAGCATAAACACCCAAGACCTCCATAGTCGTACCATTCCCGGTGTCATTAACTCCACCTCAAGTTGAGCTTTCTCTGCCTCAACTTCCAAATGCGTACTCACACTATGCTTCACCTTGAAACTCCACCTCAAATGTTAATCACGAGTATTATTCACACCGCCTCTCCACGCTAACCATGCGTATTTTTCCCACCGCCTCTCGAGGCAGATGTTGAGTGTTTAACGTCTCTCCAGACGATCACCGTTCTACAAGGCATCAATACCAATATGAGAAACCTCACCTTCTTTATCCTTCCAACAACTCACCACTAGAGCACCCGCATCCTCATACTCCTCGACACAACTTGCGCGGAGTTCTCATTGTCCTTTGGAAAATCCCTCTTGAAGTGACCAAACTTGTGACACTTAAAGCACTTATACTTTTCCTTGTTACCGCTCTTTGAGCTTCCTCGGTTACCTCTACCTCCACCATTTCCTCTTGAAACACTAAGGTCTTCACTATTTTCATCCGCTCTCAAGTCCTTGGAGTTGGTCAACTCCTTGGTTCTCAAAGCCGCGTGAACTTCTTCCAAGGTGACAGTGCGTTCTTTTCCATAGAGCATGCTATCCTTGAAGGATTCAAATGATCTCGGTAGAGCACAGAACAAGAGTATAGCTTTGTCTTCGTCCTCAAGTTTCACCTCAATGATCTCCAAATCATCAAGGATTTTGTTGAACTCCGCCAATTGCTCTGTCACGGTCTTTGACTCCACCATCTTGAATGAATAGAGTTGTTGCTTAAGGAATTTCATGTGAGCCAAAGACTTGGTCATATACAATGACTCCAACTTTGACCACATCGACGCCGCGAGAGGTTCCTTCGTGACATCCCTCAAGACTTTGTCACCGAGGCACAAGACAATGGCACTCCTAGCCTTGTCCACCATCTCGGTCTTCTCCGCTTATGTCATGGTGACCGGCAACGCACCTTCACCCTTCAAAGCTTTCTCATACTTTTTTTGTATCAACACCTCTTGCATCTTTACCTTCCATAACCCAAAATCATTAGTTCCGGTGAACTTCTCAATATCTCACTTTAAACCCATGGTACTCACTAAACCAATTCACTCCTTTGCCCCACGTTGGGCACTAATTGTTGTGAATTCAGACTTAAATTTCACACCAATACAAACTATGATGTGTGGAGCAAAGGAAAGTAGTGACCAATTTCAAAGTAAACACAAGCAACAACAATAATAACAACACCTAGATCTAATCTAGTAATCAAAGTGAAAAGCTCAAAACCACAAGCAAAAGATAAAGAGAGAAGAGAAACAAATACACCAAAGATTGTTGACCCAATTCGGTCCAACTTGACCTAATCTGGTGGAGAGATTGATCTCTCCAATCTACTATCAAAGAGTTCTTACAAAGAGATACAAATGGGTTACAAGAAATTAGCTTCAACAAGCTCACAAAGAACAACCCTAATTTCTACCCATTTTCCCAATCTCACTAATGAACAAGACACTCAATGATTTTCACTCACCCAAGGTGTTTACAATGTTTCCCAACCCAAGAGAACTCTAATCAAAGACCCTCAACCGTAAAGTTACCTCCTTTGATTTCCCAAGTTTTCCTCTCTTGAAGCTCTTTCTCAACCACACTTTAACATTTGCAAAGAAACACTTATATAGCAGTCTTCAGCTGTCAAAATTGTGACACGGTTGGTGCGTACGACCAACCTTATCCTGAAAACGTGCCCAGCAAGCCGAAAGTCGTGTCACGTTGTCCCAAAATCATGTCACGATTGGACACTGATAAGTGCTCAAAAGTAACATATTTTATGTGTTAATCTAGGCATTTTAGTGACTTGTTCTGCAAGTTATCTAAGGAAAAGCTACCATTTGAGTGTATTTATACCATTTA
>Ga0228710_1004435_pt1 | contig 22168 bp, 20 predicted proteins | sample MedpolnodulmetaG_FD_177995 | JGI IMG/M metagenome (GOLD analysis project Ga0228710, IMG submission 177995) | Root nodule microbial communities from Medicago polymorpha collected in Santa Monica, California, United States - pink nodules | ecosystem: Host-associated > Plants > Roots > Nodule...
ATGCGCAGCACCTGGGCACGCATCGGCGATCTCATTGAGAAGCAACCGGAACTCGGGGACTATCGGACTGCGGCTTATGTCGCGTCTATCCGACAGGTTGCCGAAGCCTACGAGGCAATCGGTATCTGATCGAATATTTCATTGATTGGCCGCCGGGGAGCCGGATAAACAACATCCCTGCTACATATGCCGGGAAAAGCTCCGGCGGCTTAACACCGCGGCGGATTCCTGCGTTTCCACCGGCATCATTGCAGGATTGTGCATTGTTCGCGCGAGAACGCCGTCAGGCGTCAATCAGCTCGATGTATGATCGGTTTCGGTCGAGTCCCTGTCACTGCTACTGTTGCCAGTGACGGTAGCACACGAATGCGCCTCCCAAGCGACTAGGCTGCCGTTGGACAGGTCCCGACGGCAGCCACTTTTCTGCGCAAGTTGGCCGTTTTCACATCGTTTGCCTGCCCGCTATCCTGCCGCTACAGGCTACCCATGCAGAGATACTTCATCTCGAGATAGTCCCTCGTGCCGGGAGCCCTCACGCCCAATTCCTGACTGTTTGATGCCGCCAAAGGGGGCGGCCTCTGACGACATGCGGCCGGTGTTGATGCCGACCATGCCATATTCCAGCGCCTCTGCGACGCGCCACACCCGCTTGAGGTTCGAGGCGTAGAAGAGCCGCACAATCCACCACCTTTTCGGAGCATTATTCAATGATGGCACTGGACAATATCGACCGAAACATCCTGCGGCTGCTTCGGGTCGATGCGCGGGTCAGCAACGCTAAACTTGCCACTGAAGTCGTCCTTTCGCCGTCCGCGTGTTTGAGGCGTATCAAACTTATGGAGCAGGCCGGCGTCATCCGCGGCTATACGGCCCTGATCGACGCTATCCAGTCGGAAACGACAATCGCCGTGATCATCAACATCACGCTGGAGCGGCAAACGGAGGACTACCTCGACCGATTTGAGGCGGCAGTCCGCAAACACCCCGAAATTAGGGAATGCTACCTGATGACCGGTGGCTCCGATTACATGCTGCGCATCGATGTCGAAAATGCGGGCGCTTTCGAACGCATCCACAAGGAAGTGCTCTCTACACTTCCGGGTGTGTCGAGAATCCATTCGAGCTTTTCTATACGAGATGTTCTGGCCGCGCGCTCCCGGTCGCGCCGGTTGTAGTTGCAATGGAGCCGCCGCGGTTCTGCCCCCTTGATTTGCGGTTGCAGCTATGAGATCTTTTGCTTGCTGGTAGCGCTACGAAAACGTCAGCTGGTTCCGGACGTGCTCACTATGAGGCAGCGCTGGGACGTTGAGCATGGGCATATGGCAGAGGGCGTTGCTTTCTCTAGTGATCTCGCCATTGCCTCTGATTTGCATAGCGAGCTCTGGACAGCTTGAGTTGCGCTGGCTGACGCCCGGAGGTCTAGCTGCCAGGATCTATGCTGGTTTCTTGCGCAAATGGTCAGGCGTGACATCAGGTGGGATTGGGCAGTCGTAGGTATGGGTGCCGATACGATTTTCAAGCTCCGCTTTGGCGCGAGCAATAATCGTTGGATTGCGCAGGCAGTCAGCTGCGGTGGCGGCTATCACTCGTGCTGCCAGCACCATACCCTTGTGAGCGGCTGGAAGATTTCCCTGAGTGACCATCTGCCACGTGTGAAACTCTGTCCCAATGGCATAGCACGCTGTATGGCACTGCACCGTCGGCGCAATCCAGCTTACATCTCCCACGTCCGTAGTACCCATTTCCACTTCCTCCCGCGCCGGTAATGCGAGCACGTCATCGTGTAGAATTTTAGAGCCGATTGACGGTTGGCGATGTGCAATGTTCGCGAAGATGCCGTCCGCGGTCATTGATGCCTCGCGGAGCCTCTGCGCAAAAGTAATATCAGCTTCATCGAACCTAGGCGGGCCGATGCGGCTCATGTTGTCGTACATCACTTCTTGCAGCACGTTGTTCGGGATAATGTTCGAGCTACCGCCGGCAATCTGAACAACAACAGACGTTTCGGTCATCATGGCGGCGCCTTCTGCAATTTTTCTCACACGCGCGACAAGCTTTTGAGCGTCCGAAAGGAGAGGGGAGCGGATCGAATAAAACGACTCCGCATAGGCTTGCACGGTATTTGGTGCGTCGCCGCCTGTGTTGGTAACCGCGTAATGCACCCGCGCATCCGAGGGCATATGTTCTCGCATATAATTCACGCCCACGTTCATAAGCTCTACAGCATCCAGCGCGCTTCTACCCATGTGCGGCGACATCGCAGCATGTGTCGCTCGCCCGTGGAATCGGAAATACACTTGGATTTCAGCGAGGCTAGAGGTGGCGTGCACTTCATTGACAACGTTCGGATGCCAACAAAAGGCAACATCAACATCATCGAACAGACCAGCACGCGCCATGTAGGTCTTGCCACCACCATTTTCTTCGGCCGGGCAGCCATAGTAGCGCACGGTCCCAGCAATCCCTTCTGCTGAAAGAGCCTCCTTCAATGCTGCAGCGGCCAGAGCCGAGCCAGCGCCGAGAAGATTGTGGCCACAACCATGCCCACTTCCTCCAAGAGTGACCGGTTCTTGTTTCAGCGCCCCCGAAACCTGGGAGAGCTCAGGTAGTGCGTCATATTCCCCGAGAATCCCGATCACCGGACCGCCTTCGCCGTATTCCGCGACAAAGGCAGTCGGAACGTCTCCGGCATTCCTCGTGATCCGGAAGCCTTCTCGCTCGAGAATGGCACACTGCTCCGCGACAGACTGATGCTCCTCGAACGCCAACTCTGGCATAGCCCAAATACGGTCGCTCAACGCGCAGTAAACGGAAGCTTTAGCGTCAACGTGACGGGAAACCTCATCAAGGGCGAGGTGGTCATTTCGCATGTTTTAGATCCTTGCGATCGTTTGAACAACTGGTGCCGCAGCCGCTGGTAGAACGAATTCCCGTTGCCGTATTTGGGTGGAACATCACGCCAAGGCGTGCCGCACCGCGCGCGCCATTCTGCTTGACTCAAATCGCCAGGGCTCAAGCTCGTCTTCCAAAAAGAAGCCTTGAACCAAGCAACCGCATAGGATCAACCCATTCGTCCAGGCCGCCTAGATGCCATAAGGAGGGCGGCATTATTTGCAGCATCATAAACCGGCAATCCAGTTAGCCGTCGTATTCTCGATGAGACTCGTACGAAAATCGTGCATTCACATAGGACAGCCGCAACATTCTCGACGCTTCGCACACGCTCTATAATGTTATCAGTGTCGGCCAGAACTTCTTCGACACCTACCGTTCCCTTCTCGGACCACATATAGGCGTGCGTAGCTGTACCTTCCAAGCCCTCGATAACCAGTCTCGAGCGATCTGTAATTCCCAATGCGCCAAAAATGCCGGAATCCAGGCAGCGGGTATCCGCAGTGAGCACTGCGATTCTGTGAGACTTTGGCACCTCTAACAACAGCTTGGGAAGCAAAAGCAGGCTTGATGTTGACACCGGCACAGAAACGGCCGCTGCGATCGCATTCTGGTATCGAATAGTAAAGCCGCAGTCACATGTGATTGCGTCAGCTCCTTCTTCCACAAGCTCCTGCGCCGCCTTAACATAGGCACCCTCGCAAGTAGCATCACCAGAGACAACGTTATCCGCCCAAGCTCCGGGGACTTGTCTCCATATCGGCGCGGAGTCATAGTGGCAAGCGCCGGCAATTCCTGGGCCGAAATCGGCGTTCTGCCCAACATAGTCGCCATCATTCGATAGGCTCAAAATACCTAGGGTCGTCATGTTGCATCCTTCAAACAATACGTTTCGGGTTGTGCGTTCCGCGCGGCCCCCGTCTTACGCCCTAACCGTTCCGTGATCATAGGTCAGCTTCGTCCGCCACGATTAGTTCGTCATCAGCGGAAGAGTTTCCGCTGCATTTCCGTAAGCCGTTTTCCTCCATCTGGGGTGACAACGATTGTCTCGCTAAACGGCAGGCCATGCGCCGAGGTATACATGTGGAATACCTGGTTTTCTTGCAGCTGCCAGGCACTGTCGGGCAGGAATACGCGGGTAAAGTCACTCGTTCGCGGCGGGCATTTAAGTCCAAGCGTGTATCCAGTGATACCGGTGTAGCTGTCGCGCAGTCCTGCTGCCAACATCCCCTCGCGCATAACCCGATCGACATCCCGTGCATAAGTGCCGGGCTTCATGAGGTCGAACTGTTCGTCCTGGATCCGGATCATCGTTTCCGCGGTCTGCATTTGCTGATCAGTCGGCGCACCAATGACCTTAGGGCGCATCAACCTCGCAGTGTACCCACGAAAGTGGGGAACTGGCTCCACAAACACGATGTCACCCTCCTCCAAAATGCGGCCGCTGAATGACGCGTGAAACGATGTTGTCGCCCCGCACGAAAGGACGGCAACTTGCGCATTGTCTGCTCCGCAGCGCCACGCTTCGCTCGTCATTGCCGCGAAGACTTCACGCTCGTTTACACCTGCCTCGGCTACTTTGAAGGCGGCCGCCGCTGCGCGGTCGCAGATTTCTGCGGCAACCTGCAGGCAGGCGACTTCCAGCTGCGATTTAACCAGCCGCATTTCCCACATGATTTTTGAGAAATCGGTGAACTTGGCCGCTGGAAGAAGGGCGTCGAGCTCCGCTGCTCGGTTTACAGTAAGGAAATGACTATCGCGTTCGATGCCGATCACTGAGGCTCCGAAACCGCGGGACTTGATCGTCTCGGCGACAACTTCGATCGGGTTTTCGCTATCGGAGAAAGTTACGCAATCGCCCCACCTACTCGACGCGCTAAAGCTTGGAGCATCTATGCTGCGGATGACCGCAACAGGCTCTTGGTCGCGGGAAACAAGCAGTGCTTGATACATTGCAGCAGTCGACCAGAATCCGCTGAAATATGCCCTGTGCTCAGATTGATCGATAATCAGTAGATCAACCCGCCGATCCGCCATGATGCTTCTCAATGCCGCGAGACGGGAGTGATATTCCTCGATGGGAAAAGGCGGTGGGACGAGAGGAAGGTGTGTCATCAAGTCATTCCTGTACATGAGCGTGAATTCCGGGCCGGAGTATTAGCCTGCCCGTGCAAGGATCGAGGGCATTCAGACAGGCCCCACTCAAATTGTCATCTGCAACTACGTGCCCCACTTACACGAGCCGAATCACGGGTTGATTTGAGTGATCCCTCTGCAGCTCGCGACATCTCGCGTCTCGTTGCGGCGTGAGCACGCACGGCATCTCCAAATGCACGAAAAATACGCGCCGAGGTTTCGTCGGATGTCACCCAATATTCAGGATGCCACTGAACGCCAATGGCGAAACCCCGTGCATTCCGCACCGAAACGGCCTCCACAGTTCCATCCTCGGCAACAGCCTCGACCTCAAGTTGAGGGGCCACCTTAGCAATTGCTTGCCGATGAACTGAATTTACCTGGGCATATTCGGAACCAAGCATCTTGAAGAGGCAGCTACCCGGTTTGACGACCAGTGCTTGGCGGACGGCGAATTGCCCATCGCGGCTCTCAGACTCGGGCGCTCGATGATCCATCGCGCCCGGCCTATCCTGTATTTCGGTTGCTAAGGTGCCGCCGAGCGCGACATTCATCTCCTGAAGACCTCGGCAGATGGCAAGCAGTGGGATCCCTTGGTCGATCGCCTTTCGGATCAACGGGAGGGTCGTTGCATCCCGCGCACGATCATAAGGCCCGTTCGCTTCACACGCATCGTCTCCGTAAAGGGAGGGATGCACATTCGATCCTGAACCCGTAATCATCACCCCATCGACGGCAGCAAACAGCTGGTCAAAGTCTAATCTCTCGCCGAAGGAGGGCACTACTAAGGGCAAAACCCCCGCACCGGCTATGGCCGCCTCAAGGTACTGTTGGGGCGCCGCGTGCCAAAGATAACCATATAACTCGCTGACGTCCGCCGAGACCGCGATTAGCCGTTGGTTTGGTTGTGATTTATCACGTTGATGCGAGGCCATAGTTGGATCACCCGACCTAACTCTTGCTTTGGACACGTTTGCGCTCCTTAATTCTTTGTACACCCTGAGAAGGCGCCGCTCAAACTTCACCTGCTAGAGCCCGACGGACTTTGCTCATCATCTCGTGGCCTTAGATGAGGCAGCTCTTATGACTTGATGATCCCGAGACCATCCTTGATCGTGATCTCAGTTCCAAACGGCTTCGATAGCCCCTGGAGACGCTCCAGAATTCGGCTTGCCTGCTGGCCAACAGCAAGGCGAGGAACACCTCGATTTGCAAATCTGCACGAGTGGCCAAGTTCAATCGGGTGGAGCTGCAATTCGGCTAGACGGTTGTTCTCAAACCGGCTCAGCGCAATAACGCTCTCGTAGAAGATCGGATCAGAGAATCCAGCGTCAGTCTCATATCCTTGAGCCATTTCTGCCAGAGTCACTTCGGCATCGGTGTCGTCCCGAGGGTCCTTGTTGTAGGCAACGAACATATCAGCGCCAACCGGCGTCCGTAGATCGTCCATGATGAAGTTCCCGACGCTGTAGAGGATCGGCCTACCTTTGTAGATCTCGATGCCTCTTAGCTGGTGCGGTCCATGCACGATATATGCGTCGGCTCCTGCATCGATTGTCTGACGCGCAAAAGATTGTTCATAATCTGCCGGCTGCTGACTCCAGTTGCCTGGCTCATGGCCATGGTTCGTCACGATACAGAAATCGGCGAACTGCTTTCCCTGACGAGTGCTGCGCAGAATATTGGCCACGTCGGTTGCGTCTGGTAGATAGCTATAGCCGGTGTGTTCGCCTGCCATGTACATGGCGCCAGCGAGCTTGAGCCGGTTTGAGTCGACATGATCCGGCTTGTAATTGGGCAAAGCATCGCGGACTTGGCGCAGGTGTTCCAGCATGGCTGGAGGGACAACAATAATTTCTTCTAGACGAAGCGGATTGAGACCTGGTCTTCCCGGTGCCTCACCCGCCGGATCGCATGCACGGGAGATCGGTGTAAACGTTGAGGCACATGACACGAGCGCGACCCGACCACGCGGGGTCTCCAGGAAACGCGCTGCACCAGCTTGTGCAAGATTTTCGCCAACTCCTGCGTAGATAATACCGTTCTGATCAAGTGCCCGGCAGGTCTCACGCATGCCTTCAACACCCCATTCGAAGGTGTGATTGTTCGCGTAGCTCACCAAATTGAAACCCATCGCCTTGAGGTCAGGGCCGAGTTCTGGCAAGCTGATGTGGTAAGCGCCGCCATGCTCGGCCTGCGGGAACCCTTTGAATGATCGAATATCGAAGATATTGGTTTCCATATTCCCAAAAGTAACATCAGCCCTCTGAAGAATGTCTGTGACCTCGCTAAAGCCGGGATGGTGGCCCGTCGTTAGCGCTCGCGTTACGATGAGGTCACCGACTGCCACCATAGTAAAGCCATCCCCAACATTGGTGGCGGTAGATCCAATCCGGTCGTAGCCGTCATCTCGGTGCGCCGACTGTTCTTCCATTGTCTTTTTCTCTTCTACTTGGTGATCTGGAATGGATCGTCCGGCACAAATACGTCCCGGCAACCCCGTGTGCTAAGCTATTTTCCCGGCCAGAGCTGCCGCGTCGTTCGGATAGTCGAAAGCCAGGGTTGGCGAAATGGGCCTTTCCTGTGCAGGTGCGCGAACATGGCAGGCAACGACGTGCCCGTCCGCTATCTCCACCAGCGGGGGGATTTCCTTGCGGCAGCGATCCTGTGCGAGTGGGCAGCGCGGATGGAAAGCGCATCCAGTGGGCGGGTTGACCGGGCTAGGCACCTCACCCTTGACCAGAACGTCCAATTTAACTCGCGTCGGATCTGGCACGGGTGCGGCAGCGATCAAGGCCTCGGTATAGGGATGAACCGGGCGGGCGAATAGCGCCTCGCAGGGCGCGACTTCTACGATCCGTCCAAGATACATGACCGCGACGCGGTGACCGATATGTTCGACAACTCCGAGGTCATGCGAAATGAAAACGAACGCGATTCCAAGTTGCTGCTGCAGATCCATGAGTAGGTTCAGGATCTGCGCCTGCACCGAGACATCAAGCGCCGAGACCGCCTCGTCAAGGATGACGAGCATGGGATTCAACGCCAGTGCCCGCGCAATGCCGAGACGCTGCCGCTGTCCGCCCGACATTTCGCACGGTAGCCTGTGCATCATCTCTGGCGACATTCCGACCTTCTTGAGAAGGTCCGCAGCAAGGGCCTGACGCTCGCGACTGCTGAGGCGCTGGAAGTTTTCGACTGGCTCGGTAATGATCTGCCCGGCGGAGAGCCGCGGGTTTAGCGATGAATACGGATCCTGAAACACCATTTGCATTCCACGACGGGAGGCACGAAGCTCCTCCTTCTTGAGGCCGGCGATATCGATCCCATCAATCAGGACCCGGCCACCGGTCGGATCGGTCAGTCGCATTAAGAGCCGCGCAACAGTGGATTTTCCGCAACCCGATTCGCCAACGATGCAGAACGTCTCACCTGCCTGAATGGAAAACGATACTCCTTCCACGGCGCGCACAACCGGCTGGATGCTTGTGAAAAACCCACCACCAATGGGAAAGTGCTTGGTCAGGTTCTCGACTTTCAACAGCGGGCTGCTCATGTGCGTACAATCTCCTCTGAGCGCCAGCAGGCCGCAGTATGTCCAGGTTCGGGCTCGATAAGGATCGGCGTCTTCTCCCGACAGATATCGATGGCAAAGGGACACCTCGGTGCAAAACTACATCCGACAATTGGTTCGCGGAGATTTGGGACAATACCAGGGATTTCTGGCAGACGAACCTGTCTTCCGCGTCGCCTGTCGGGCACGGAGCGCATGAGCGCCTGAGTGTAGGGATGCATAGGGCGCGCGAACAGATCGGTCACCGTAGCTTGTTCAACGATGCGGCCGGCGTACATTACGATCACGCGCTGGCATGTCTCTGCAACAACACCCAAATCATGAGTTATAAACATGACCGCAGACCCGGTACGCTCTTTCAGCTCCACGATCAGCCGCAAGATCTGCGCCTGGATCGTGACGTCAAGTGCCGTGGTTGGCTCGTCGGCTATCAGCAACTCTGGCGAACAGGCAAGAGCCATAGCGATCATGACACGCTGACGCATCCCTCCCGACATCTCGTAGGGATAGTTGTTCACACGACGCTCAGGATCTGCGATGCGAACGAAACGCAGCATTTCTTCGGCTTTGGCCATCGCAACTGAACGCGAAGCACCCGTGTGGATTTGTACTGCCTCGGCGATTTGTCGGCCTACTGTGTATACCGGGTTAAGACTAGTCATTGGGTCCTGGAATATCATGGCGATCTTGTCGCCGCGAATCTTCCGCATCTCCCTTTCCGACAACTCCATAAGGTTGATGCCTTGAAACCTGACCTCACCTCCAACGGTTTTGGCGGTCTTGTTCGGCAACAGGCGAAGGATCGAAAGCGCCGTAACACTCTTCCCACACCCGGATTCGCCGACAACGCCTAATGTCTCACCCTGCATTACTTTAAAACTAACGCCGCCTAGCGCGTGTGTAGTGCTCTCTTCACCGTAAAAATGCGTCTCAAGGTTCCGAACATCGAGAAGGACGCCTTCATCCCGTGGCTTTTCCATCAGCATATCAACGCCTCCTAATAACGCGCGGGTCGAACATGTCGCGCAACCCATCACCAAGAAGGTTGACGGCAAGCACCGTAACGGCGAGGCAGATGCCGGGAGCAAAGATCGTCAGCGGGGCAATCGCCAGATACAAGCGCGAGCTGGCGATCATGTTACCCCAACTGGGGATCTCGGGTGGGACGCCAACGCCGAGAAAACTCAAGGCGGCTTCTGTCATGATGGCGCTGGCACAAACAGTAGCGCTTTGCACCATCAACGCAGGAATCGTACTTGGAAGGACATGCCGCCACAGCACCTTGGGCAGGCGGGCACCGCCACACAGGGCGGCTTCTACATAGGGGCGCTCGCGAACACTGAGCACCACCGATCGAACCAGACGTGCGACAGCGGGTGTTTCAGGTATCGCGATTGCAACGATTAGGATGCCGATTCCTGGTCCGGTCAGAGAAATAAGGGCAATGGCTAGTAGAATTGTCGGGATCGACATCAGACCGTCCATGACTCTCATGATAAGGCTGTCGATGCCGCGATTATAACCGGCTATAATACCAAGTAAGAGCCCGAAAAGAGCTGCACATGCGCCCGAAAGCAATCCGACCATAAGCGATATTCGCGCGCCATAAATCGTTCGCGCGAAAACGTCACGTCCCAGGTTGTCTGTACCAAACCACATCTCGCTTGAGGGTGGTTTAAGGCGCTGGAATGGATCCATGTTAACCGGATCGCCTGCATACAGCGGAGCAGCGAGTGCTAGGACGATGAGCAGTCCCAGTAGGCCGCCACCGAACGCAATAAGAGGGTGTCGCCTTGCAAACCGGACCAGGCCTGAGACGCGAGATCGCGAGATCGGCTTAGTTTCAGCCGTTATAATAGATAACGTCATATCAATACCGGATGCGCGGGTCGATCAACGTGTAGGCGAGATCGACGGTGAGATTTATGAGGACGTATAAGCCTGAGGTCAGGATGAGCACGCTCTGGATGATAGGATAGTCGCGGTTGTTGATAGCATCGACAACCAGTCTACCAATGCCCGGAATGTTGAAAACCGTTTCCGTGAGCACTACGCCACCAATCATGTAAGCAAAGCTTATTCCGATTACCGTGAGGATGGGAACGCCGGCATTCTTCAGCGCATGATGAACAACCATGGCATAGGGTGACGCCCCCTTGGCCGCTGCCGTTCGCATGTAGTCTTCTGTCAGGACCTCGAGCGTGCTTGCCCGTGTAACGCGGGCGATGAACGCAACAAAACCAAGGCTTAATGCCAACGTAGGCAGTATTAGGTGCATAAACCAGGGTCCCAGTCCGTCTGCTATCAGCTTGTATCCCTGAACTGGTAACCAGCGTGCCTGAATGGCAAAAAAGTAAATCAGGAAATATCCGATTACAAAGACGGGCACGGAGTATCCGAGCGCCGAGATTGCGGTAAGGGTACGATCAATCAGACCGCCGGCGCGCCATGCGGCCAGGACGCCGAAGGACACACCAACGGTTACTGACAGCGTCATGGTCAGAAGCGACAATGATACGGTTGGCTCCAGCCGTTGGGCAATAAGCTCGAGGACGGGTCGCCCAGCGAAGATTGAGTTGCCGAAGTCGCCGCCAAGCATGTCCCAAACCCAGCGCATGAACTGAATTGGCAGCGGATCATTCAGTCCTAGTTGCTGCCGGATGCCCGCGATCATTTCCGTCGTTGCCGCTCTTCCAGCGAGAATCGCAGCCGGGTCACCGGGTGCGAGTCTAAGAAGAAGGAAGACGAACGCTCCGACCATCGCCATAACAGCGATGGCCGACATCGTCCTGCGAAGAATGTAAGTAACCAAAGCCTTTACACCTTCTTCATATTCCACATCGGGCGATATTCTCCCTGAGTGCTAATCAGGTCGGTGAGTTCCTTACGGCGCGCACTAGGCGATAAGGCCCGACACAGGAACACGGCTCCTACAAAATCCCACCAAACGCGCTGCATCTCGCGCGCCAACTCCTTCCGCTGTTCAGTCGTCCCCACATCGGCCCATTTGGCCCGGAGAGCCTCGAACTCGTCACTTTTTGGCCACCCGTACCAAGCTTTTTCTCCATTCGCGAGAAAGAAGATAGAGCCAATCGGGTTGCCAAGACTGAAGTCGGACTGGTTAGTCACGAAGATACTCCAGCCTCCATCTTCTACGGGGCCTTTATTTTCCCGGCGCGCAGAAAGCTCGCTCCAAGTCATTGGCGCAAGCTCGGCGTTCACCCCGATTTTCTGAAGAGATGCCGCCAAAAACTGCGACGCATTGTTGCCCTCCGACCAATCCGTGGGCGTGAGAATAAGTACTTTCTCCCCGGCGTATCCAGCCTCTTCAAAGAGCAGCTTGGCCTTTTCGGGGTTGCCCCCCTTCTTGTACCAACCCGTGTTCTCGTCGTTTGAATAAGCGGTTCTGGATCCAAAAAGGGAAGTCACGGTGCCGCCGTATTTTGGATCGGGGGAGACCACCTGCAGGAAAGCCTCTTGGTCAACCAGATGAAGTAGCGCCTGGCGCGCCTTAACGTTGTTGAATGGTTTCTGCAGGAAGTTTATTCGGGCATAGAAGGCCGAACCGGATTTTCCAAGGGCTTGGAGTTCGAGGTCGGGGTCGGCCTCGATCGCTGGGTAGAGGTCGGCAGGCGGTTGGAGCAGGAAATCTACCTCACTTGCCTGTAGAGCTGCCACCGCCGTCTGCGGATCCGATATGTTGTCCCAGATAACGCGATCAACGTTTACCACCTTTCCGCCGGAGAATTCGCTAGCGGGCTCGTGGCGTGGTACATAGTTCTCATTGCGGTCGTAGGTTACGCTTGAACCCGGCTTGGCAAGTGACGCGTTGAACTTGAACGGTCCTGAACCGATATTGGCGGTGACCTGCTCGGTCGCAGGGCGTTTTGCATCCTGTTCGCGCATTATGAAAAGAGGGCGACCTGCCGCGTTTGCCAGAAGGTCAATAACAAGCCCAAACGGCTCCTTAAATCCGATAACAAAAGTCTTCTCGTCTTTGCTCGAAATTTCTGCGGCTCGCTCCAAAAGCAACTGGCCGGCTGGATCGACTTCGCCCCACCGGCGGAGCGAGGCCACGCAGTCGGCCGCCGTAACTGGGGTGCCGTCATGCCAGCTTAGACTATCTCGGAGCTCAAACGTGTAAATTCTCTGGTCCTCGGAAACCGTCCACTTATCCACCATCTGCGGCTGCGCTACGAGGTTGGAATCGAGCCCAAATAATGTGTCGTAAATAGCCAAGCCGTGGTACTGAGTAATGTCAGATGTCGTAAAAAACGGGTCGAACACTTGAAGGTCCCCCATAACCATCCGAACCGTCCGCAGCTCCTGCGTTTGTGCGCGTAGCATCGCGGGCATGGAGAACGTCGCTCCGGCTGCCAGACCAAGCTTCATAAGTTCGCGTCGAGAAGTTTCCATTTTTGTTCCCCTGTCTTTAATTCAGCCGCTCTTCAACTCCTGACATCTGTTTGAACGCTGCTGGAAAATATTAGGCGATGCGCGACTACAAAGTCTGCAAACAGCGGCGTTCCGACGCCGAAATCCTGCAAAATCGCAGACTATTTGAAGCGATTCGGCATAGCTCTGCGCCAGTGCATCTCATTCTGCCGAGATGCAGAACAGCGTAACACAGTACTCCGTCCTAACAAGGAAGGAAAAATGGCGCGCCGAGCAAGCCATCCATTCTAGATGCCGTAATGGGCCGGTGTAGGCTACAGCTATCTCCCGGACCCGTCCGATGTCGCCCATTCTCCGCGATGTCCGTCAGGGCAAACAGTTCTCAGATTTCTGTATCGTCACAAATCATGGGCACGAGCCGGGAAATTGGTGTCAGCAGACCCCCGACTACGAGCAAGCCTCCGCGCCATATGATCGATGCCGGAGCGATGCCTATATCGTGCATGGACCACACCAGCTTCGCGGCACGAGATCTACAAAGGACGGGCGATCTTCTACAGTGTCGGGAACTTTATCATGGACGACCTTCGCACCCCAGTTGGCGCAGACATGTATGCTGAAACGGACCCAAGAGAGCATACCGACGGCGTAGTTACCCTCAGCGAGATGTCGAGAGGCTATTCAACTGACCTGGGTTTCGACGATCCGATTTTCTACGAAAGCGTGATAGCCAAAAGCCGATTCGAGGAAAACCAGCTGGCAGAAATCCACCTATTTAATTTACAATTGATTTGGGCCCCTCCAGGAGGTTTGCCGATAGAGGCGTTTCCAAGCCCCCGCTGATCCTGTGAAGGCAAGGTTGATCCTCGAACCCTTGCAAAAACTATAGGAGCCATTTGGAACCAAAATCGCGATCGAAAACGGAGTTGGAATCGTGCGAGGGAATGCGCCGTTGCTCCACCAAACAAGAGCGTTAGCCCGAACGAGTAAACATGAGGGGGTTTGGCATGACGGGCGTTTTCGGGGTCATTCTTCTTTAAATTTGACGCCAAGGGGCTATTCCTGCCGAGTTTCAGGTCCGCTCTCCCACGGTGGAAACATCGCGAGACGGATCGCTTGAAGCTTGAAGTGCCAGAACGGCAATTCTAAGGTCTGGAGAAGCAACCGGAACTCGGGGGCTATCGCACTGCGCTTTATGTTGCCTCCATCCGGCAGATTGCCGAAGCGTTTGAGGCAATCGGGATCTGATGCGGTACTGACCCGTTCATCGCCGGCGGCCGTCGGGTGGTCCTGCCGGCAGCCAATTTTTTGCGAGCAGAAGGTAGATTTCCCTTCGATCCGTGGCTCGGCCATCATCGTCGCGCCACAGGGTGCCGTGCAGAGCATTCGGGACACAGGTCTGCGCCGGGTTTCGAAACCTGGTCTGTATCGGTCCATTAAGGACAGTGTCGATGATGGCATCATCAAAGACCTTGGAGGGCGCATCGCCGCAAAGCTCGAAGATCCGGTATTCATATGATATTCCAGCAGAAAGGCCGAGATTAACGAACCACATCACGGAACGCGCGTCCTGTTGCCATTGTCTTTCATATCAACGCTGCTGCTCGGAAATCCCGGATAGGCCATAGCCGAGCGGTAAGACAAAGCTCGATTGGGCCTCTCGCGCCCGCAGCACCGCCGTGAGGCGTTCCCTGCCGGCGCGAATGTGCGAGCGCATAATCTCAGCTGCGTTGAGTCCGTCTTTCATCTCAATGCACTTAACTATCCGCTCGTGTTCATCTTGGGAACCCGCTGACGCCCCTTGCGGCTCATGCAAAACCTCGACCCACATGAAGGTAACCATCTGGCTTAACACACGGACGAGAGCTTGGTGTAGCTCCTTATTTCCGCTGACACGTGCGATCATCTCATGAAGCATCATCCCGACCCGAACTTCATCGGCACGCCGCCCTGGTAACGTGCGGAGATGGTTCACCTTCTCAACGATGTTGCGGAACTCTTTGAGTTCGCTTTGTGTAGCTTTTTCAGCGGCTAGTTGAACGGCTGCAACTTCAAGTATCTCTCGAAGCTGGTAGAGGTCGAAGGCCCGCGAGGAGCTCATTTCTACCACGAAGTAGCCGCGGTCGCGTTTTTCGACCAGTCCTAGTTCTTCAAGCCGTCCGAACGCCTCACGAACTGGCGTGCGACTAGCTCGCAACTGAGCCGCTAGCGTGCGATCGATCAGCTTTTCACCAGGGCGAAGTTCGTGCCGAAGAATCATATCGCGTAACGCGTTAAGTACAGCTGTTCCGATTTGGGCGTCGCTCATTTACAGGCTCTGAATATCATTTGGAATACCGAGCCACCGGGCTAGCAGTCATCGGGTCATAGGTCAATCTCTCGAATGGGCCCGCTAAAGATCAGCTAAAACGGCGACGATCCATCGCTCTTCGGCGCCCACCTAAGCGAGGCCGAATCGGTAGGTTGGGTCCGAAGATTTTCCGTCATCTGCTTAGCGTGAGATGAACTTGACTCATCTCACGCCTTTCGGCATTCTATATGGAATACCAAAAGGGATACGATCATGACCGAGTGCCAACTGGGCGACCTCATTCTCGATCGACTTAGGACAAAGATTATCAGCAACGAATTACGCCCAGGAATGAAGCTCGTGGATCGAGCTCTGGCCCGCGATCTGGGAGTGAGCCGCACCCCTGTGCGGGAGGCCTTGGGTCGCCTGGTTGAGATCGGGATCGTGGATAGCCGGGTGCGGGGCTTTTACGTCGCCGGTGCAGATTCAACGCGAGTTGCAGATCTGTATCACCTTCGGGAGATATTAGAGGTTGGCTCAATTCAGCTTGCAGCCGCCAATGCCCAGCCGATCGACATTCAAGAGCTTCGAAGCATCCTGATGCAAATTGAAAAGTTGCAGGCTGACCCGGCGCGCAAGGGTGAGGAGGTTCGCCTAGGGCTGACCATTCATCAGGTTCTCGCGCGTTCAAGCGGCAATGGAGCAATACAGCAGGCACTATACCGCCTGCTGGATCAAATGCTGACCTTCATCTGGATGGAGGTTCTCAACGAAAGCGATGAGACTTCTGCGACCTCACATCGCGAGCACAAGCTAATCATCGACTTGGTCGAGGCTGGCCGAGGCGAGGACGCGGCGGAGGTCATCAGATCGCATCTCCGCTCAGCAAGGGAGCGCGTCATCTCGGTGATGCGCGCCCGTGAAGCGTTGTCCGCGCCAGCCAGAGCATCGATCCCATCAGCAATTGTGCACTAACTTGCGGCCGGCGCCCAATCAGTCAAGGAGGCCCCTGTGCCCAGGCAAGTAACTTCCACCGTCGGATCTTCCATGCCAGAGATTGGCTTCTCGTCATGTCCCAGCTTAGAAACGCGCGGCCTCGGCAAAAGCGTTGAGGTTAGACTCGCCTCGAAGTTGTATGGCAACTTCGTCGCGCTCAAAGATGTCTCTTTAGTAGTTAACCCAGGTGAGTTCCTGACGCTATTAGGGCCGAGCGGCTCAGGAAAGACGACGACGATGATGGCGATCGCCGGGTTCACTGACTTAAGCTCCGGCGCCATTCTGATTGATGAAACCCGAATCGATCACCTTCCGCCCAACCGGCGCAATATTGGCGTGGTCTTTCAGCATCTAGCTCTCTTTCCGCATATGTCAGTCGCAGACAACGTGGCCTTTCCCCTGCGGATGAGAGGCGGCCGTGAGGAAGAGGTTCGCGTGCGAGTTCAACGTGTGCTCGAATTGGTCGAATTGCCTACTTTTGGCGAAAGGTTGCCGTCTCAGCTTAGTGGCGGCCAACAGCAACGTGTTGCATTCGCCCGCGCGGTTGTTTTTGACCCACCTGTTCTCTTGCTTGACGAGCCTTTAGGCGCGCTGGATCGCAAGTTGCGTGAAAGCATGCAAGCCGAGTTGAAAAGACTCCAGCGTCAGCTCGGAATAACGACGATCATGATTACCCATGATCAGGAAGAAGCACTGAAAATATCGGATCGTATCGCGGTCATGAGCAGTGGCCAACTGGAGCAAATTGGTTCTCCTGAAGAGCTGTACCAACATCCGGCCACACCCTTCGTTGCCGATTTTATCGGTGACTCAAATCACATTGTGGGGACGGTCAGCACTGTAGCTGAGGACACTTGCACGATCGTCACCGCTGGGGCGATCAAATGCACCGGAAAGAAACGTCATTGGCATGATGCCAACGTAGCGACGTTAGTCCTGCGACCCGAACGGGTCCTCGTTGGGCGAGAAGTTGGTGATGTTGCGAACCGGTTTAATGGTGTGATTGAGAGCGTCACCTACGCCGGAGACTCTATCAAGTATGTGGTCCGGATTTCTCGCGAAGACACTTTGGTGGCGAGTACCCGGAATGTAGAGCATCAGCCTCGGCTAGGCGTTGGTGAATCCACAGTAGTCGGCTGGAGAGCTGATGACGCCATCGTTTTCACTGCGGCGAATACCATCGGCAACTACGGGAACTGAACAAAAACAAGGGAGGAACATCATGAAGCAAACTTTGACGCGACGTTCGTTCACGACAGGTCTTGCAGCGGGCGCAGTTCTCGCAAGCGCTTGCCGTGTGCGAGCTCAGAGCTCTGACACCGTGGTAATCGCTTCGTATGGCGGTCAGTTTCAAGATGCCCAGCGAAAAGCCCTTTTCGAGCCGTTCGAAAAATCGACGGGGATCAAGGTGGTGGAAGCGACCGGACCTTCGCTCGCAAAAGTGCGCACGATGAATATGAGTGGCAACATCGAATGGGATGTGGCTGAGTTCACGCCCGCGGACTTCTTGGTGCTGGCGGAAAACAACCTCCTCGAGAAGATTGACTATGGCGCCATTGACCAAAGCATCATTGCAAAGGTGGACAAGCGCGTAGTGCATCCTTACGGGGTAGGGGCGCTGTTCTACTCAAACGTCATCGCATTCAATACGAAGCGATATCCGACCGGTAAGCATCCGAAAAGTTGGGCCGACGTTTGGGATTTCCAAAAATTTTCGGGGCCGAGAATCCTGCCGTCGGGTATCTATGTCGTACGCCCAAACGAGTTCGCGCTATTGGCGGAGGGTCTTCTACCCCAGCAGCTTTATCCGCTTGATCTGGAGCGCTCTTATCGTAGTCTCTCCAATATAAAGCCCCACGTCGTAAAATGGCAGACGACAGGTGCTATGGCTCCCCAGGCAATTGTCGATGGCGAAGCCGACTTCGGAATGGCATCCCAGGGGCGCATAGCGCAGTTGAAGGCACAGGGTGCGCCGGTCGACTACGACTGGAACCAAGGTCTTATCACTGCAGACTACTGGGGTATCCCAAAGGGAGCGAAGAACGTCCAGAACGCTCTGAAGTTCATAGAGTTTGCATCACGCCCCGAGCCTCAGGCTGAACTCAGCAAATTGATCCCATATTCTCCCGCAAACCCTGACGCTTTCAAGCTGCTCAGTGAAGAGCAACTTAAAGATCTCGCGACCGCCCCCGATAACCTGAAAAAACAAGTTTGGCTCGACGCTGGGTGGTGGGCTCAAAAGACGAATGGGAAGTCCAATGTCGAGCGAAATATCGACATGTGGAACGCCTGGTTGCAGCGCTGAGGAGTTACCCAATGAGCACAGGAACCGTGACAACCAGGAAACAAGAAGGCGTCGAGAGCAAAAAGTTCATTTCAGACCTGCTTGGCCGCCACGGATTCCTGCTGCTCATCCTTCCAGCACTGCTGCTATTGAGCTCCGTTTATGGCGTGCCGATTTTCAGGTTGCTCGCGACCAGTTTCGGTAGGGATGAATGGTCTTTGAGCAGCTACAAGGTGGCAGTGACGGATCCCTACATGTGGAAGGTGCTCCTAAGTACTCTTCGTCTTTCCGCAGAGGTAACTGCGTTGTGCCTGTTTCTAGGCTATCCAGTCGCCTGTCTAATGATTAGGTCATGTCCTCGATGGACCCAGGTTCTTACGGTTCTCGTTGTATTGCCTATGTGGACCAGTGTACTCGTCCGATCCTATGCATGGATTGTGGTGCTGGGTCGCAACGGGATTGTAAATCAGCTTTTGATCGATAGCGGGCTGATCGAAGAACCGCTCCAACTCCTGTACAATCGGTTCGGTGTCTACGTCGGCATGGTTCATATCATGCTGCCTTACATGATCCTGCCGCTCTACGCCGCCATGAAACGAGTGGATTTGAAACTAGTTGATGCGGCCAGAAGCGCCGGTGCTGGTGGACTCGCAGCTTTCGCCCTAGTGTTTGTTCCTCTTATCGCACCAGGGATTGTTGCCGGCTCGCTTCTTGTCTTCATCCTCAGTCTCGGTTTCTTCGTTACGCCGGCGTTGCTGGGAGGGGCTGACGACGTAACGTACGTCATGCTTATCGAGCGCCAACTAAACGAGTCTCTAAATTGGGAACTCGCGGCGGCGATGTCGGTAATTCTTCTTGTAGCGTCCCTGATCCTTGTTGCCTTGTATTGGCGACTTGTGGGTGTCAGCGGCCAGGATAGTACAATCCGCGCGCACGTGACACCGAGTTGGATATTGCGGACCGCAACGCGGGCGCTCGCCAGTTGGCAGTCTACGTTCAGTTTCGGTTCCTTCGCGAGCCCTCTCGTCACGCCCGCCCTGGGCTGGGCTGTGGTCGGCTTCTTGATCGCACCCATCGCCATCTTGTTCCCACTCAGTGTAAGCGCGTCGCCATTTCTAGAATTTCCGCCGCGTGGTTTTTCGCTGCGGTGGTTTCAGAACTATTTCGATCGCCCTGATTGGATCGCAGCTACCTGGGTTAGCATCAAGGTCGCGACGCTCACAATGTTCGCAGCCACGCTGTTGGGGACCCTCGCTGCCATTGGCCTGGTGCGGGGGCGCTTCCTAGGCGCTCGTCTCGCGGCCGGATTTCTGATATCGCCTTCGATTGTGCCCGCCCTGATAACAGCAGTCGCCGTTTACTTCCAGTTTGCACAGTTTAAGTTGGTTGGGACCATCACCGGGCTGGTACTCGCTCACATGGTGCTAGCGCTGCCGTTGGTTGTGATCGTCGTGTCAGGCGCATTACGCAGCGTCGACGTCCGACCGGAGCAAGCGGCTCGCAGTCTGGGCGCGACTTCGATCATAGCTTTCCTCAAGGTGACGCTGCCGGCGATCAAGCCTGGCATTCTTACCGCAGCCTTTTTTGCCTTCCTTGCCTCCTTCGATGACGTCGTCCTCGCCTTGTTCCTCAGTGGCACGTCGGCGACCACCCTTCCAAAACGGATGTGGGATGGGGTTCGCTTTGAGGTCGACCCGACTATCGCTGCCGTCTCCACATTGATGATCATGCTCTCGATCGCTCTCTTGGTTGCGCCACAACTTGCTTCATTCGGATCTCGGCGAGCCCGACGCACCGAGGGTGCGACAACGACTGTGTCAATTTGATCGAAGGAAACAACATGGGCACGAACCTCAACTTCTCGAAGGCGGAGTACGATACTAGAGTTCGCAATGTGCAGTCAGACATGCGATCCCAAGGTTTCGACGCCTTGCTCGCCTTTGAGCCAGAATCGATAACCTACCTAACCGGCTTTCTTTCGCCCAGAGGTTACAATTGCTTCCACTTTGCCATCGTTCCTCTCAACAGCGATCCTGTTCTTTTCTTTCGCGATCTGGAATCCTACCATTTTCAACGAAGCGCCGCGTTTGAGAAAAATTTCCGCTGGGCAGATGGGGACGATGTAGACGCTCTTGCGGTAGGCGCAATTACCTCAATTGTCGGAGAATCGGCGAAGGTTGGCGTCGAGAAATTTGCATGGCAACTGAACGCGAGCCGGTGCGAAAGGCTCACAGGTCTACTGCCGAAAGCATTGACGATCGTGGACGCTGAGAACCTCGTTCGGAAACGACGACTTATCAAGTCTCCGGCTGAGATGGACTACCAGCGGCGGGCAGGACGTGCGGCAGAAGCGGCGATGGATGCTGCGGCCAGGGCTGCTCGTGCGGGAGCGCGCGAAAGGGATATTGGCGCTGCCGTTGCGGCAGCCATGGTGCTTGCCGGCAGTGATCGGGCCGAGCCCGGGCCAATAGCCTCTGGCGAAGCCGCGAAGTCGATTCACTGCATGTACACGGATCGCGTCCTGCAAGCTGGCGATACAGTTCAGCTAGAAATGTGCCCTCACGTGCAAAATTATCATGCACGGTTTATGCGCCCTTTGAAAGTCGGGCATGCAATAGCCGCGGAAAGGCGCTTAGTGGATCAGCTATTCACGATTCAGGACCGCGCAATGTCGGCGATTGCTCCTGGTGTTGCCGCAAGCGTCCCGGACCAAATCTACCGGGAGGGAGTCGCTGCAACCGGGATAGTAGATCGATATACAAATAAGACCTTCTATTCAGTCGGACTGATGCTTTATCCGAACGGAGCTGAGTATTTGGAAGTCACTCCGCAGTCAAGCTGGTCATTTCAGCCGGGCATGACGTTTCATACCTACCTCGTCGTTGACGGTTTTGCCGTTAGCGAAACCATAGCAATTACTGTTGATGGGTATGAAAAACTCACTAATTACCCTAGGGAGCTGATTATATCATGAAAGATCTCAATTCGGCGGTCGAGAATCGAGCAGAACATCGCTTACATCCGCGATACTTTTCCGGCAAAATACTTGTCTATCATCCCGAGCCGGAAGCTTATGTAGCGGGCATTCGCCGAGCGTTTCCGGATTTAGAGGTGTTTTTTGGTTCTGATCCAGATTTTCTGAGAAAGCACATCCGAGATACCGAAATCATGTTGGCGCCGCGTTTTCCGGTGGAAGCGCTTCAGTATGCACAACGGTTGAGATGGATTCAGTCGACGAATTCAGGTGTCGACTTTCTCGTGCCGGTTCGCGAACGTCTAAAGGACACCTTGGTCACCAATGCTCGTGGCGTGCACGGCGAGGTCATGGCTGACTACGTCTTGGGCACAATGACGATGCTGCATTGGGATTTTCCGAATTTGCTGCGTCAGCAGGCGGCGCAACAGTGGAAATCAAAGTTCGTTGACCCGCTGTCAGATAAAACAATCGGCATTGTTGGCTTGGGGGCAATCGGCGCCGAGATAGCGAGCAGAGCTAAGTCGGCGGGTATGACCGTGTTGGGTATGCGGCGAGGATCTGCGAGGCTCGGGGAACCCGTCGATCAATATTACACCAGAGAAGAGTTCGACGAGTTTCTGTCTC
>Ga0228710_1004436_pt1 | contig 22166 bp, 9 predicted proteins | sample MedpolnodulmetaG_FD_177995 | JGI IMG/M metagenome (GOLD analysis project Ga0228710, IMG submission 177995) | Root nodule microbial communities from Medicago polymorpha collected in Santa Monica, California, United States - pink nodules | ecosystem: Host-associated > Plants > Roots > Nodule...
ATTATCACTTAAAAAAAAAAAAAAACACACATCAAAGGTGAATCATATAGTGAAGAATCAAATTAATTCAAATCACAGTCATCAACTACTAACCAATATTAGCACAATATTGAAAATTGCTTAGACACTGCTTTAGTTTCCTTCAAATTATCATTTTTAAATTATTCCACCCCGCCCTATGTTAAGGCCTGAGGAGTAAAAGGTAGATGTAGGTACACTAGAGGGTACTATGAAGGCCATGGAAGAAGCATGCACCCTCTTTTTTCTGGTTTTCTAGCACACAGTTTTTCTACAGAGATGTAATGCAACAAATGACACGGCACGACTAAATGAATGTGAAGTTGAAAGCCGAGTCCCACTAGATAGGTTGATGTTGAACTATTGTGGGTTCATAGAAAGGAGTACACATTTCCGTAAAAGCAGTTTGTATGAAGATTGGAGAATACTCAGCATGAAGAATGGGGATGTGTGAGTCATCTACGCCCTAAGGGAAAAATTATTGGATATTCTTCAGAGTAATACTCACAATGGTTGAGAGTTTATTAAAATTTAATTCTGTGGCATGCTTAAATAGTTTCACCCGGGTGGGGATGAACACTTTTTAGAAGAACTATTTAAAGGACACGAAGTTAAAAACTGACATTTTTTGCTATTAACCTTATGTTTGGTTAAGATGTATAGGATCATGGGTCTAAACCAAAGCAACTACCATTTACTATACATAATCCTACTGCCAGAGGGTTTCTGAATTTATGTGGAATAAGGAAATGCAGGAACGAGAGAACAAATGATAGGAACATCTTACTGAATTGTTCTGCCAATTTTCTTGTATTCCACTCCTGGTGCACATATGGATATTGCTTTATCTAGGCATTCTTTAGTGACCTGTATCAATCAAACAAGGGAGAAAACTCCACTCAGATAAGCACAAAACGAATGACGAGGACAATATCTCAATTCTAAAAATAAATAAAAACACTTTAAGAAAAAAGCTGCATAAGAGACTTCCAGAACAGTATCTCAATATCCAAAAACAATTAGAATAAGTTGCAAGGAAAAATATAAATAAAAGCCATTATATTTGGCAAAAGGTTAATCAATGGTTTTTATGGGATATACAATTTCCGGGAATAGGTGGCACATCTCCTATTGACCAGATAATACAAGTACATAAATGAATACCAAGGGATATTCTTCCTTACACATTCCATGTAACATTTAAAACTTAATACCATAGGATATTCTACTGGAGGCCTAGTTACTTATGCCCTGCTAAGGTAATAAATATCTACAATGCCATATAATACAGTAAAGTAGCTTTCTTTCTTTTCATACTCTCATTCCAAAGTGAATATAAAAGCATTCCTTTGTTAGCAATATCTAAAATTCAAAACTACACAAGTCCTTACTCTAAAGATTTAGAGCACTTCACTGTAATTCCTATGGTTTTCATAATGAATTCCATTGCATGAAGTGCATAAAACAATTAATTTTCCAGATCCAGTAATCTAAAATCCAAAATTAATATTTTTACCAATATTTTGAAAACTCGACTGACCATTGAACTAGTTAACAGACTAGTTCACAGTTCACAACAACATCATAATGAGAATCAGAATAAAATGCTAAGGTATGGAACATACAAAAGCACCAAATCACAGCCATTGTTGGCATGAAGATAAACTGGTACCTGAACTAGTTTTTTGGCCTCATCACCAACATCTCCGCAAAAGAAAGTTGTCGATGTGTCACCATGATAACCCTACAGTTCATATCCATTTGTTCAATCACCAAATCAAAGCACAAATTTTAAAAATCATAAAAGATTCAATTGCAAAACAAATAAAAATGGGCAAAACAGCCGATATTATTGCAGCATACTCATTCCAAAATAAGCTAGATGAATTAATATTCATACACAAATTGACATAGAACCATGTTTTAAAAGAACAAAATAGTATTGTGTTATGTATGATAAATAATTCCTAGCCACTGTCCCCTCCAAACCCCAACAAAAAAAGTAAAAATGAGCACCCCGCCCGCCACACCCAAAAAAGTACAACTTACATTTAGATAAACGGTAACATCAATGTTGATTATATCACCATCCTGCAAATAAAAGAATGTCACAACTTTTTCACCCAATATAACAATTTTACAATTTAAGAGTTGTCTGGAAGGACCTCAAGCGAACGGGAATCTGGTATTCCATGGCAAATGCATTCATTCACAGATGTGCATACACTCTTTGGAAAACCACCATAGCCAAGAGGAGACGGGTACGCACCATTATCAATTATCATTTGGTGAACTGCTTCGTCAATTTCATCAGTCGTTATGCCTGGCTGTCAACAGAAGTTAAAACTAACATAAAAACAACTTTTTCTTTTTCAATTAGAAACATACCAATCAATTCAACAATTTAATTTTATTAACATTTCATAGATAACATAAATCTCACGCTTTAAAAAAATTACGGTTTCTTTTTCCTGCACTAACCAATAATAACAACCTCAAATGTTTCTTAGTTAATATGAAATTACAATCCTAAGACACTGCAGGTCTATTTGATTAGACATGTTTTTTGAGCTTATACCTATTAGCTTATGTCTTATAAGCACATTTAGCTAAAAAAGACCCATTTGGTAACTGTTACGTTCTCACAAGCTATTTTTACTAGCTTATGGTAGTTTTTGATAAGTTAGTTCAAGTAGCTGATGGGTCTGTTTGGATTGGCTTATTTTTTAGCTTATGCAAATAAATAAGCTTTTATGTATTATTCATAAGCTTGTAAGGTAGTTTATGAAAAAACAGTTTATGAAAATACAATTTTTGTTAGTGAGAACCTATGAATTAACATTAAGGCTTATTTATTTGCATAAACTATTTTTCATAAGCTCAATAATTAGTCAATCCAAAAGGGCCTTATATCTTAAAGCTTATAGCTTATCGTTATTTATCTCAATTTTACCCCTGCAATCTTAATTGAAAAAAATTAAATATAGCATTTTTTTGTCATTTCATATTTATAAGCTAGTTGAGCCGCTAATTTTACCAAACACTACAAATTCAATTAGCTAGCTTATCAGCTATTCGCTGTAAACTAACTTATGAGCTATTCGCTAATTATTTTAGCAAACAGAGCCTATATTATCATCCTTCAAGCGAGCTAGTGGCGAAAAAGATGAATAGAAACGCACCTTGACTAAGGTGCCAGCATATTGAAGAACCTGAGCAGCAAGCTTTCCAGAAGCTCTCATACATTCTATCCCCTTTTCATCATGCAGTTCAGGTCCACTCGCAATCCCTGGCGGAACCATAGATTTTACATATGGAGGCTTTGTTATGTCCTTGGGAACTTTTCGACGTGGAGAAACAATTCCAGGTCTCAAGCGTTTACGATTGGTGTTGTCATCAATGTTCCTTCTATTGAATAAGAGATTGGTTAAGCCGGAAAGTGATCGAGGTAACTGCATCGAAAAATGATTCATTCCTGTTACAAAGAATGAAGAAGAATAAGTTAATTGAAAAGAAGAGAAAGTGGAAAAATGAAAATGAAAAGGAGAAGGTTGAAACCTTGTCTGTAACGGAATAGTTGAGGAAGTGATTGGCAGCGTAAGAATCGATCTCCGGTGAAAGAAGACTTTAACAGTGACACGCTGCTGCTCGCGGCCATAGCCATCTTCTCTTTTGCGGTCACTCCTTTGTAACTTATCTCTTCTTATGCGATGTGCTTTCTTTCTTCCTTCAAATTTTTTGTAAAATGTTTTATGACATAATTTTAAATTAACAATAATTAATCACGTTTTATTAATTAAACATTTTTTTTGAGGGAATTTTATTAATTAAACATGATTTTCACTAAAAAAAAATTAAACATGATTTTATACTAAGAGATGTTATAAGAATTTTGTCTGAAATTCGTGAAATGGTAACGTGTTAGAATTGTAAGACTTTAGTCATATATTCAACTCCTATTTTTGGAAATCATGGGAGGGTGTGGAGGTAAAGTTTGAATTATTTATAAGGTTTGTTGAGTCAGTTTGCTATAACTGCCATTTTCCTTTTATAATACATTAACATGACAATAAAGGAGTAATATCTCAAATTTGTTCTTAAATTTTCAAAAATCAACCAAATTCGTTCCTGAATCTTGCGAAATATTTATTCAGTCCCTGAATTTTACAGACGTCCATCAAAATGGTCCCTCCGTCCAAAAGCTCCGTTAGTGGTGATGATGTGTCCTCTTGCACGTTGTGTTGTCCTGTACACGTGTCAACAAAGCAGCCATGTGTACAAGGACTAATTTGATGGAAATGGTAAAAATTCCAGTATTAACTTTTCACTGTCATTTTTTCTATGTTTTCAATTATACTCCTCTATAACTGAGACCAAAATAAGGATCCATCTAAGACTTATTGTCATAATATAAGGACTAATGCGATGGATATTGTTATAATTTAAGGGCTGATGTGATTGATTTTATTTCAGGTAATGGGTACAAGGAGATATAACATAAGAGGAGCAGTGTTTTCAAATGACAGACATAAACAAACACCACTGAGGGGTCCTGCTCCACAAAATCCAACTGCTCCTGGAGTTATTAGAGTTCCAAATCCAGAAGTTAATTTGGTTGACAATGAAGGGGGAAACATCATTCCAGAAACTCAACCTGAAGAAACACTGAATCAGGTAAATGTCACCCAACAAACTCATAATGATGCTTCAAATGTGGGTAAAAAAGGAGGTAGGAAGGGGAAAGAGGAGCAGACTTTACCACCAAAATGACTTAAGAACATCAAATGACTTGATGACTTGATGGCTATGTAATGTTATTTTTTTGGCTATGTAATGACTTATGAATATCAAATGTATGACTTATGATGGTATGCAAATGTTTGTCTTTTTACAATCAAAGTGTCTGTCTTTTACTTTTTACTTTGTTCACTGAATGTATGCACCAAGGATCACAGTGATATATGTTGTGAAAATTCAAGGACTTATTTGATGATATTTTCACTAATTTGAGGATCGATATGATGGATAAACATACAATAGAATGACCAATTTGATTGAAATTTTTTGACAGAAGGGTTGAATTCATTCATTGACAACATCCTTTCATTACAACATTACATAGACTTGGCACAATACAATAACTTTTAAACAACTCAATCAAACAAATTACTCCTATCAATATCTTAATCAACCTAAGCTCAGTTCATACACAATCAACTTTATCAAGCAACCTTGCCCTCCAAACCTCTTCTTTGACACTATCATTTGGCTTCTCCATCAATCTTGCATTTCTTCCATGACCGGCACCATTGTTTTTAAAATAACCTAGTTCTTCAGCTTCATCAACCCACACAAAAAAATTACAATTTTCACCATCATCCTATACAATCAAAAGACAAAATCAGTACTATTTAAACAAACCATTCACACATCACATAACCATTGTTAAACAAACCTTTGGCATAGGGCAGACATAGAAAGGCATTCCTGAGTTATTGACAGTGTCGGCTTTTCTTACAACACAAATTCTAGAACACCAACATTGAAGCATTATTGTACATAGAGAAGATGAAGACCGACTGTTGTAACTATTTTTGCACATACGTCCACCACCCATCATTTCTGAACACCAAATCTTCAACAATGACCACTGATTTTTGAATATCAAATTGAATAAAAAATTAGGGTTTTAATTGTACCATCTTAGGTCATTCAAGTTGTTTAATTGTTACAGGTTGATTATTTAAGTTTTTCTTATATCACTTAGGTCATTTAAGTTATTTAACTGTAACAATATTGAAAATTTCATATCTTAAAAATTATGTTATCGGTGTTTAAAAGTTAAAATTAAATAACTTAAAAGATCTAAGTGGTATGAGAAAAAAACTTAAAGAACTAACTTGTTATAATTAAATAACTTAAAAGGACGTAAGTGTTACGACGAAAACTTAAAAGCATTAATTTGTTATAATTAAATAACTTAAAAGACATTTGGTGTAATTTAGCCAATTTTTGTTGACAATTTTCTACCAACTTTGTTTGCAATTATGGAGCAGCTTTACACATCTTGTTCTAGTTTGCTCGTAATTAATAAATTTTACATAAAAAAAACATCCAATTGAAAAATTATACTAACTATATTTTGTATGTCGTGCAATATATTTTTTTAATATCATGTAGCTTTCACTGTTCGTAGTGTCTACAACTTCCTGACTACTCGACAACCTATTGCGTCATCGGTGGTTGTTTGTTCTCTTTAGCATAAAGATTTCCCCCTTAAGGTTGTGTTGTTCGCTTGGCGGTTATTCCGTGACAAGTTGCCTACAAAAGACAATCTGCTTCATCGCGGTGCCATTGATCATGATTCCAGGATGTGTGTGGCTAGGTGTGGTTTAGAAGAATCATCTCATCATTTATTTTTACATTGTAATGTCGTTGTTGCGGTCACCCCTTATTATGTGTCGGACCACTTTAATCAATCCAGTTATAGCGGTGGTATCTCAAAGGTGCGCCGTTCGATCATTCAGGTCATTTGGTTTGCTACGGTTTGGGAAATTTAAAAGGAAAGAAATAACAGGATCTTCAACGACAAAGAATGCTCAGTAATACAGGTTGCCGACAAGATTAAGTCTCTTACATTTAGGTGGTTGAAGGTGAAATTTCCTACACTTCCCTTCAATTACCATTGTTGGTGGCTTAGTCCTTTCACCATGCTGGCCATACGTTAAGAATTATTTCTTTTTTTGTTTTGCTTTTTATACAGGATCTGTCTGTAAATACTTTGTTCACTTTGTTGTCTTCTCCTTAATACACCTTGTGCTAAGAAAGACACTTTAATTTGTTAATATATTTCATTTTAGCCTCTTAAAAAAAATATTTGAATTTATCTGCAATAGCTTAAAAATCTGTTAAGCATGATAATGTAGTCAATCCCTCACTTGAAAAAAAAATTTAGTAGATCCCAATTCCACTTCATGAATGACACAAGGCATCATGTGATCGATACGATAAAGGTCTGTAAGATGAAAAAGTTTCAATTTTCAAAAACATTTGCTGCAACGTAAAAAGAGTATATAGACCCACAGCTGATTTGTGATAATTTGGGCATGCAATCATAATTTTTCACATGACTTTTGAAACAATTAAAAGAAGAAAAAGGTGCAAAAAGTCCTTTACTGTAGAAAGTGTGAGAGGGGGTCCTAAAGAAAAAAATAACAGTCCTGAGTACTCTCATATCATATCCATCCAACCCATAAAATGGAAATACAGTATATGCTTTTAGAAAATAAGGAGGTCCATTTGAGCACTAAAAGACCAAACATGTCTTGGACATTTATTGAAACCTTCCCCTTAAATCTTCATACAGCCTAACTCTTATCTCGTTTAGGACAATGTTGAGATTCTTCAGTTTTTGCTTTTGCTCACTTTTAATCTTCATCATCTTTTTCCTTTTCTCTTTTGGCATTTCAATTAGTACTCTTTCCATTGTCTAGCAATGCAAAGATTGACAAAACTTAAAGTTGATATGGTTTTTATGGAAATGCAGCCGTGGGGAAGTTTTTTTAAGAAGTAATTCAAGTGGTTAAACAAGAACATTCGAAAGATTTTGAAAAAGAGATTCAAAGTTTAAAATCTTTAATACAAGCATAACATAATAAGCTTATTGGTGGTTAAAATCGTATTACGTTCTATTCGATTTTGTCTAGAAATACATACAAATCAAGAGTTAATCAGTCCGAAAAAAGCTTAGTAAAACTAACACTTAGGAGAAGAGAATTTAAGAAAGACAAGAAAAAATACTACTAAATAAATAACTTTTTTTTTAATGACAAATGTTAGAAGTTAATTGTTAGATTAATATTTTAGTCATTGATCTGAGTTTAAATCTAGAACCTTCAACTCTTTATCTCTTAGTTCAAATCAGTTGAGCTACTCAACAGTCCACTAAATTGTCAACTCAACTTTACTCAAGATTTGATCAAAGGCATCAATAACACTCAGGGGGAAGAGATGTTGAGAAATAAAAGTTATTTAAGGCAAGAATAGAAGTGAATAAAACACATAGGTAGAAGACATGCTGAAAAGGAGAAAGAAAGAGGAAAATAGAACTCAATCAAGAAATGATTGAAATTAGGTTCACTCTCTAGTTTCTTGATTTTCTTTTCTATTAAGCTAAATAGACACTCAAATTATGGAGTGAAAAAATCAAGTGTTTGCGGTGAATGTGGGCTACGGAAGTACCCTCTCTTCACTATTTTAAGGGTCTCAATAAATATTTTTATAGGAAATGTCCAAGACTTCAAGGGAAGGTTTCAATAAATGTCCAAGACATGTTTGTTTTGTTAGTGCTCAAATGGACCTCTTATTTATTGGTGGAACTCATCAAAACTATATATAATAGCAAACGGATGATACTCCAAACTCATTATAAATTAAGAAAAATAGGACCAAGCATATTAGGCTACCTCCTTTAAATGCAATCTAATGAGATCATATAACATTCATGTCAAGGCAAGAAACACATTTTTCTCTAACTATAAACCATCTTCAAGAGGAAACTATAATGTAGTCAACCACCTTCGACACAAATGGACATAGATTAGAAAGGAAAAAAAAATACAATCACTCTTTCGGATTGCTCAAATCACTAAGTGCGAAATCATTAATTAATCCCTTACTCTCCTTCCCTTTTGTCCCAAAAGCAATGAAACCATGTAGTAGTAGACCAACTACAAAAAATTACACAAAGCCAACGAATGAGATTCAGACTCGTGAGTTGCTCAACACAACAAATTTGTTTTCAGTTACATTCTGAATCACTCTTCTCTTAAGGAGATTCAAGCAAGTGGGGAGCCTAAGAATAAACATTGTTAGGAAAAATCTTGGATGAAGTTAAATTATTTCAATGATGGATAAAAGGGATATACCGAACAGATAGAACTAAGTACATTTTTTCAACAAAAAAAAGATATACACAAGTATTATATAGTTAAAACAATGCTGTGTATGAGAATCTTTTAAGAAATTAAAAGGTGATGAAAAAGGTATTTATGAATTGAATCAAAGAGAAAATTATTTCAAGAATTTATGTCCGTTTCTACGAATCTGGAGGCTCGGTTCTATAGGTGAAAAGAGACTCGTAATAAAATAAAAACGTATTTTTTTAAAAGAACAATGTTCTATTTATATTTTTTAAAAGATAAATACAATGTGTCGTATATATGCGGTACATCCAATAGTGAAAATCATTACCGTATACACGAGGAACCTCAAATCACCCTCCCAAAAAGGATAGTACTTAGTAGTACTACTAGACTATAATTTTTTTTTAGGCTCATACCTTGGAGAGATTCGGTTCCATTGAACGGTTTGCACACCCAAAAATCCGTCTCTACAAGAATCATTTAATAGTCTCAAACTATCAATAATTTTATAATCTAACTTTATTTACGGATTAAATTGACTATCTTAGCTAGCACAAATGGTCAAACCTCTGTTTGCACTAACCATAACTTCTGCTTGAATTTGGATATATCTTGTATATGTAGACTAGACTAAATGTAGACTTGTGTGATTATTTTATTCTGGACACACTATGAAAAAAAAAATTATGAGAGAACAAAATCTATGATAATAATTGTCACTGATCTTAGATGGTGGTGTGTGTATATATTTCCTAATCAAAGTTTATTAAAGTGCTATATTTTTTGCTTGGCGATAGTAGGTAATTAAGTTGGCATGTCTTCCCTTCAGTATTGATCTATGTTCGTTCCCACGTGTAAATGCACTTTCAACATGTGTATTTGATCATCATGTAGTACATTGATTTCTATACTCACCCATACGGTCCAAAATTAAATGACCATGTGTGTCATGTTCCCTCGCACACTTCTCCTGCATCTCTATATTATCACTACTTCATCCATTTAAAATAGCGTCGATTAAAGTTTTAACACAGATTAATAAATGCATAAAGTTATTAAAATGATATTTGTATCAGATCAACCTTATTAATTATTGATGTTTTTTCTCACTATTATTAAAGTGAAATATCTTCGATCTTATATGCGAGCAACAATTTTCTTTTCTTCATAATCTCATACGTAAGCAAAAATCTACTATAATTATTACATTTAACGTCGTTATTCCAATCTTTACAAAAAACGTCGATATTTCAAATTTATTCTTAAATCAAATCTACTATAATTATTTGAAAAATGTTAACTTGTGCCCTTAAGGCATAAGTTTAAAAGTTAAATGTAGAAATAATGTATTGGAATACGTGCATTAAATTTAATTTTTAATGTTTTAATGAATTGAATGCACAAAGTTATAAGGAATATTTCTTTTTTTAGATTTCTTAACATGTGCCCTAAGGGCACAAGTTAACACTACCCTAATTATTTAGCATCCAATGTTTTCAACACTTTCCAAAGCATTTGAAGGTTAAAATTGGAAAGAGAGTTTGCTTTTTTACGATGACTTAATTGCACTTAGACCGCTTTCTTAAAGAGTGTATTTTTTTAGGTTTTTTGCTTATCTATAAGACCCGAGGGGAAGTACTTTGAAAGTAATATCTAACACTTTTTTTATTTGTGTCCAGGGTTCAAACTCCGAGACTTTGCATATATTAACGAGGACATATATAACACAATATTTATTAGAAAGCAAAATTGTAAAAAATAAAATAATAATTAGTTCTATATTAAAATGTGAAAATAACATTTATTTTAAATAAACTTTAGTTTTTAAAGTGACAAACATCGTGTGAAATGATAATAATAGAATATTTTTACTGAATCATTTAAAAAAAATCACAACCCACCAAAAATAAAGTTCTTAACTCTTCAATAATGAGACAAATCTCAAAATTGACATGGGGTTATTCAATTTTTTACACATGAAATCTTATAACTCTCTTTCAAGTAAACCATATGGGTAAGTATAGAAATATTGAGGCTCTATCAATTAGATCCTCTAGAGTGGATTTTCTCTTAAACTTTGTTTCCGAATTTAAAAAGAAAGGAAGGGGAAGAGAAGGGAGAGGTTCATTGAGCGAATAAAAATCAAATTAAACAAAACTGTGAAAATGTGAATATTGAACTGTTGATGGATCAAATTAAGTTCTCATCTTAAAAGTGATTTTCAAGTAAGTCATCGACGTCTCTTGTGGTTTCTACAACTAGGCCATTGAACCCACCCTTTGTCTTTTGAAATAAATCTGTTTCGTCACCTAATTCTTATGGTTGTAGAGTACTTTGTTGGTATGTTTGAGTTCTTTGGCCTTTTTTGGTCTTTTTGTTCCTTTGCCCCTTTGTTTTGGACAACTCTTCTTTGCCTTTTAATTTGTTGTTCCTATCTTTGTAGGTTGTATTTGTGTTGTTTTTATTTTCTTTAATGGATTTGAGTTCCCGTTCAAACAAAATGAACGATTTTAGAATTTGGAATCAAATTCTCTTTTTAGAATGATCATAGTATCATTTTGGTTCATCAATTCAAGATATATTGTCTACAAATACAATTAATTAGTGTGTGTTTTCTTTTGTTTGGACCCTTCAATTCTTACGAAAAGGGTCTAAATAATCTAGAGTTTGATTATGAAGTAAGTATAGTCTTGATAAAAAATTGTTTTATCCAGAAATATTAATCAGCGTGTGTTGAAAGTAGGAAATAAATCGGGTAGAAAAAAAATTAACAAAGTTAACCGACACCCTTCATCTTCTTAAGAAAGCGATGACATATTCAAAATATTGAATTATTAAAGAGATTAACTTTGATGTATTGACGGTGCAAAACATTTTTACATATGTGTCCAATCAAATTATGTTAAATAAGTATCGGCATATATATATTTTAGAAACAAGCTATACAAAACTGTACATTATGAAGCGATTTGATTGAGTGCCATATAACAAGTTTTAAGTTTTCGTTGTATATACAAATTAAATGCACTATTGAAACTATTTTTTGTCTTATGTCGAGTGTTACATTTTACAAAAGAAAAGTGTTCTTAAATGAGTGTCATTTTTAATGTAAAATATCAACCATTTTATTTCATTTCTATCTTCAAATTCGTTAATATTATGTGCATTTTCAAAATTCATTTTACTGTTCTACATTTATAATAATGATTAACACCTAATAATAAGTATGACTTGTAAAATTATTATGCTGATTTATTTATTTATATTTTTTAATCTGCATAAAATAATAAGAAATAACACTTAATACAGAACATTATATGATAAAATTATGATAAAATTAAATTGACTGGAATACACATGCCTCCGGATCTGTAACGCTAACGTTCAAATCTTTGATTGAATAATCGATCTTTGAATCAAATGAAGATCACAACAAGACAGAAAACAAAATAAAAACGACGCACAAGACGACGAACAACACACCACCTAACTTAGATGACAACATCACGAAGAAAAAACCTAAATCTATGTGAAAAACACTTATTTAAATTGAGAGAGAGAGAACGATGAAGATGGTGATTTTATGTCAAAAATTGATCCAAAACCACCCCTCAATGAAGAAACGGGAAGAGTAAACCTAGAGAAAGAATACTAGGATCGACTTGTTGGATGAAAAGTTACGTTTTGAAATAACTTCTTATCAAGAAAACTAATTTCTTTTTATTACCCAAAATAGTCATGTAAGCAAACATTGATTCTTCATTACCTTTCCTACTATCATTAATCAATATAGTAAGATCTAAGGTTTTTCCTCCAAAAAGCCCTCTTTTCCATCCCCTCTTAAAAAAGCCAAAAGAATTGTTACCAAAACAAAGAAAGAAAGCCTAACCAAAAGAGTGTAACAAAGGATAAAGATGAATTGTGCACTATGTTTTCTTTTGCTAGAGAATTGTGCAATATGATTGTTACGGCGATAAAACGCCAAACGCTCTTGTCGTGTGGCTAGCATTGTAGTGACAACAAACAAACAGAAAAAACTATACCTGCATGAATACTAAATAACATTTGGGAAGTGTTAACGAATTAGAAAATGTTAACGATTGTTTCAAAATTAATAGTATTTTTGGATTAAAAATATTTGGATGAGATGATAAAATATCTCTATTCATTTAACCAGATATTCCGGTTTGAATTAAACACTGAAAATACTTGGTTGCGGCTATATTTAGTTCGAAAAATTAGTCTATGTAGTTGCACCGGTTCAGAAAGAAAAAAGAAAAAAAAAGTCTTTTTGCGTTTAGCAATAGCAGTTGAGGATAAATCAGGAATTTGGTGTATTGAACACAATTATTTTGCTTAAGACCGGTTCTCCACCAAACGGAATTCGTAAAACACAAACGCATATACACGATGATTATTATTTTCATCTCAACAGCATAAATTCGTAGTTTTCCACTTGCAAATAATCGCGTTTCCTGTGTTGTAAAATCCAAACGCACTTTTCACTAAAAAGAATAATCCAAACGCAAACGCAGTCTGCAAGTGCAAAGTCATAATCGATCCTCATCCTCTTCCCATTCCAATTCCAACAAAACACCGTTTCTCCGTTTTCATCCCCCGTTAGTTACAACGACGTGTCATTCCCTCGTTTAATCACATAACGGCGCCGTCAAATTCCCCGTTTTGAGATTCCCCCGTCACTATTAACGGAGACTGGACCACACACACCAATACGAAAAAGCAATCATCCAATCCTAACCGTTCAATTTCTTATCATCACAAATTTTCGTCGTCTCCGTACTCCACGCGCGTTATCAACACTCTCTCTCTCTCTCTCTCTCTCATACTCTTTCTTTCTCTCTCTCTACAAAGCCAGAAAAATCGCAGAAAAAGCACTATAACACCTGAAAAGCCAGAGTGAGGTGTGAATAGAAATTCGTATCGCAGTTTCACAGTCCCGTACTTCGCTGAATTTCATCATCAATGGAGATTTCTTCTCAGGTTGTAGGTGTCAGGACTCGCGCTCAAGCTGCATTAGCCATGGATGAATCTACAACTTCATCTCCAAAAACTTCAAAGAGAAGAAAAATCAACAACCGTAAATTCTCAACGCCGACGATTCTTCCTCAACCGGAAATGGAGGAAAAATCCTCCGGTGATATCTCTGATGAAGAATTTCCCGCTTCCTGTTGTTCAAGCAATGGATCCGTTCAACTCGATGAAGAAAGGATCAAATCGTTAGATCTAGAGGTTAGAGAAATTCAATTTGAATTTTATGAACTGAGATGATCAATTTAATGCGCTTATTTATAGATTTTCTTGAACTTCTTAATTAATTTCAGTACTTGTCACGTTTTTTTCTTCAGTAATTATTATTCATAATTTTATTCTCCTTTTTACTAAATTTAATGTAACGCTAACGCATTAAACGTTTCTATTTACAGGTGGAGAGCGCGCAAGTTGAAACGTCGACGTGCAATTACAATTACAGTGAAGAAGAATTTCAGAGGTTTTTGAAATTTGAATTTGCTTTGGATTCTTTAAGTTAGTTACAGTTTTTCAAATTTTAATTGAGTTAGGAAAAAAAAATAAACATGATGAAATAAATGATATGTTTCTAACAGCCACAATTTTTTCCGTTCAAAATCTTAGTAACTGATTTGATTCTTCTCTCTCATATGAGTGTGTATATAACTAACTTTACGCGTTCACATTTTCATCTCATAACAAATTTCTGAAACAGAATATTTTGTGAGTGTAGGAGAGAGATGAGTCGTTCAAACGAGTTTGAGTCAATGGAAACAAATTCTAACCGTCCGATTTCATCTCCAAAAAATATGCCAACGGAATTTGAGCTTGAAGAATTTTTCTCTGCTGCTGAGAAAAACATTCAGAAAAAGTTTCAAGAAAAGTAAGTTCAATATGCATTTTCTCTATATTTCAGCTTTATTTTTCAAAATTCAGATTATGATTCTTAAAAAATGATTTTACAGGTATAATTATGATATTGTGAAGGATGTTCCATTGAAAGGACGCTACGAGTGGGTTCAGTTGAAGCCATGAACGTTAACAATAACATTATGATGATGTAGTATCTGTTCGAAAAAGTTCGAACTTTCCACTTTGCTGACATTTTTCTTACTATTTTAGTTTAGGTATTTGAATTTGAATTTAAATTTAATCTATGTTTAATGTCAGTTTGAGATTACTCTTTAATTGTTTAGTGTATAGATTTAATATTTGGGTTATGTATGGAAGAAAAAAAATTAAGGTAGTTTCGTTGGTTCGTTCTTTGAATGGGTTTTTTTACGAAGCTTAACTGTGTAGAATTTCTGTAAATTCACTCAATGAAGAACAAAACGATGATTTCATTTCATATATTAAGCTCTCTCCCTTAAAATCCGTGTCCGTTTCTTTATTTTAACCTTTGCCATTAAAAAGGTACAACAAAGTCAGTGATTGTATGATTGCATATCCTCTTTTTTCTTTTGTTTTTTATTCATACAGATATACGTATGATTTCAGTGGAGTTATGTATGTATAAAAAATTGCAAAAAGTGAAAAATGGTAAAAGGATGAAAAACGCATAGGGAAGAATCTGGGTAGAAAGAGTGTGATTGTTGGGATTGGGAGATACAAAGGGACACGCAAAATGGCGTGTAGGTTACGGGCACGTGTTAGAGACGATGAAAAAAATTGACCTTATTACCTCACCCCATGTGAGAAGAGTCTTCCAATTTTGGAACTAAATCTACCAAATCCACTCTACTTTCACCAAGTACAACAAAATTAGTACATGAGTGAAAAATGGGGGAATATTTGTTATTGTAAATAAATAAACAAATACATAAAGATGAAAGTATTTGGTAGAATTTTGTTCAATCAAAATTCCATATTCTTGAGCAGTATTTCACATTATTTATTCATAAATTCAGCTGTTTTGTTTAATTTAATTAGTCACTATAGTCTATTAATTGCAATTGCATATTGTTATTGATTTGGCCGTCGTTTTGGTTATGAATGATTTTTGCAAGTAACGCGGTAGGAACGTGATTGTCACGTCGTACTAGTTAGGTTAGGGGTACTAGTATAGTATTAAGGCTATGGTTTGTTTATAGGGGTAGCACATGGGGTTAGGATTAAGATTCCTCTGCCTCATAGTGTGTGTGTGGACTTCATGATGTGATTGTGGGTTGGTTTTGGGGATCATGTCATGGTCATGGAGTGAGAAACAGACTCGAAATACATACTTTTGCAGCAAGCAAAGCAATTTTTCATGACTCACACTGTTACTTTCCGTTATGCTATAATCATTGCATATTTCGTATCAACGAGGGTATGATTCGGTTAAGATATCATATCTTCATTCCGCGCAGGAGAGAATCTTCATTCTTGCAAAATCTTTTTCACATTTTTGAAGGACATTTTTTACTTCCCTATTTTACCCCTTGTAATTAAATTGTACTACGAGTATAGTAGATTGTTTCTACTTCCCTGTTTTATGTACTAAAAGAAGAAAAATAAAACATAGTTTCAACTCGTTTTTAATTAGGAGGCAAAATTTCAGTGGGTACTACTATGGTGTATATATATAGATAAGTTATGATCATTGGGCTGTGTGACAATATTTCTTTTATTAATCTTTATGTTAGGTCGCAAACATTTGCCCGTGCGTGTCTATAAGAAAACACATTTTTGAATAGTGATGACAATTGTCACTCACTAGGAATAGGTAAGACAAGAAAACAAAGGAAGCTAATTCAAATTAATGCAAGATAGTTTTATCTTCTAATCATCAAGTAGGGGCCCCCGGATATTCTTTAGTATATGACACACATCACGACAAGTTTATGATACAGAATGTAATTCACAGATGTAATAGTGTTTCATATCCACACAAAAAATCAACATCTCTTATTGTCGTCCCCTACAGATCCGTGTCAACTAGTAATAATCAACTTAACAATTTCTAACCTTAATTAGGTACCATGTACCAAAAAAAAAATCCAAAATTCAGTACTTTAGTTTTCTTTTATAGACTTCATAGCCACTCATTATTTTATTTTGTCTCGGCATACCTTTATTTGTGGTCTAAAGCCAGCATCTATATGAATTTAAGATATTGATAATTTAGATATCATTAAGGGTAGGGTCCTATTCCTATATGAAGACATTGGATAATGTACACAATGCCAAATGATGTTGCTATAATTTAGCAAAATAAAATATTGATATATATATATATATATATATATATATATATATATATATTAAGGGAAGTTTCTATAGGATCATATACATAGAGATATTAAAATAAAATATGCACATATTGTGCAATTGGCAACCATATATAAGAAATATGGATGGATTGGGAAGAAGAAAAGTACGATCCAAAAATGTAAAATGTGAATTAAAATGGTAATCGGTAGCTAAAACGAAGATTGAAGGTACAAAAGCATGTGGGAACTTGAAAGAGAAGGTGGCATCAGTAAAATTTTACACAATGATGGATCATAAAGAAGAAAGAGATGGATGGGGTGGCGTGGGCCCATGTATTCAATTTTTAAGCTGATTTGATATTTATCAACCGTTTTGATAGTGAAACGTTCTAAAATGGTGAAATACATGTCAGTGACTAAGGTAAGATAAAGAATAGGAGGTTTATCTGTTTTGGGTTGGGGGCGGTTAGAGGCTGTACTAGAAGGGGGGTATATGTAGTAATTAGGGGAAAAAATGCATTGGAGTGGTAGTTGTCGAGGACAATAGTAGTGTTGAGTGAGTGATGACAATGGAACTAGCTACAAGGGTGGTGTATAAATGAAGGAAGTAGCTAATGGGCACAAACAACTACATTTACACTGAATAGAATAGAATTGCGTCACTAAGGTACGGCAACCAAATTTCTTGGATCTTGTGCACTATTTTTTTACTTCACTCACTTTTATTTTATGCCTACTTTAACTTTAGGGCCCTCCCTACCCACGTGGAATATTGACTTCCCAAGTGTTCCTTCTTAGTATAACCTTCGTATCCACCCTGTCAATTATGTATTCTTTATTCTTCACATGGCTTTGTTGGTTGAGTTATGGAGAAAATAAAAGGCTTAAATATGATTTCTTCAATTTTTAGTTCCTATAAAATTTTCAATCTTCACTTTCGGTCTCTCTTTTAAAGTAAATTCATATGTAGAATTTATATTATTTAATAAAATTTTTCAGAAAAATTCAAAATATTATAAAAATCACTCCAAAAAAAATTTAGAATTTTTTAAAAAACATGAATTTAATATGAATTTTATATTTTTTACGGTTAAAAAATCATATTTAATTTGTGTTTTGTTAAAAAATTCTAATTTTTTTTAGAAAATTCTTTTAGAATATTTTACATTTCTGCACAATTTCATTAAAAATACAAAAATTAAATTAAAAATAGGGACCAAAAGTAGTGATTGTAAATTTTATAGGGAATAATGTTGAAGAAAAATTTAGAGGGACTAAAACGAAAAGTTGACATATTTATAGGGACCAAAAACATATTTAACCCAAAATAAAATATCTTGATAAAAATTTAGTAGACAATGTGAAGAATGTTAGTAGTTTTGAAGTAGATGGTTTATTTAAGGGAAATGTTAACAAAATGTCCTCAAAGCACTGACTAAAGAAGAAATGTTATCTTGGAAATGATGCATTCAATGCATTGAAACTTTAAAATGTAATTTTTTATACTTAAAATTCATCAATTATTTCTATTTGTGTATTCTCTGAGGGCACTTGTTAACAAAACCCTTTATTTAATAGGTGAATTCAGTCGGGCACAAGCAACATAGCGCCATGTATTGTGGACATTAAACAATGACGGATCCAGAAATTGAGTATATATGTACATGTAAATTTCAAATAATAGTATATATTTACAATTTGTTGTAAGTTCTCTTATTTTTAAATAAGATTCACATTCTCTACTTTGACGGTTATTGATGAAATCTCTTCTTTGCCCTTTGATAAAAGAAATATTGACTAAATAGTGTATAGTACCTCACTAAAACTAATTCTTAGTTGAATGTTACTTTTTTTCGTTGCAAGAAGTTAGTTTTAGTGAGATGCTATACAATATTGATAATTAATACTATACATATATAATTGTTGGATTGTTGGTGGAGAACCATGAATATATAGGAAGGGTACCAATGAAATAACAAATAAAGTGGGGGCACGAGCCTGCACAAGTGTCAACGTCGGTGGCGTTGCAAGGACCCTGGGTCAGGGGTTCAAACATTCGAACTTTCAAATTTTTACCTTAAATGTGAATATCGTTGTCATATTGATCTCTGGATGTATCAAAATTGGAAATACATTCATAAATATTTTTATTATTAGATATTTTAATCGTCGAATTAGTTTTTAGATTGTCATTTTTATTCTAGAATATGTTTTGTCATTGTCCAATTTAATCTATAAAATTACTAAAAAAAATATGCACTGAGGATGTGTTAGCAATTTCGATACACTTAGAGAGTATGATAAAAGTGTCTTGCACATTCATAGACCAAAGATAAATTAGTAGTGCATAAGTGAAACAATCTTTGAGATAAAAGTGCAAATTTAAATTTTCAGGAAATTCAAAATTGAAATTGGATAAATTAGTAGGTGTAATTTTAAGAACCCAGGGGTTCAGCTGCATCCCCTGAGGTGAGGTGTATGTAGCTCCGCCAATGGTCAACGTGCATCCACATAAGTTAAAAAAGCAAACAAAAAAAATTATATTGAAAATAATAAATTTTAGATTTTTAAAAAGTTGATTTGATTGAATTTATTGATATCAAGACAAAATTTCTAAATTTATTTTTTAACAAGTGTTTTTAGAAAGTTCTATAACATTTCTCTACAATTTTTTTTACCAAATTGACAAACTAAGGAAATATTGACTCTGTCGTTAACCGGTTTCAAATGTCTTGCGATTTGATGGCTTTCTCATTATGCTTATTTGCTTGTGTTTAATTATTTTCAGTTTGTTTTAGGATTGTAACCCATATGTTTGCTGAAATGTTTGAAAATGACTTGTTTTACTGATATTACGTAACACTTTATATTATGATTTAGAATATATATAATACAAAGTACTTCATATCGGTACTAGATCATGACAAGAATTTGATTTAATTTACATAATAGACTTGTACAACGTTAAAACTAAAGAATAAGGCATGAGTTTTCAATCACAACTAGTTACAAACCCGTGCGTTCATTTAATAACGTATTTTGAATAGAGATTAATATTTGTGAGATTGTAATGATTGATAAAAGAATTAAAAAGGGTAAAGGGTATAGAAATAAATTTGTTAAAGAATTAAAAATTTGTTTAAACTTATTTTTGTTACAATTTAGACCTAAAAAAAATATTGGACATCATTGAGTTTCTCTCTAATTTTTTTATAAGGCTTGAAGCTATGACTTTGAGTTTAAAAACTGCAAAATTCACGAAAATTATTGAAGAAACACTATAAACAAATAAACGACATCGTCAAAAATGAAATAATATTTGGCTATAGTGATCAAGCAAACAAAAAAAAGGAAGCATATTAAATACCTATAACCAATGGATTCTAATTGCATAGAGGCGACACTTATACTTTCTCTGTGTCTGGTCATCAATGAGAGTGATTGCTTTGCGCTTTTCTTTCAGAATTGTTCTTGACACCTCGTTTGGGAAATGCTAAACAGGGAAATAACTGCAATACTAGTCTAATGCATATTAACATGGATAAGAAGTATGCGAATATAGTTACATATAATTTATAAAATCAAGGTAGCATAACTGATTTTAAGCTAAAGAAAATGTATCATGACTTCTAATTTATCTTCCTATTAACTTCCTATAAAGTCTAGATAAATGCATGCATGTGCATTATATGTACCCCGTCGACCAATTAACATTGTTGAAACAAATGAAAATTAAGCATCACTCCCACATGTGCATTTATAGCTAGCACCATTTGACATTGATGTCTCCAAACATTTGGTGCAACTCTCATAATATCATCCAAACTGGTTAGGATTGAATTTAGTTGTTTTCCAAATAGTGATGCAGTATGTACCCTAACACAAATTATGCAAATGACATAAAGAATAATGCAATATGTATTTTTAATTTATGCGTAAAAAAAACTCAAAGCATGTTTGCGCATCACAAAAAAAACAGACCTTGACTAAGTTTATAAATTCAGCAATTGGCCTAACTTGAGACAGATTGAAAAAATCGTTGTACGAAGTACGTTGAGAAGAAGCCGAACTCTGACTTAAGTTCTGACTGAAGCTTTGACTATGAGCTTGAGAAGTGTTAAGGTCACGACAACAATTCAAGAAACATGGTCAAAAAAAATCAAATCAGATTGTGAAATAATAAGTTACTCTAACACTGTATTGTGAAATCATAATGCAAACTTACTAAGTCTTAAACTTCTCAACAACCGGATGATGTAGGTTGATGAGCAGCCTCGAACCTGACCAATTATTGCATCTATTTGGGTTGCCATTGACTACAAAATGGAAGTAAAGAACTCAAGGTAAATAGATGATAAATAATAAAACTATGAAGTATTTTATCCGTAGTGTTACATCAACTTTATTCCCACTGCATAAGGAAAGACAGATCATTATCAAACTTATACAAATTCCTATCATCTGATGCTGACAAATTAGAAAATAATACCTTTCATCTTTCAACATAATGTTCGTACACAGTTTCTTTCCAGTCCCAATTGGCGCTGTCTTGACAATCCCATGAAGAAACCCGTTGATTTCTTAAAAAAAAAAATTACATCTATAAGAACATTATAATCGGAAAAAACACAAAAATAAATTAAAGCACATAACTATACCATATAAAATGTCAGTTTTGAATTTTTCATCTTGAATTTCCTTAAATGACTTAAAGCGAAATTCATGAGTAAGAACGTTAGTTAACTTGTCATACTTCTGCACCTTTGTACCAGAACCAAAAACAACCTTAAGGGATTAAATACAATGACATTATCAAACACATGACAATTATACAAAGTATAAGTCTTGTTTTCCTCGATCAAAACCTTCCAATGCTCCAATTCTCTATATCGAGTTATTACATGAACTCGATCACCCTAAATCCGTGAAAGAAACCAAAAAATATAAATAAATCAAAATGTACACTAATAAGTAACATTGATAAATTATAAAGGAAATTACAACA
>Ga0228710_1004438_pt1 | contig 22162 bp, 9 predicted proteins | sample MedpolnodulmetaG_FD_177995 | JGI IMG/M metagenome (GOLD analysis project Ga0228710, IMG submission 177995) | Root nodule microbial communities from Medicago polymorpha collected in Santa Monica, California, United States - pink nodules | ecosystem: Host-associated > Plants > Roots > Nodule...
TGAGCAGTTCTACATGTTCCCTCTTTTAATTTAAATAAATCTGAACCACTTATTTAATCTATTGGTGTTTTTCTCGTGGTTCACCGGTGAGGGACCTAATTGGACCCTCACCCTAGAATCCACCATAATAAAACGGTACATTTCTATTTATTAAGACTAATAAGTTGTAACTGAAATTTTTTCCATGGCTCCTAAAACTTAGGCAAACAATACAAATATTGTTGAGTTCGTAGAGTCGTTGACTTGAAGCTCCAAACGGTACCTATAGAGATTCATTGTAATTACTTCAAGCAACTTGTATCAAAATTGGGTAAAAAATAATTACTTCAAATGACCTCACCTAATATTTGGATAGTCGACTTTTTTAGTACAATGACCACAATTGAAGACTGTCTTAGTGGAACTCAAATTTTTTCTACAATGAGGGCAAGAAACATAACACAACAAACTTAACTTTGATCTTCATCTTTGTTGGCTTAATTCGATTATAAACTTCGTTTTGTCCCGTAGCTTATAATCTATATTGGTTTCCCGGTTGTTTGACAAAAAAAAAACGTAATCCGTAATTAAAAAAAATGCAACCATTGATTTTGTAACATTCTTTTTAATATGAATGAATAAAGAAAAATAAAGAGTCGCAAATCATCATATATAGTATAAGTTTTTTTTTTTTTTGAGAGAATAGAAGTTATAAGATGGATATGTGATGTAAGATGGAAGACTTATTCCAACCGTGTAAACAAAATTGGAATTGAAGTTCCCTTGCATGACTCAAATAAAATCAGAGAACAAAATTTTTTTTGCCATTTATAAAATTAAGAAACATTTAAATTAAACCTAGGGCTCATACCTTACAAGAGCTTATCAAGGTTTGTCTTCGACTGTTCAGCTATGTACATCATAAGTTGAACACTACTTTAATAAACACAATCATCCTTCTAATGACACTCGACATAGTCAATAAAGAACGGACCCCATTTCAGATGCAAAGCCAGCTAGCCTTAGCTGCTCATCTAGTTCAACTAACAGGAAGTGAACCTGACCAGAAGATGGGTGATATTTATCAGAAGCCGCAAAAACATGAATTTCCTTGTTGATTTCAATCCAGCTAGACCTTGGACATCTCTTCTCTACACCCAAATCCTTCATCTCAGTCCGGATCTTCGCGAAATTTTAAGTGAAAATTCTAAATGGGATATATAAGTTGTGCATTGTAAGGTGATATACTGTTTTTTGTTTGGATTGATTCTATGTGCGCCTCTTCAGCTGTGTTCCCATGCTTCTGCGTATTGTAGCCATCAGATCTGGATTATTCCAATATCTGGATTATTCCAAGATCTGATCTGTTTTTAAATCTTGTGCGTGAGTATTATTTGTTTTACCGTATATTGTTTTTTTAAACCCTTGGATCATTTGATCTAGTGGTTGTGATGAGTTTATGCAGTGATTGAATCTGGACCTCCAGATTCATCCAGCCTAAGCCTATTTGTTTTTTTTATTATTTCTTCACTACTTTTTATATATTTTACACCACTTTTTTTTCTTCATTTTAATGCCTCTTTTTATTCTAAACATTTATTTTCTCCTTTTTCAACTTTCTAACTTTTAATATTTGTTTTTATTTGTTCATTTTCACTACTTTTTCTTTTTATTATTTGCTATGTTGTCATTAATTGTGGTTTATTTTATATCTAGTTTATTGTCGCTTATTTTTGTTTTAAATTATGCTTAGAATTATTGCATGCATATTTATTTCTTGTCATCATCATTTTGTCTAGTGCGTATAATAGGGAATTTATGTAAGGCATGCATTTTATTTCTTGGCATTTATTTTTGCTTGAAGACCTTAGAATGTATCTAGGAGGCTATGTAATTATGTAAATAACACATGCACCGACACTATCTCACTTTATTTACCGCTTTATGCTTTGTTTGTGAGTAAGGACCAAAATGAATTAGGGACCAACTAGGATTAAGAACTTGACTAATTTGAGTGCCTTAAAAGTAAACAACTAGTAATTTTAGGTTGGAATTTTTACTTAGGATCCAACATCCTTTGTAATTCCTTTCACATTTTATGTTTTTTTTATGTTACGTCAAAAAGTGTAGTTTTTTACCGTTAGCTTAAAAAAATCTTTTTACCAAAAAAAATCAAAAAAAATATCAAACTTCAAAAATATTTTCTTAAGAAACCTTGGATTTTAACCCAAGTGATCCTTTTCCTTTTATTTCTTAATCAAATTTTTAATCAATTTTAACCATATTAGACTTGGTTTCTTTTAACTAAAATTAATTAACCTCACCTCATTTTGTTTCTCTTATGCCTTGAGGCCTCTTTCCCCTTCTTAAAACTATTTTCAAAAACTCTAAAAATAACCCAACCCACAAAAATAATTTTTGAGAGCGAACTACATTGGTTTTGATCCCTTTTTAGGGTATGTAGGCAAAGGAGTTAATCCTTCCAAATCAAATAAAAATAACCAAAAAACATACTTCTTCTCCCTCCATTATTTCACTTAAACAATTAGGCAAGTATTTTCAAAATAAGTAAATGAATTAGCACAAGATAAATTAGGCAAAAGATTCCTACGGAGTACCGTAGTCGTGTAGGGTGCTTAACACCTTCCCTCCGCGAAATCAACCCCCAAATCCATAATCTCATAAGGATTTTTACTTACTTTTTCCCTTCCCACGAATAAAAGTTAAGAGTTCAAAGATTGACGATTCAAATTAATTAATGGTTTGATATCCAAAAATCAAGAGCACGGGATTATAATATGAGCAATATTTTTTTCTTGTATTACTTCTCATTTATATGGGTTTTCAATAAATATTATGCACCCTTTAAAAAGAAAATATTATGCATATCACACAAACACGAGTATTATTGATAATTTTTCAAAGATAGCTAGGATTTATTCATTTTTACATCCTAGGCAAATATTAATAGCTTATTAATAAAGTATATGTGATATTATGAGTAATTTTTTTTTCTTTTATTACTTTTGAGATATATAGACTTTTACTAAATATTATCTATATTGTATATAAAGAAAATAGACTTAAAATACATGAGTTTGAGCTGGTTTTGCTTTTCTCATTTTACCATTCATTTAAACTATTTTATCCTTGAATAATATTATTTTAAATTTGAATTAAAAAAATTAAAGCCCATTAAGAAATGAAATATCTCACTACAATAGGAAAAATATTAACTCCGTCTCTTTTTATATGAATAGTTTACAAAAATCGCGAGTATTAGTGACATCTTTACATCTCCCCCTTCTTCCTCTCTATCTTCTCCTTCTCAAACACTAGTAGTCACCCCTTTCTTCTTCTTCTTCTTCTTCTTTTCAGAGGGGTGATTTAGGGTCAATTTTGACCCAAAAATCACCCCTCCGAATTGTTTTTCCTTCTATCCTAATTGAATAAGTGATTTCACATATTTTCTGTTTTCTTTCGTTTGTTTTTGTTATTTCGTCGTCTCTGAACGACTTTGTTTGTTTTGATTTCCTGTCTTTGTGCGGTGTATTTTTGATTTTCCGTCTTAGTGCGGTGTTTATTTGATTCAGGTTGAAAGATTAGCTTTGAGCAAGTGCAGATTCGATCAATGACAATGACTTTGGCGTCGTCAACGTTGCAGATCCGGAGACATGAGTATTCCGGAGACATAAATATAGTCATATTTGTAGGCATATGTACTTTGCCGTTTTATGCTATTAACATGGATGTTGTGAGTTTGTTCACATATTCATCCTTTTTATTTTTAGCGAATTTGGATTTGTATTGTATCGATGTACTCTATCAATTTGAATGAACGAATATCGTTTATTTTTGTCAAAAAAAAAATCGCGAGTATTAAGAAAAATGTTTGAAGTAGTAAATTTGTCATAAATGTATATCATTATTACCAAATTACTCTTTGTCTATAAATATACTTAATGCTAACTTTTCATATTTCAAGGTATTGTTAATATTAATGAGGGGTGTATTTGGAAAAAGAGTAATAAATGTATCTAGAAATTTGTAGATATTCATATATGCACGGACAAAACTTTTTTGTAAAGTAGTCTTATAACAAGAGACAGAGAGAGTATACAAAGAGGATTGAGATTTTAGGTTGAATTTTTTATAATTTCAATTATACCCTTAAACAAATTTTCCTATACTAATGTTATATTGTTGGTGGTATTAAAAAAGATAAGAATTTATATTATATTTGTTAAATTACAGATGTTCAAAAAGATAAAAATAGTTTTTTGGATTTGTTACAATTTGAAAGTCACAAATATTTATATTTATAATTTCAATCAAAATTAAAGTTTCAAATAAAATATCATTCATAATTTACACGTATTACCATAATCTACTTGACCACCTTTTCGCTAGTACATATAACATAAAACATCAATTACGTATGTAACGCCGAAAAATACACTAGTTATTATTATATATAACATCAGAAGTCCCTCGACATGTCAAACCTAATATCACCACTCCTTCCGACCACCATCAGCGCGTGCTCTTTCTTCCCAAAATAAAGTCTTTTTGTTACTTGTAGTGCTCCATTCTTTTGCATTATCTCTTACTTTATTTATTTTTTAATAAGTCAAGAGCAAAATGACATCAAAAAGAATAATGTTCAACTAAGTTGTAACCATACTCTTATTTGTTGCCAATTGCTCATATATATTATTTAAAAAAATGGAAAAATTACATCATAACTGGGGGAGATAAAACCCGACTAAGTCAACAACCTTAATAGGCAAAAGCAAAAAAAAAAAAAAAAATCCAAAAAGTGGATTCAACCCTAAACAATTCAAACAATTAAGCGTGGGTCTAAATTTTGACGAATGAATCGATCGTAACACGAATCGAATCATGTACCATCAACTCCCTGCAACAACGACATCAAGCATTGACGACTGTTTCGAGTCCATACAGTCTCATGTCAAGCAACAAGATGAATGGGATACCCGAGACTGGTGTATGAATCGAATGTCAAGAACCAAAAGCCCATGCAACAAAAGCAGCAGCTATACCAACCCTTTCGAGTCGAAACCAAGCAAGAAATTAAAACTGATCACAAGCTTTGATATTGGACATTGAATCCGCCCGCCAACACTGTTGCAGATCCATCAGTCCACCACTCACCGCGACGAACCTCGACAACAGTAAATCTCAACGGCCGCCTGAATTAAACATCTAGAAGAAAGGCCACGCTCTTTCGAGCTAACACAAGACCGGCGAAGTGAATGCGATCTGGAGCAACAGAACAGCAACACACAGCCCAACTTTTCTAGAACAACCAGAAATGTTACCACCTACACAAGAGTAGCGACCGTTTTTACGGCAATTCGAAAGCTACTGGTGCGAAAAGATCACCACCACCAAAGGCAGGTAGAGACAATTTGCAAAACCAAAAGAAACCAACCACCGCGGCGGCGGCGCCGATTTTAGAAAACAGATCCGGATTGAAACCGAATTCTAAGAAGGAACCAGAGAACCCCAAACTTCCGTCGAACGACTGACGAAGGATCAGGGCTGAGAGGCAATGTGGACGACTGAACCATCGTCACACCACCAACGCTTACTTTATTGTTCACACACATTACGATTTCAAATCAATGTACCTCAAGTGTATTATAAATTTTGTTGTTATTACGATACGATTTCAAATCAATGCACACAAAGTGTTTGTTAAATTTGTTTTTTGTTTTAGGTTCCTTGCACTTTCCCATAGTCTTTACATTCCATCAGTATCTTTCTTGACTATTTGAAGAAAACACCACCGCTATTGTCTCCCTTATCCTAGATGGTATCATGAAAACCGTTTTTGCATATTTTCAATCTTCAATATTGTTCGTTGTTGTTTTGTTGTTGGTCTGGTTTTATTCCTTTGGACAGTTTGGCTTCCGTCAACAATGACAATAACAATAGTAGTATGTCAGAAGAATTATGGGGAAAAAAAAATTGTATTCTTCTTTTTCTTATCAATTAACTCTGCTGATTTTTTTTTTTTTAATTTTATTGTATCTTTTGCTATATAAATAGCTTATTATATATGCTAATGGCAACACCATTTGTTAAACAAATCTGGTTGAATGGCTTTGGTCAAATCGGTGTTAAATTATATTTTATTCCCAACTATTATATGCAAGTGGCTTGGCTGCCCCAATCAACCTGTGAGTCTATTGATGAAATGGCGCAAAATTTCCTATGGAAAGGTTCTTCTAATTCAGGTATCCACCTTGTTGGCTAGGAGAAAATAACTAAACCCATGAAGCTAGATGGTCTCAGAATCAGGAAGGCTAGGGAGGCAAATACATCGTTGTTGGGCAAGCTCGTTTAGAGTTTGCATCAAAATTGTGCTACTTTATGGGCGCGAGTGTTAAAACAAGAGTGTTAATACATAGACCACCTTATATGCATACATCCTTTAAACCTCCACACACAATTGTGACATGTGCCCACAAGGTCCTCACACACAATGAAAGAGAGAATGGTGGTAAGGTGATATTTCTAAACTATCCCTATCAAATGGGATGTACATGAGTGGTATAGGTATAGAAAAAAGGGTGTCCATCAATAATTATTCTAAAACAAAAGTATATTCACGAAGACATGTTTCTCAAAGTTAGCAAGAAACCGGGATCAGTCACTTGGAATGATATTATGAAAGCTAGGTTCGCCCTAAGGGAAGGTTTTGATTTTCGTATGGGTGATGCAAGCTCATCTTTTTGGTTTATAAATTGGTTTGCATTGGCAAATTAGCTGTACAAGTTCACTATGTGGATATTCATGATCTCAACGTGAGAGTGAGGGATGTCTATGTGGATGTGGCTTGGAAGTTTAATCTACTTTACATGAGCATTCCTATAACTGTTACGAGTCTTTTGAAAATGCTACCTATTTGCTTGAATTCCTCAGAGTGCTTCGAGCACCTCACTCGCGTGGAGGGGGTCTGTTGCAAGTAATGGCCCAATGAAAATGATCCTTTGATACGCTCGCGAGGAGCAGATAGATAGTAAAGAGGTTTGTGCTCGCTGGGAGCGTTAGATGCTCGCAGAGGCATTAGCTCGTATGTGGGAGTCTCTGCCAGTTTAGAAAGACACTCGAGATGAGACCAGTGACAAATGCTCGGATGACTTTTACCTTCGCCAACCCCCTTGGAGGAGCGTGTGGACATTTTTGGATTTTGAAGATTTCAGGCCACAATTTCTGGATTTTAGAGCACGATTTTGCCGCACTGGAAACAAATCTATAAAAGGCAAAGGGGTTTTTCGGAGACAAGAGTTCAAAAATTTAAGAAGAAAAAGACGTTTTTGGAACTGAAGAGCTGAAGAATAAGTGAGAGACCATCAAAACTCATATTCAGTCCTCCATTCCATGTAATGAATCCTTCTTTAGAATTAGTTGTTTATACTTTATGCTTTGTTCGTTGGTTGCGTTGAATGGTGTATGATCAAGAATGATGTTTAAGAAGGATAAGCAAACATACGTAATAAGATGATATTGTAATTTCAAATGTTAGAATGGATGAGCAGGGTACTGGACACCAAAATATTCTTTGTTTGTTATACGTTAAAGATTTAAAGTTATCTATCGTAAAAATAAAAATAAAAAGACTTAAAACTATCTACTTCACGACTTATATGTGGACATTATCCATTATCCAAACTTGGTTGTCAATACAAAGTCACAATTTGACGAGTCAATATTGTTTGAAATTAAGACCTTGAGAAATACTGAATCAAGATCATTACCATTTTTTCATCACCAATGTTTTGAGAATATAAATACAATTATGTGATATTTGATATTTTTTTCATCATCAACTTTCTTAATTTTTGTGATTTTGGCAAAACGGTCATAAATTTATGGAACTAAATTATGGATGGAGGTAGTTTAAAGTTTTTAGGAACTAAATTTGAATGACTAGAAAATTAGTTTTTGTAACGCAATCACTAAGTTTTGGATCACATGAAGGCGTGAGTAACAACAACAGAAGTGAAACATTAGATAAAATAAAAACAATTGTGGAGGTGCAGATAGCAAGTCTTATGAAGGGACAAAATAGTATGTAATAGAGGCCGATAAAACAAGAAAATTATTGTATACACATTTGCTAAGGTTGAAAAATACATATAAATTACTCAAATGCTCCTCGGCAGTTAACTGCCGAAATTTTAAAGAATCGGCGGCAATTAACTGTCGAAGGACATTTGAGTAATTTATATGTATTTTTCTGCCTTAACAAATGTGTATAGAACAATTTTCTTGTCATAATTGATTTGGTTAAAAACAATCACACATACCTACTAAAATTAAAATTCTAAAAAATTAATAACCTAATTGAGATATGTGTTGAAATTTAAAATTCATACAATAAAAAAAAATTGTTAACTAGTGTCCTAAGGGCATTGATTAAGCATCCAAAACAAGCAAATTTTATGAAAAAGTTGTTTAATTATTACTTGGTCAAAACTAACGCACATCTTATATTTTTAAGATAAAATTTCTATTTATAGAATCCTTAACCAATGCTTGGGAACACTCGTTAGCAACACCCTAAAAAAATTAGGAAGTTGGGAATGTGAACTCTAACATTCATATTATTTTTTTGACTGAAAACATTCTTAAAATTTGATTAGCAGTATATTTTAAGTTTAAAGATAAATGGTAGTATACTTTTTTTTAAGGGTTAAATGGTAGTATATAACATGTACTGTTTTAAAAAGTATATAACACAATTGTTATATTTTCTTCAATGAATTTGCGTCAAAAAATATATATAACTTCATATAATTTTTTTTTTGTTTTTGGATATTATACAACACGATTGTCTACCAAATAAATAAATAAATACAATATTAAATTTGTCTTAATAAATAACAATTTTTTTTTGAATTACGACTTCTGGAAACAGTCTCTTACATAAAAAAAACAGGGTAAAACTGCATACGATACACCAAATGAGCCGACCCCTTCTAAATTATACGTACGCGGAAGCTTTAATGTACCATATTGCACTTTTTTACAAGTTACACCATACAACCCATAAATCCTTCAAAAAAATTACAACACATTTGCCTAAAAAAAAAAAAGAAAAAAAAAAAAAATAAAAAAAAAAAAAAAAAAAAAAAAAAAAAAAAGAAAGAGTGTGTGATGAAGTGAACCTGTTGAAGTGAAAGAAAGTAGAAAGAAGAAGAGAATGCAAGGAGTTGGTTTTGATAAGAAAGAGAAACCCATTTTTGTTCTTGCTTGAAAAATGTGTATGTGGGAATTATGGTGTTGTTGTTTCAAGATCTGTGGAAGTGAAGAGAAGACTCTGTGGAGAGAGAGAGAGAGAGTGGAGAATGTGGAAAATAAATAAAGAACAGGAGGAGACTGACTGGATGGGATGTGTAAGTGTTGTTGTGTCTCCCAGTTGGATCCTCTCTGTTTAAGAAAGGTATATAACAACAAAATGAATGTTTTTTTCTTCATGTTTTTTGTTTTTTAGTTTTATTTAATTTTATTATATATTACTAAAATAAACATTTACGCCTAAAATTGGGTTAAGATCTTCTCCATTTATAACTTTTTCCATTTGTTGCAATTTGGAGATTGATAGACACACAAAAATAAGTGGTGGATCCTATCATTAAGTGGATCTCACCATCATTATTTTTTGTGTGTCTATATCTCTCCAAATTGCAACAAATGGATACAATTATAAATGGAGAGGATATTTACCCCTTAAAATTACTTTAAAAAAATTATATATGAACATCCATTTTGTGACAACTTTCTCTCTCATATTCACATTGTTTTTTACTTTATCTCTCTATTGCTTTGGTTTTTGTGCAAATACCTATTTTTTCTTTGTAAATTATGGTTGTCACATTAGTTGTCAACCAAATGATTGTTCAAATAACACTCATAAAAAAAAACCAGATAGTTGAATGAAATGATAAAAAAAAACTTTTGTAATCTAACAAGATATCTATTTTGAATATCATATTAGTGGTATTATCTCATTCGAAGATTAATCTTTGCAATTGTTCCGGTTCCAATAAATCATAATCAATTGGTTTCTTCAATATATCATAATTAATGAGAATATATGAACCTATTATATGTTTTTAAAAAAAGATAATATATGTAAATGTTGGGGTTCGAAATTAGACACACTATATATTCATTTTAGGGTTAATTAAGTTTTTAGTCCCTATAAATATTCACAGTTTTGTTTTTAGTCCCTATAAAATAAAATCACACTTTTTAGTCCCTGTGACATTTTCCTTAAGCATTTTAGGGACCAAAAATGTTGATGGAAATTTTTGACAGGGACAAAAAATGCTGATGGAAAAATTTTATAGGGACTAAAAATGTTGATGAAAAATTTTATAGGGACTAAAAAGTGTGTTTTTATGTTGTATGAACTAAAAACAAAACTGTGAATATTTATAGGGACTAAAAACTTAATTAACCCTTCATTTTAAATAGTAAATTTTTAGTCATTAGGCAATTTGAAAAATAAATAAATAATACCATTTACATTCTTTTTTTACCAAAGTATCACCTCCCCTCCATCCTAAACTCCCAAGTAGAACTAAAGATGTATTTTCAAACAAATTATAGTCTAAAAATACATTTCTATAGCATGTATGGTATTTTTTTATTTTTAAAAAAGTGGAGGTGAAAAGTAGTTCCTAGTTTATTTTAGCCCTATTACATACATTAGAACAGTTTAGAGCAACTTCTGGTATCAAATTTAAATGTATGGTTTTCACATATGTTTTTATACATGAGAAATGTTTTTTACTTGTGAATAGTTGAGGATAGGCTCGTTCAATTTTACAAATATCAAAGGTTTCTCTGAAAAATAAAATGGATATTAGTTTTTTGTTCAACCAAAGAGAAAAAGAGCTGGAAAAATGGTAGGTGTAATAATCGTTGAATTTGGCTTGCTAAACTTATTGTAAGAGCTAAGTGGCATGTGTGTGTAATAAAAAAAGTCGTTTTACATTATAATATGACTAAAACTAATACATGTAATTTTGTCAACAAAATAAATTAATAAAAGTAAGATGTACCCACTTGATATTATAAATATTTCATTTGGTATAGCAAGAAAGTATATAATATCAATTGGAATTTTTCTTACATTAAATCAGACATAAAATATGCCGTGTGAGTTGTTTCTTTAAGCCTTGATTGATGAAAGAACATATTTTATTTAAAATGGATTAATAATGATTGTGGTGTTGCAATTTTACGAGAATAACACTTGAATGATATTGTGGTGTTAATGTCATGTAATATTTATCAACTACGGTAGAATTAATGATTCAATTAGAATAAGAGAATGTACCTTATAGTGTAGACCGCATACCTTTTATCAATGAGTTGAGTCAGTTAGTTAGTTGCTTTGAATTTCGATGGGATTTGTGGATGAGTATTTAGTTGTCATAGAAGATGGTGATTTAATCACAAAGTATCTCCATGTAAGTTGCAGGAACACGATGATGTTCCATCTTTTGATCATAGATCTTTACAAGTTGTGTCTTGACCTAACCCGAAACAAAGATTGATATCATAATTTATCATGTAGCATTTTGGTTTGTTAAAAAAATTAATTTATCATGTAGCTTATCACCTTTCCCTGAAAAAAATTGTAGCGTATCCCCTTTTTCATTTTTACACCTAATTTTTATGCTCGCTTTATTTTTCCACATAATTTTGTTTCTATTTTCTTACCATATAATACTAATCTTTTTACGCTCATGCATTCTATTATTGCAAATGAATTTATTTCTAAAACTTGGAGAATTTACCTTTTTTAAGGAAAACTTGGAGAATTTACTTATTATCATGATATTTATCACAATTTTTCAATTATAATTTATGAGATTTAAACTTATTACCGACAAAAACATTACGAAAATAGTTTCAAATGCATCCAATGTATGAGCGAAAAGATTAAACGAATGATCGCATTTCAACTATTTTTTTTTCTTATTCAAAATCTTGTAGCTTTCTAAATGTCCTTTTGCAATGTTATTCTTTGAAATATAAAATTAGTAAAAGAAATAAAATATATTTTAAAAAGTTTAGTTTCACCTACCACTTATATATCTATAAATGTGTTTTTTCATCAATCGTTTTCTATGATATGGAAAAATCGAACATGATGAATTCAGATTAAGTACAGCTATTGATAAATCCCTGTCTTAATCAAACCAACTAAGTATGAAGATTCATGAAAGCAACTCTAGCCATTCGGTCAACTCTTCCATAATTTTGTTATGGTTTGTTTGTTCACAAAATGAAAGACGAGTTATGATATTTGTATAACTATTTGATGACAATTATTTAATGATAACATATTTTTTCTTTTATTTTAATGGTAAAAAGCAATAGAAAGAAAAAGAAAGACAAAATTATCTAAATAATTGTACAAATATCATTTTTTATTAAAGAATTTGTAGTGTTCAAAATTATTATGCTCCATTGAGAAAACATAAATAAATTAGAATGCTCTCTCCTCTAAAAATTATAGGGTTAATAGTGTTTTACCCCCTGTAATATAGGGTACTTTTGAATTTGCCTCTGTAATTTTATTTTTTTTGGACTCGGTCATTGTAAAATAAAGATTCTTCAGAAAACCCCCTGAACCATATGACTAAACAGAATCTCTTACATGACGCTGACATGGCACATGACTGTGTACATTATCAACTTTTTCATTTTTTTCCTGCTTCCACGTGTATAATTCATTTCCATGTAATTATGTAATTTAAAAAATAAAAACAAAAATAAATAAAAAAATCAGATTCCTCATCTTCTTCCTTCTCCTTTCAGATGTTCTTCATCGTCTTCAACGTTTCATCTTCTTCATCACCTTCAAACCCAAAAAATTCATGAATTCAAAACATTCTTTTCTAAAAAATCCAATTTTTTTCATCAAACAAACCAAAAATCATCAAATTGTCATCCATCCTCTTCAAAAAATTCTCATCAAATGAACTTGAAATAATCAAATTAACATCCACCCAAAATCTTGAATAGTATCCAATTAAACTCCAACTGAAAATCATCAAATTCACATCCACTAAAAAATACAGCCAACCCCAAAACAGCAAATCCAAAAAAAAGGGTTGTGTTTCGATTTAGAAGAAGAAAAAATGGGTTGCATGGATCACCATACTATTAACACCAGACTATCCACTTCGGCCTTCACGTTTTACCCAAATCTCTAAGTGTCATTGTCGCAAAGCCCGCAGCCGCCACGACTCCCATGGTCGTCGTTGCCGTGGAAAAGCAAGTTGCCACTAGGAATGACAGTGGGGCAGGGTGGGGACAGGTTTTACCTTTCCCGTCCCCATACCTACTCTCATATACTTACCAGTTACCCTACCCATGCCCAGCGGGGATGAGAAATCGAATCACATCCCCGTCCCCGATGGGTTCAAATATCCTTGCCCCATCCTCATCCCTATAGTGGATAATTTTTTTTCTAATAGAAGTAAAAGTATTTTTCAACCCGAGCGCGATGTTGTAATGGATTACCCATCAAAGAGAGAGTGACGATCAACGACTATGATGATGGAGAAGATAGAGGGCGAGAGTGTGAAATATGGAAGGAGAAAAGAGAGAACTATGATAAGCGAGTGTCTGAAAGACTGAGACTCTGTCTGTGTGAGTGAAATATGATTTAGGTTTTTGGTTTTTATTTATATAAAAAGAGTAATAAATTGATTTTCTATGTTCGGGACGTGTTTTAGTATGGGTTCGGGGTGGATACATATATTCCTGTTACCCATCCCCGTACCCGTGTTTTGTCTCACCATTTATCTGTGTCAATCAATCTTATTTGTTTAGATCTACTTTATATTATTTTTCATTCTTAATCTCTATGCCATTAGATTATTAATTCGTTTTTTCTAGAAATTTCGAAACAATCAAACACCAAAATTATATTATGAATGCAATGAACTTGAACAAGTGAATAATCGTAGCTAGAAGAAAAAATTAAAAGCAAAAAATGGGAGAAGTAAAAATCATGAATATAAATTTAGTTTTCCAAATTTGATAAATCTTCTTCTGTGATTTTTTCCAGTTAAGGAAGATGAAGATAAAGTGGGTAAGTTGATTCTGGATTTGGGGATTTTAATTGGATTGTAATTAACTGTTAAATAATTGTGTTGTTGTTGATGATTAGAATATTATTTGTCAAAGTTGTGTTGGATTTTTTTCATGAATTTTGGGATTGTAGTACAAAGGTTTGAGTTTGTGAAGAAACAAGAACATGAAGAACAATAAATGCGTGTGGTGGGTTTGTGAAAAAGTTTAATGGAAATCCCCAAATTTAGAATTATTTCATGATTTTTGATGTTTTTTAATTATATAATTAGGTGTCAATTAATTACACACGTGGACCAATTACAAAAAATGAAAAAGTTAATAATATACACAACCATGTGCCACGTCAGCGCCACATAAGAGATTTTGCTTAGTCATATGGCTTGAGGGGTTTTCTGAAGAATCCTTATTTTACAAGGACCGAATCTTTTTTTTTATAGAGGGCAAACCCAAAAGTACCATATATTACAGAAGGGTAAAACACTATTAACCCAAAATTATATTATGCTCCATAATCAAACATGAACCGAAAGCTGAAGCCTGAAACCGCGTGTTGTGGGGGTACACTGCGGACGGTGATTGATATTAAGGGTTAATCTTTGTTTTGCTTTTTCTTAATATTGAGTGAATTTGGTTTTCGTCTAGGTAAAATAAACAAAAAATATATTTCATTCCTATAATATTAAGATTCTTCACTGTTGATCCCTCCCTTAACATCGTTCATGTGAATATATCAGTGTACATGTGTCATTTAAATTTAGCTAAAATGAAATTAACTTTTTTGAATTAGTGGAGCATATTTTTGTGAGTTGCCCTATTTTGGTTATGTATGACATCTTATTCGGCAATGGCTTGACATCTCCTATGTTGATTCTATTTGTGTGTTTGATCACTTTCTTCGGTTTGGTCAGATGGGTGGTAATTCAAAATCTATTCGATCTGCTTTATATTTAATTTGGTTTTCGTGTGTTTGAGAGCTTTAGAGAGAAAGGAATAATAGGATTTTTAATAATAACAAAGGAGTCGTTGATACGATTGTTGGATAGAATTAAGCTCCTCCCTTTTTTCGTGGTTGAAGGCAAAAAAAACGTTACAGATGCAAAGAGAGTTTCTTTAGTATTATTATTTCAGCCTAATTTTAATAATTTCCATTTTATTTTCCGATTTGGATTTTCAGCCCATTAGGATTTCCTTAGTAAATAAACACTCTAGTTGTAGCCAGAGAGGCAGTTTATTCATTCAATAATATTTCAGATATTTTTCACAACTTCTGGTTGATTTCGGAACCCTATTTTCACAGGTTTGTCGCATGCAAACTTGTCTGCTTTCAATCTAGGTTTAGCGCTTGCTAGCATTTGCTTCCAACTGTGTCAGGTGGCATCAGAGCAGGTTTTCTCTTGTTCTTTCGTAACGTGATCAACCATGGGAGATCTACCGGTGACGATAGCAGAGCTTGAAAGCATAATCATGACTTTTACCACGACCATTAATGCTTTGACTGCACAAGCAGCAAGGTTTACAACTTATGTGAATAACAACACCACCACCACCAACAACAACAACGAAAACAATCAGAACAAAGGAGTGATGACCAAAGGAGTATTAAAGCAATTGCCTATGATTTCGGGACATTTGTAATGTTTTCTATATTTGAGTATGTAATTCTATTCTTCCCAAAACATAGCAATTTTAGGGGGATTCTTGAAGTAAAACACGAAGAAATCAAGCAAATCAAGACCTCAAAAGATTATTGGCCTTTGGGAAGATGAAGAATGAAGATTCAAGAGGCCTAAAAAGACTTTACAAAGGGAGGAATTATGTTTCAAATGTCCAAGACAACTTAACTATGAAGAAAACACCTCAACAGGCGAAGAATTCAACAAAACAGAAAAAGTAATGCACTAAAGCGCCTAGCACACAAAACGAAGTGCCTAGGCGTATAAAGTGAATAACTAAAGCGTCTGGCGCATGAACCTAGGCGCCTGAAAGTCCAAGGCACATGCACCAGGCGCATGAACCTAGGCGCCTCGCACCTGTGACTTGCAAAAAAGTCACTTTTTGTGAATTTTTCGCCCATGAAAGCCCGTGAATTTAGCCCAAGTTAGGTCAATCTAACAATGTTAACATTTAAAAAAGTTTGTGTCCTTACTACATATTTGATTTATATTGCCCTTTTTAAAAAAGAAAACATCACAATCCAATCATGTCGTTTACTGCAATTTTTGCTGTAGTTACGAGAAAAGCAAATATGACATTGAAGATTCATGTAGTTTGTATATGGGATATAACTTCGAGAAAAAAATCCTTCAGAAGTTACCTATATGAATATGTTATTTATACATCTTTCTAATATACATTTACTTTATGTATAATTTTTGCTATTTACTAACATTTTATTTCTTTCTATTGGTGTATCAAAATTTTTGCTATTTACTTATGTTTATTTCTTTCAATTATTAATTTACTGTTTTCAGTGTTCGTTTGTTTTTAATGAAATATTTATTTATTTTAATACATATTAAAATATAAGATCCGAGCGTCAGCCGACTAGTTATTTTGGTGGTAGCCGGGATTTGAACCTCAAACTTTGTATATATTATGCATTATCTCTATCAACTGAGTTAAACTCACGAGGACCATTAATTTAACTATACTGAAAATACAATAAACTAGCTCATAAGAGTAAAAATCGAATGAAATTTATGATTGATAAATATTGTTGTCCCTTACGAACCACAAGAATCAAATGCAGCCGAAAATTATTTGCACGTTCATGCATTCCCACCACAACTTGTTGCACATATAATAGGATAGAAAGTGTTCTGTAATGTAAATTGTGTAGTTAGTTACCTTGTATTGTCAACTTGCCATGTTGTGTGTGTGAGAATAAAAGAACATGAATGCCAGCTATTTAGCTGTGAGAGGGTATATGCGTGTTGTAAGGTCTGTCACGTGTATGACTATATGGTTTTTCATTTCATTTCATAAAATAATAATAATAATAATAATAATGATGATGATTATAATAATAATTTAAAGTGTAATTTGCTGATGTGTCACATCACCAATACCCTCTATTTTTAATTAATCTCTCATACATCTATAGATACATCAGCAAATTTTTTATTTTTTTTTTATTCTAAGCTTTACACTTGCTTACTCTAAACCACAATTTATTTTACGTACCATTTTTCACTTCCCATATAAGTTTTAAATTAACTCTCCATTAACTTGATTTCATGCATGTTTCAATCAATTAATACATCATGATCTATTATATTCAAAGTCATAGGTTACATTTATTAGTTATTGTTTTTTTTTTTTACACATTTATTAGTTATTGTTATTGTTATTCTATTCATTTTACTTTTCCTATAAAAAATTTCTACTAATCATTTATAACAGGACAAATGTGTTTGCTAAAACACTTTCATTTTTTGACTTACTGTAGAGAACTATATACATTCTTGTCAAAAAAGAAGATCGAGCACTGTATAGACCTATTTATTATACTTCTAATGTAAGATAGAGCAGTATATGAGTTATATTTCTTATTGATTGTTTCTATTCCTTGAAACCCATCTCATAAGCTTGGGGAAAAACTATTCCGGACCAGACCGCAGTTTCATAATAGTTCAATAGTGATGCAACAACGGTCCAACAACAACCTATCAACACATGACGGGCACAACGCCTCGAAAGATACCTACACAACACTACCTTAAAATGACCTTGGTTGTAATCTTATCATCCAATGGTCAATCACGACCCATAATGTCTATATAAGCGTAGCACATTTGCCACACAAGATACACAATCACAATCACATAATCATTAAAACACATATCTACATATGTTCACAACTGCACTTTTAAGCACCTCTCTCTCTCTTTCTCAAATACTGACTTGAGCGTCGTAACATGTTTTTTTTTTTGCAGGTACCGCCGTAGAAGCAACCTTTAACCTCATCAGAGTTCATCTTCCACCGTACCAGTCTACTGCAACATGAGTACAACTGTCACGTCATCGTTGAGCTCTGTTCCCGAACATATCATAAGGCAACGTGGAGCATGTAGAAGCATATCAATCTATTTACAAAGGCCTAAACATTGGGATATTAAACACCACTAGATTATTAATGAGTCTTAATCCTCATAAAAAATTCGAACAGAACAATGACGACGAAGAAAACATAGGTCATGATTCGGCCAACAACCATATCCTCACATGATCTAGCTTTACTGCTCGAATTTCGGCTTATTTTGCCGGAAATAAAGTTGGAACAACTTTTGAAGTCAAGGAAAAAGAAATTACTCTAATAGCAAATCTTGAAGAACAAAGTAACATACCACACACTTCTAAAGAGGTGGTTTTGATTGAAGAACTGGATGATATAGAAACTATTCAGAGTGAAAATCAAAAGAATTCTCATGGTATGAAATATTTGATTATATTTTGTATGATTCCACTTCAGGAATTGAAAATAGTTGGTTTGATCAAATAGGGAAATTAGAAGCAAATAATCCACTTGATGAAGTATATTTGGCTGAAAAAGGTGAAAAACCTAAACCCCTACCCTTAGTTTTGTTTACACCTAAAAATAATCACCCTATTAACCGAGTTCGACAAATAGGCAATTAAATAATCAGGCGATTCTAGAGCAGTTTAGCAAGAGAGTTGATTCTTTTTCAAGGTTGCTAACTTAGAATGTGGGTCATACAATACTCTAAACTGAGTCAAAGATATAGTGGGATTGGACAATGACGTCTTACCAATGAGACCTTCTCTCAACTCAAGTAACCATCTTGAGGAATGAGGGAATTGAGATGATATGTAGTGGTGTTATGCAGAAAAAGACCTTATCAATGGATCATGTTGAGGAAAGGAAGTTGTAGCCAAATGTGGGGAGCCATGACCCCACTACCAAGGGAGCTATGTGATGATAGAATAACATATGCTATTTTTAGCTATGTTTTTAGTATATTTTCTCGCATTTGAAGCCAATTTAGAAGTCAGTTAGAGAAGTTGTCAATGCTTTGAGGAACTTTTTATATTGTTTTTATTTGAGTCGTTACTTTTATCCTATATCATGCAACTCCATAGGTGTTTTGAACATTTTGTAGTGAGAAATCATGTAAATTGACAAATCAAGACATCACGTGAAGGATCGAGGATACGAAAATTGAAGACAATGGTTCTAAGAAGATTTTTGAAGACAACACAAAGTGAAGACAATTCATTTGAAGTTCCAAGTCATCATAATACGGAAGAACGAGCGAAAAAGGATCGACAATGGCTGAAATCGCACCCGAGGAGCTGCCTCTTGCGCCCCTGTGCATGAGACCTTGTTCCCCTACAAATGGAGCAGCATTAGGTACTTCCCAATGCAGCCTTGCAGCCCATACCATGCACCCCGCGCATGTACATGACCAGGAAGAGCTGATTGCTTAATTTTGAAGTCCTTTTTGGTGGAAAAACCCAATTTTCACTCCCTTAGCCCCTAAGTAACCTTGAACTATAAATAGACACCCTTGCATACTCTTTTATTTCAGAAAGCTAACAGAGGCAAGGCAAGGGTCAAACATCAAGAGCTTCAAGGCAGAGGATCTCCATCCTACTCTTGTTCTCTCTAGGGTATGTTTTTCTATTGTTTTGTAATTATGTCGGTTGCCATGAGCCAGTAAACCTCTTTGATTAGGGTTCCATAATGAACCCCTTATTATTTTTTGGATTCTTTTAATAAAGTTTTTATTCAGTTTTTAATCTAAAGTCTGACTTAATTCGTATATATCCGTTTCTATTCCACATCCTAGATGGAGCAATGTCAGGATTGACAACCCTCGCCTCCATTCAAACAAGAATGTTGTGAATTGCTTAATTTCTAGTATAATTGAATGTAAGTATGAATTTAGGGTTATAACTCATCTTTAGGGACCCTCGTAATTTGCAAGAGCGAATTGCGAGGAAAGCTATGTCTACAGGTTCATCACCGGGTTATACTCTACTTTCTTAAATCTAATATAAGACAAGTCATAAACTAGTGTTTTCTTAATTTAATTTCCAACAAAGACGAAGGGAGGATTCAAAGATTCCCTAATCGCCGTTAAACTTTTGAATCAGCCAAAATTAATCTCGCATTGGGCAGGATAATTAAAACCATGCATACACTCAATCTCTTCTTTTATTTACTTTATATAAATAAGTTATGCTAATTACCGAGTTGAACGACAATCCATGTGGAGACGATAACTCGCTACTTTATTACGTGGTACGATTTTGTGCACTTGTCTAAATTTACGTCATCATGTTTTGTGCGCCGTTGTCGGAGATTGTTGATATTTCGACGAACGTAACCAGTAGAATTTTTTTTGTGAATAATTAGGTAAGTATTTTAATTTTTTGTTTTTAATTTTATTGATATTGTTTTCCATTTTCAATTTTTTTTAGGGTTAGGTTATTTTTCTGTTTTATTTTATTTTAGGTTTCATCCTTAAAATTTGGGTTAGTTCCTAGTTTCTAGTTTAAGTATATCTTTTAGGAATAGTTTTGCTTTAATTTTTTATTTTAGATTAGATTAGTCTTTACTTTCATTGTTTCTAGGTTAGATGAGATTTAGTTTGTTTTTATGTATTTCCTTTTTCGTTATAGTCTAAATCTCTATCACAAGCTCTTCTTAAAATTCCTTGCGAGTTGTTTTATGCCTGGTGCAGATTCATGTACATTGTTATTCGACTCTGACATCGAAAAAAAACAGAAAGATCTATTCGGAAATTAATCCGAGAAGCAAAAGAAGAAGTAGATGTTCTACTTCCAAGTCTTAGTGACTTTTCATCCAACGAAGAGATGGGAGAACCCGAACGCATACCACTAGGAGATTACATGAGGCTTGACAACATTATTGAAGTCACCCATGGGTTCCAACCAGCGAACCCTATCCGCTTTGACATCAAGCATTCATTTCTTTTCGCACTAAGGGATAACCAATTCAGAGGTAGCGAAACCGAAGACGGTATTGTTCATCTAAATCACTTTTCAGAAGCTTGCATCACCATTAATCCAACATGAGTTACGAAGTCTGACAAGAGGCTTCATTTGTTTATCAACTCTATAAGTGGACGAGCAAAAGATTGGCTTAATGCACTTCCAAGTGGCACCATAGCTAGTTGGGATGATTTGAAGAAAGCATTCGTCCGCCACTTTTTCCTAAAAGTCAAATTCCTTGAAAAAGGGAAGTAGAGAGCCAATTTCTAACAAAAAGACTGAGAAAATCTCTACGATGCAAGAGAAAGGTACAAGCTACTACTAAAGCATTGTTCGGGGCACAAGTTTTCAGAAATGGAAGTTGCATTAACCTTCACAAACCGTTTGAAGCCAACAACCTGCATGCTTTTAGATGCATCAACAAGAGGTACCATGAATAACAAAACTACAGCAGAGATCTGAGAGCTCATTGACAACATGTCTTTGAACGAATATAGTCCTCAAAGCGAGAATAGAGGTGTGGTGAAGAAGTAGGAGTTCTAAGCTCGAAAACACATGATGTCTAATTAGCAAGCAAAAAACTCTTTAGTGACAAAATATAAGCACTAGCTAAGAGGTTGGAAGCGTAAGAAGTGGAAAAAATGTTCATAAGCGGAGTAAGCTGCAACCTTTGTGAGCAAGCTTATGAAAGTATTGCATGCCTTCCAACAAGTTTTGGGTTATTTGAAGAGCAAGTCAAGTATATGGGAGCGTATAACAGGCAACAACAAAATCCCTACTCAAACAACTTCTATTTTGGCTGGCTAAACTGTCAAAATTTCTCTTGGGGAGGAATCAACAATTTCCAACTACCATAAGCAGCCAACCAACAACAACCGAAGAAAGATCTTGAAGAAGTCATAACCCAATACATGAAAACAACTCAAAGTCAGATTGACACACTCTCCAAATCATGAAAATCTCAAAGAAATATTGAGGTTTCAATTAGAAACTTGGAGACACAAAAGAGGAAGCAATCATCTGCAAATAATAAATGGAAAATCGGGGGGGG
>Ga0228710_1004439_pt1 | contig 22160 bp, 13 predicted proteins | sample MedpolnodulmetaG_FD_177995 | JGI IMG/M metagenome (GOLD analysis project Ga0228710, IMG submission 177995) | Root nodule microbial communities from Medicago polymorpha collected in Santa Monica, California, United States - pink nodules | ecosystem: Host-associated > Plants > Roots > Nodule...
ATCAAAGGGGGTTTAACCTATATATGCTTGCTCATTTACCACGGGTCCGTGATCTACCCGATTAGTGGTAAACTATTCACTATATCTTTATGCTCATGCGTGAAGAGGCTACAATAATTACTTCACATCTTAACATACTCAATGTTCTTTCTAGTATTCTAGTTCTCGACATTCTAGTCGAGGCTCTATGTTTATCCCCATTCTCAGGACGAACTTCTACCCGGACGTATTACATAGCATAACACTCTGGTGTACCATTCGTTATCGCACAATGTTAATGATTGCCATGTCTTTATTTTGTTTAAAACCTCATTTAGGAATGTACTTTAGACACTTAGAATTGAGGGGTTCGTAATTCAATAAAAGTTTGCAAGAAACGGGCCTCGAACGGCATTTCTGGACCACAAGGAAATTTCTCAAAAATGCTGTGCTGAGGCTGTAGGCTTAAGCGAACGCGTGAGCGAACGGTAAGCAAACGGGACTTTCCTCTCGACGTTTTGTACGCTTAAGCGAACGGTGCACGCTTAAGCGAACATTCATCGGCCCAGAAGTGCAGAAACCGCATTTTTGGTATAAAAACCTCAATTCCAAGCATCTTAAGGTACCCATTACATCCAGAAACACATATAAACAATTCATAACACTTGCATGGAAACAATTAACAGTATTTGATCATGAATGGTACAAAGGGGGTTCTCTAACCCTATTTCATAATTTAACATCACATGAATTTCTCACATGGATAATCACATAAACCCAGGGTAGGGAAGCTAACTAAGAACTCACTTGGTGATTTGCAGCATTGCTCAAGCTTCAGCTCCAATTCTAACTCTAGCCATGAACCCTAGCTCTTGATTCATCATGCATCCATAGCCTTAGCTCACCAATCCGCTCTTGCTTCTCTCTTGCTTGCTAAGACACCATGATTCATGCTTGATTACCATTGCATGCATAGACCACTTGATTGCTTGGAGAGGGAAGGATGGGGCGATTTCTAGAGAGAAGGAGAGAGCAAATTCTGATTTGCAAACTTAGTGAGAGAAAGTGCATGACCAAAATGAAATGTTTGTGACCTCCAACACTTATATACTTCTCATGCGCTATTACCAAACTGCCCCTCGTCTTAACCGTGTTAAACTGACACTGCTAATTAACTCGTGTTCAACTGGCACTGCGTCGTAAAACATCCCTCACCGTAGTGAGTCTCATGAACGTTGATCTCTGGCGCACCTTCGACTGATATAACTCCGATGCTGACGAGCGGGATATTACAAATACCCTTATTAGAACACCCTACTATATAAACACTACTAATGTGTGATTCATCCGATGTGGGACTTCCACTTTTTTCAATTCACACTACATTAGTTCTACCCATTATGGAAATTTATGTTTAGTCAATTACTCAATTTGCACACATGTTCCAACAATAACTTAGGTAACTATTTCTGCTATTTCTTGCCAGAGCTTGAGGTTTCTGTGTTTCCAAAAGACTCTAGAGGGTGGAGGCAAAACAATTGGGGAGTTCTCTCTAGCTAACTCATGCAAGAGATGAAAGATGGTATAAACTGTTGTAGTTGTGAGAGAAAGTGCATGTTGAATTACGTCCCAAAGGCCACTCCAATTCCAAACCCGCACAACAAAAGCGCAGTTAAAGAAAACATGGTTAAGGTCTTCAAAAGGCGCGTCACAGATCATGCATGAGAACGGGCATTTCACCCATTTATCTTGGAGTTTAACACATGTGGGTAAGCAACCTATGCACATATGCTAGATTAAATCTATAATTTTGGTGGAACTTTTAAATGCCAAATGTCGGACCAATAGCCAGGTCGACGAAGATGGGAAGTATCCACTAAATCCTCTACACATAAGCCGTAAGAATTCTTCACCGAATATACACCATTTTTCTCGGCCTTCCAAATCAGTTTGTCTTCTTCCACTTGCCCAATTAACCTCTCAACCGACTTTAGAAAGGCACTTACTAATCCGGGAATAAATCTTCTGACAAACATGATCTTTAATGTAGGAGCAAAAACCATTTCGATCTCTACAAATCATGGATGGTAATCCTAAATATTTGCTGTATCTATAACATCTAAGACGTCCATAATGTTGAGGTTCACAAGAACGTTTTGAATGTAAAAGATTTCCGATATTGGTAAACGGACAGATCAGGAATTTTATCTAGAGTGGAGACATTGAAAAGAGGAAATTGGTTTAAGCATCAGATCCCTCTCTTCACTAAATGAGGCTTCAAATCTCAAAGATTTTAGAAATTCTACTTTAGTTGGGGCTTTGCTTCTTCAAATCAGAGTTCTTAGAAAATAGAAGAACAATATCTCACCATATTCACTCATCAATATGGAGTAGTATAAAAGGTGAATTTGATAATACCAGCAATCACTCTAGCTGGTTGATTGGCTCTAGGGACACTATGAACTTTTGGAGTGATAATTGGTGTGGAGCTCCTCTATCAACATATCTCAACCTTCCTTAGTATATCTCTCAAAACCTCACTGCTACAGTTCCTGAATTCATAGACAATGCAAGATGGAATATTCCCCTAATTGTGCAGAATGCTTTACCCAATCTCACCTTACTTGTGCAATAATTATCAATTTAAATCATTCTTTTCATTTTTTTTCCCGTTTCATGGATGAAGATTGGGGATTTTAGAAATTAGGGTTCATGGTTCCCCAATCTAATTCTCTTCATTTTTTTTAAGGAATTCTCTTCATTTTTATAATTTAAATCATTTTTTTAATAATTAATCAATTAGATTTTAATTTTTAATATGTATACAATTAATTATTTCAATTAATGACATGGAAAATAAATAAGTTAACGCACACATGCCACATAATCACTACCATGTCATTAATAAGAGTGACAAATCACTAAAATTGATGGGGACTAAAAAACCCAAAAAATATAAAACAGGAGTATCAAAATGGTAGTTTTAAAAATAGGATGATTAAAATTTCAGTTAAATCAAAATAGAGAGAGCAAAAGTACAAAGCTTATATTCTTTTTAAGTCAGAAAAATAATTCTTCAGTTGTACCAAATGGAGGAATCTTTTTTAGGTTGGAGTACCTATTTAGTTGTACCACCGAAGAATTATTAATTTCTTAATTTTGTACTATTGCAAGAGAAAACGCGTCAATTACTTTCAACTTTTTTAAGTTTTAAGTCAAAATAGGTGATGGTACAAAAGAAACTTGTCTCTGCTCAAAGGAGATATCTAAACAGAAAACTACAGTGTCACTCATTACTAAAGCCGAACGAAGCTTCGTGGAACTTACCACTAATCATCACTTGCTATTTCCTCGTATTATAAATAAACTAGTAAAAATAGCACGGGTACCCGTCGGGGTGGACGATTTTTACGGTTAAAACTTGAATATATTGTATGTTTTATAAATAATTGTGATAATGATAGTTTAGATATTGATTATTTATTTATTTAACAGCAACATATATGATATTTGTATATAAGTATTGTCTTTAATTGAATTATATTTAATTAATTTTATATATGATATTTAATTAAATATAATTCTTTTTCAAACTATTTTATATAAATTGAATTGTTTTAAAATAACATGGTCCATGTTTTTTATATTTATCATTCACAAATCTTGGTCCCGTGTTTTTTTTTAATTTAGAAGTCTCAATTTTTGGTCTCATGCTTTCTGTAAATTTATCATTCAGAATTTTTTATTTTTGTTTTTTTTTTTTTTTTATTTTTTTTTTTTAAAAATTTTTTTTTTTTTTTTTTTTTTTTTATATATTTATCATTCACAAATTTTGGTCTGAATTTTTTATATTTATCAATCTTAAATCTTGGTTTGTATTTTTTATATTTATCATTCACAAAACTTTGTCCCGTGTTTTTTATATTTACCATTCACAAATCTTGATCCTTTTTTTTTATTTTTTATATATATTTATAAGCATGTGTATGGTTTCAATTCTAGAGGGTCAAGAGTGATTATAGAAGTTGTATAATTGATTTTATGATGTTTGGATGATTTAAAGTATAATTGATTTTGCTTGTACAATTGATTCTACTTGAAGCTATAATTTGTAGTTTTTGACTTCTATAATTGATTTTACCCTTAAATTATTCTAAAATTTATATCAATAACAACATGGCCCGTGTATTATAATTATTATAAACTTTGTATCAACAATAACATGTCTCATGTATCAGTATTAGTTTAGTCAGTGACAACTTAACCCATGATTTTAAGTTAATTCTAAAATAAGATCTGTAAAAACTTTTCAAGTGCATGATAATTTAGTTTAATCAATGTCAGCCTTTTAGTGTATTTTATTAATGATAGCTTGCCTCATGCATGATTGTTCTATTTAATTTAATTGATGTCAATTTCTCTAACGCGTTTTTAGTAATTTTTGAAACTTTAGTATATACCCACCTTATCCCTTTCTTACATTGTGCAGACTTTTTTATATTGTATAGATTTTGAGAAGCTCTTCTCCTCTCCTCTCCTCTAAGAACCATAGCCGCCGTATCAGCCACCTTAATCCATATCCATTTCCGACTGCCTTTGGCTGAGCCACACTCAGAATCTTCATCAATTCCTTCTCCTTTATCATTCTATTGAATTTATTTTCAGATCTGATAGATTTGCAAACATCTCAACACCATCATCACGGTTAGAATTACCTTTTCCGGCGACCACCGTGTCGGAAATTGCAACTACCACTGTGTTATGGTCTGAAATGTTGGTGTCTTGGTCAAATTCTAAGTTTGCTACAGTTCTTTACATATTATATTTCTGCTCTTTTCCTTTACATGAACAACAACAGTCAAAAGATGAAATTGGCTGATTCTCTTGTATTTTCAAAAGATGTAAGAATTTCTTATGTACCCTTTTTAGCTGTTTTAGACTGATGCTATTGATATTTTATTGACAATCCTTCTATTGGATCTATGATTAAAAAAAAATCAATTTTTTCTGCAAATTCCGTTCTTTTTTCCTCCAAAAATGATAGTTATTCGAAAAAAAAATTAAGTCAAAATGAAGACATTTTTTATTTTCAGAAATTAAGTAGGGTATTTTTCACAGTTGACAAGTTATTATATTCATTCCTTGGTTTTGTTTTTCTGAATGTAACACTGTGATTAATGCGGTGCAGCAGTTGTAATGGCTATGCAACTAAATATAGGTGCTTCTTCTTCTTCTTCTTCTTCTACTTTGGTGGTGGCTTCGAAACTTTTTGATGTTTTTATTAGCTTTCGTGGTGAGGATACTCGTAGAAAATTCACAAGCCATCTTAATGAAGCTTTGAAAAAGAGCGGCGTTACGACATTTATAGACGACAACGAGCTTGAAAAAGGAGATGAGATCTCATCAAAACTGATCAAAGCCATTGAAGTGTCATGTGCATCTATAGTCATCTTTTCAAAAGACTATGCTTCTTCAAAATGGTGTTTGAATGAACTCGTCAAGATTCTAGAATGCAAGAAAGATAATGGACAAATTGTGATACCAATTTTCTATGAAATAGATCCATCTCATGTGAGATATCAGATTGGGAGTTACGGGCAAGCCTTTGCAAAGCATGAGAAGAAATTGAAGCACAAGAAAGACAAGTTGCAGAAATGGAAAGATGCTCTCACCGAAGTCTCCAATTTATCTGGGTGGGACTCTAAAAATTCAAGGTAAATAAAATGAACTATCCATCTAATTTATTCATGTCACGATTAATATAGCAACAAATAACTATGCATATTGAAGGAATATAAATGGAAACATAAGCCCTGGTATCTGTGTACTAGTTTATGTTTTATTGTTGAGGGGACAAAATGGATTGATTCGATGGATTTAAATTTCGATGAATCAAAACAGTTCATTAATCCATTAACAATTTAATAAAATGTCTTTTATTATAATTTATTTCGACGTTGACCACCACCTTATTATAATTTTATATTAACATAATATTAATCATTTTAATAATGTATTAAATTGATAGTATTTTAATATATTTTTTTGACAAAATAATATTTTAATATTAAAATATTAAGTTAATTTTCATATTTACATATTTTTCTATTTTTTATTTATTGAATTAAGTTAATTTAAATTCTAAATTTTTTCAGTTTTGTAGTTATTAAATTAATTTTAAGACATTTCACAAACAATTAATATTTTTGTTTCTAGTTTTCGTACCTTATTTTTTGTAGCTATTAAATTAATTTTATAAATACATTGTTTATAATTTATCAAATGAATGTGTATTATCCTTTGTGATGATCTATTGAATCTATAAAATAAGGTGTTCATACAGATTTTCAAATGGATAGATTGAATCCAATCAATTAATAAGATTTTTGTTTGATAAATGCATTCGATGAATTAATCAATAGATTGTATCGAATGGATGGATCAAATTGCACCCCTAATTTTGAGAGTCACAATTTATTTTGCATTCAAGTTGAAGAAAACACTTTCAAACATTGATATCTTTGTTGTACCCTAAATACTCATATCTCACAATTTTAAGAAGTAGTACGATCCATCATTCATCATTGGGCTATATTCTTTTAATACTACATAAAACCTTCTTCGGTAATTTGCTTTGGAAATTCATTGCCTAGAAAAAATAATAGAACACTAATTACCTACTCTATCTCTGAATTTTCATTTCATGAAATCTATTTTTTTCCTTCTTTCTTCCTCAATCATAGTGACAACAAATTTTATGCAATTCCCCTAAAAAATTATTTATATAAATATTATCAGCACAACAAGAATGTTGACCTTTTTTTCCCTTTCCATTCATATGGTAGGATTGAATCAGACTTCATTAAGGACATCGTCAAAGATGTTTTGAAACAACTGAATCGCAGACGTCCATTTGAAGTCAGTAAGGAACTTGTTGGAATTGAAGAAAAGTATGGAGAGATTGAATTGTTAAAGAATATTGGGTCAAATGATGTTAGAACGATTGTATTATGGGGCATGGGGGGCATAGGAAAGACCACTTTAGCAAATATTTTATATGATAAACATTGTTCTGAATTCGAATATCATTGTTTCCTCGAAAATGTAAGGGAAGAATCAACTAGGTCTGGACTCAATGTTGTACGTAACAGGCTTTTTTCTACATTGTTGAAGCTTGGTCTTGATGCGCCTTATTTTGAAACCCCAACTTTCAAAAAAAGACTTGAACGTGCAAAATGTTTGATTGCGTTGGACGATGTTGCAACCTTAGAGCAAGCAGAAAATCTAAAGATGGGTCTGGGACCAGGTAGTAGAGTCATTGTCACAACAAGAGATAGGCAAATATGTCGTCAATTTAAAGGATGTGTAGTACATGAGGTCAATGAATTGAATGAAGATGAATCTCTTCAACTATTCAGTTATAATGCATTTCAAGAAAAACATGCTAAAGAAGGATACAAAGAGCTCTCAAAAAGGGCAATTGGATATTGCAGAGGCAATCCTCTCGCTTTGAAAGTTTTAGGTGCAAATCTTGGTGCAAAAAGCAAAGAAGCATGGGAAAGTGAATTGGAAAAGATAAAAGATAATCCTTATGCGGGAATTCATGATGTGTTAAAATTGAGTTTCTATGACTTAGATTGTACTCAACGTGACATATTTCTAGACATTGCCTGCTTCTTCTACCCAAAAGTAAATGAATTTGCTAGTTATAAACAGCGAGAATACATAATAGATATATTTAATGCTTGCAAATTTCATCCGGCAACTTCAATAGAAGTCCTTCTGCATAAAGCACTCATGACTTTTGGATATCGTGATCGAATCGAAATGCATGATTTGTTCGTAGAAATGGGACGAGAGATTGTTAAGCAAGAAGCTCCGAAAGACCCTGGAAAAAGAAGTCGATTGTGGGATCCCGAGTTAATCTATGAAGTATTTAAATACAACAAGGTAAGTATATATATAAACATGTTTTTTTATGTCATTTTATACTTATCGGCCACTTCTAACACCTAATTTTACCAAACACTTCAATTTTAATAAACCATCTTTTCAGCTATAAGCTATCAGTTATAAGACATCAGCTATAAGCTAGTTTTTCAGCTTTTAGCTAGCTTATAGCTTATTTTTACCAAACACACCCCACATACGTTCATAAATTTTGTTTCATTCCAAAACCTAGAACACACATAACGAGCAATTTCTTCTTCGTTCTTCTTCCCATCTTGATTGTTCAATTCTCTCGTTCCAGAATTGCAGTTGTTTTCAATTATCGTGAGAATTGTTTCGTCCTTCTGATTCCAGACATGGTGAGAATCAGTGTTGTTTCCATAATCACATTAGGTATCGTGACTTAATTTTTCTTCTTGATTTGATTTTTCATTTTCGTTCCTTTCTCACTACTATCGCGACTTGATTGCAACCTTTTCACACTTATAATGCGACAGTGGTGACTTTCAACTTTGGCATGAATTCCAATGATGCTTCCATTTTTATTTGGGTTTTGAGTTTGATTGAGTTGTTTGAGATTATATAAAATTGTATTTTATCACACATATTTTGCGTTTGATTAAGATAAATGGATCTTCAATGCGTTGATTATTAATTTTATTTTTGGTACAATATTGATTATTAAATTTACTTTTGGAAATTGCTTTATTCAAATCATTATATTGTGTTGTTTTGTTGTTTCTTTTTCCGGTGAATTTTGTGTTGCCGAAATGAACATTTGTTGAGATTGTGAACACAGTGTGAGATCGGTTAAAGCTAGGGAAGAGAAGACGAAGTGAAATAAATAAATAGTAAATAATGCTAATACAAACATGAATTTCATAAGGTGAGCGTTAATTCGTGAGCAATTCGTGGATATAGCTTTTGGAAACAACGGTGATCTCACGATGACTGGAATCAAACAGACGACAATGATTCTCACAATAATCGGAAGCGGCATCAAACAGACGGCAATGATTCTCACAATAATTGGAAGCGGCGGCAATTCTGGAACGAGAGAATTGAACAATCAAGAAGAGATTGCACGTTATGTGTGTTCTAGATTTTGGAATGTAACAAAATTTATGAACGTATATGATGGGTTGAATTTGATGTGAAATTTTAATTGTTACAAGTCCTATAGTGTAAATTAATTAAGATTGTCTACCTAAATATAATTAAATAAAAATTAAAAGTTACCTTATTAAAATTGATTTTTTTTATAGAAAAATTGACTCATTTATTTGACATTTAATGTTATATTTGTATATTACATTTTGATTGGTTGATATCTTGAAAGGCTAAATACTCCCTAAACAAGAGAGGGTAATCTAGGCTTCACCGATAAAAATATGTATGAGTGTATGACAACCTTTGCTAATTATTATTCAAAATTTTGTTTTCAGGGAACTGATGCTGTTGAAGTTATACTATTCGATACTTCTAAAATTGGTGATGTATACTTGAGCTCCAGATCCTTTGAAAGCATGATCAACTTAAGATTACTTCATATCACCAATAAATTCAACAATGTGCATCTCCCTAAAGGTCTTGAGTGGTTGTCTGATAAATTGAGGTACCTTCATTGGAAATCATTTCCACTTGAGTCTTTGCCATCAACCTTTTGTCCTCAAAGGCTTGTACAGCTTAGCATGACCTATAGCAAGCTTAGAAAGCTTTGGGATAGAATTCAGGTACAAATTAATTAATGTGCTTTTATATACTTGTTATTGTTAGTTTGTGCATTTCTATAAGCTCATTCTTATAGTCGTGCCACAGCCAAGTTCTGTTCTATATGTGCTTAATTATGTTCAGATTTCTCTTTTATTTAATAATCATGAGTGAAATTTATTGATTTCTGAACAATGTGATGTTTCTTTCTTCCTACAGAAGCTTGACAATTTAACAATCATTAAACTTGATAACTCTGAAGACCTGATTGAGATTCCGGACTTATCAAGAGCACCGAATCTTAAAATATTATCTCTTGCTTATTGTGTGAGTCTCCATCAACTCCATCCATCCATTTTCAGTGCCCCCAAGCTTAGAGAACTATGCTTAAAAGGTTGTAAAAAGATTGAAAGCCTTATAACTAACATTCATTCAAAATCTCTCCAAAGACTGGATCTCACTGATTGTTCATCTCTCGTACAATTTTCTGTGACATCCGAAGAAATGACATGGTTGTCGTTAAGTGGCACAACTATACATGAATTTTCATCATCGATGTGGCGTAATAGCAAACTAGGCCTTCTCAATCTAAGTGATTGTAAGAAGCTTAACTTTGTTGGGAAGAAGCTATCAAATGATCGAGGATTAGAGTCTCTTATATATTTGAACCTTTCAGGATGCACGCAAATCAATACATTGAGTATGTGGTTCATCCTTGATGGCGCACGATCTTTAAACCATCTAAATCTAAGAAATTGTTGCAACTTAGAAACCCTCCCTGACAACATCCAAAACTGTTTAATGTTGGAATTCCTTGTTTTAGATGGTTGCGTAAACCTTAATTCACTACCAAAGCTTCCTGCATCCTTGCGAGACTTGAGCGCCATTAACTGCACTTCTCTGGACACAAACTCCATTCAAAGAGAAATGCTTGAGAACATGTTATACATAATCTGCACCAAAAACCACTTTCGTAGAGTAGCGCTTTCCTCTTTACTTCCAGTTGCCGAAGTTCCATGCGAGTTTGATTTCTTCACAACGGAGGCTTCAATAATTACTCCTCCTATTCCAAAAGATGGATTGTATGATATTGTTTTATGCGTCTTACTCTCTGAGGGGTTAAATCTTACTTCTTCCGGATTTTATTGTACTATATATAATCACGGAGGAATTGGCTTCGGATGGAATATAGGTTCTGAGCATGTGAGCGAGACAATGATTTCAGATCATGTACTGCTAATCCGTTTGACTAATTTCTGCTATTGGGCGAGGGTGGATGATGATCATTACAGCATTTCATTTGAAGTTGGACTTTATAATGATGACGGGGAACAATTGTCAACTAAGGGGATAAAGGGTTGTGGGTTCATCCTTGTATCTAGCTTGGAACATAGTTTGGGGTTGGATGGTAGTAGTAGCCGAAGTAAAGTTGAAATTGTTGAATTACCCTTCAATGCTCAAGTTTCTAATGAGTTTGATCAACATTCAAAATTTGATGATGATGAAAATGAAGATGCCCAACAACAACTTCTTATTACCCCCAAAGAAAATGAGGAAGACTTGAATTATAAATCTTCTTGTGATTGTTCAATAGGTACAAATTTTCAGCCACTTCCTAATTATAAATTATATATTTATTTATTTTTGGTTTAATTTCTCTTTTGACCCTTAAAGTTTAGTGATTGTGCAATTTTGATCCCTACTACTTTTTTGAGTGATTTTGGCTCCTTTTGTTTCATTTTTTTTCTTCAACTTTTACATTGAGGTGAGATAATTTAATTGTGACACTTAACTCTCATAGTCATGTGACTTTTAAAAATGACAAAATGTTTGAAATCCTAATTAAGGATTTCATTCATGGTCGGTGCACAAACTGATTTTTGGACTTTTTCATTTTAAAACGGTCACACTAGTTATGAGACTTTGGTGTTATGTCAATATATATTACTCTAGGCACACACACTTTGGAGAAAAAAAAATATCAGGACTCAATTGCTAAAAAAAATATTGATAATTAATTTAATCCTTCAAATAAATAAAATTGATTGTTTGAAAAAATACTTCTGATATATTGTAGAAAACCATGTCAAATAAATTGCAATGACATTGTGTTAAAACTTAAAACATTCCATTGGACAGGTCTTTTGCTGCAGCAGCTCCTAGAAGTGTCAAAACGTCTATTTCTCTGTGTGTCAAGCTAAACGATAAGACAAAATCGTAGCTTTTATCGAGAAGTATACCTTGATGGAGTGAATTGGTAACATAAAGTTGTATGCATGTAATAAATTCACCCTTTCAATATGTAAGTACGTCGATTGTACTGTTACAGACATTATTGTCATATCCTAAATTTTGACTACTTTTCTCTGTTTTTACCCATTTTATTCGTACTTTTAAAGTTCAGAATTTTCGTTGTTTTAAGACGAGAGATATTTTAAAATACCTCATTTTTTGGTTTCGAGAGGACAATTTTAAGTTTTTAGTTATGGTCTTATTATGTTATTATTATTTCGTTTTATTATTTATTTTATTATTTAATTCTAGTATTTAATTTATTTATTTTAATTCTCTTTTAGTTAATCGGTCCTTTTAGTCATTTTGTCCTCAAGGTTCTTGCTACCCAAGTCAGGGGCATTTTGGTCCAGTCCTTTTTCAATCATTGGAGAGAGGGGGGAGAGGTAGGGATGGGCACGGTTCGGTTCAGAACCAAAACTGTGTGTGAACTGAACTGAACTATAAGGGAACAATTCAAACTGAACTGAATCGGTCTTCAAACTAGTGCACTGTTTAGTTTTTAAAAAAAACTGAACTCTTCCAACATAAGTAAATATAACCAAATGCCCTGTTGTGATACTGGAGTAGCTGTTATATTTGTAATCGCAGGACAGAGAGCAACAATTAGTAACTGTTATCAAAACAAAGGGAGTAAGTAAAATTGTTGGAAACTAAACCTTCTGCTTTCGGTGTTTGTTGCTATTCATTTTGAACTTTCTGTGTGAATTGTTGTTTGTTGCTATTCACAATTATCAAAACATGGCAAAATAATGATTCCTTCAATTAGTAACTGTTATCTTTAATTGTGATCCAAACATCTTATTGATTATCAAAACATTGCCACCATGCAAAATAATAAGTCTGGTTTTTCAAAAATAATAAGTTCAGTTTTGATAAGCAAGTTCAGTTTTGGTTTTTTTTTTATCAAAAAGGTTCAGTTAATAACTGCTCCTTTAAGTATGGATCAGTTCATAACTTTTATATTATGGTTCAGTTCGGTAGCAGTTCGGTTCAGTTCAGCAGTTCGGTTCAGTTTTTGGTTTTTTTGCCCACCCCTAGGGAGAGGTCACTGTTCACGCGTCAGAATTGGCAGCAGCAATTATTACAAACACATTTCAACTTTCTCGCTCCAAAATTATGGATCAAAACACCAAAATACCAAGAATTTTCTCAAGAACACTATGAACACATAAAATTTTTCGGCAAGCTCAAAATCATACCAAATGAGTCCGATCTGTAACAACCACACAATCGTAAGCTCGAATCCGAGTCAAAACCATCGTTAGTAAGCTCGAATCCGAGCCTACAACAACCAACCGCGAACAATTTTTCAAGCTACAACAACAAAAAGCTCAAATCCAAACCAAAGCAAGCTAGATCGAAGTTGTTTTGAAATTTTCCGTCACACTTTCTCGTTTCCTCCGTTCATAAAGAGAGGTAAGCGCCTTTTCCATGTAGATCCGTTTGTGTTTTGAGAAAAAATTTCGAATCTTAAAAGTTAGATCTAGCCCAAACCTCTCACCCCTTTTTAAAGATAATTTCAAAAATGGACTCAGAAGAAGGAGAAGAAGAGATTTAGCACCAAAAAAATTTTAAAAAAAATGATTTGAGTTTTCCGACGCGGTGGTTCCGCCGCCGGGAACCGCCCGTCCGCCGCGTTGGAGCTTCTTGCCACCTTCTTCTCCGGTCGGTTGTGTTAAGAGAAAGGGGAGAGCTTCTCTCTCTAACTTTCACCTTAGAGAGAGAAGTGTTTAGTTTTGTGATGTTTTTTTTGTTTGAAACCATTTTATATTAGTGTTTTTTTATTCTTATTCCATGTTTGCTACTCTTTCGGATTACCACGCGCCTTTCATACTAAACCGTCAGATCTGAGATCTGACGGCGGTTGATAATCTCTAGTGTTGTTCCATGTGCGCCTGTTCATATTTCTTGCTGTGTACCGTGTTTTCTAACCGTCAGATCGTAAATCTGACGGTCCCTGTTTTTACTGTCTCTTTGGGTGTTTACTTTATGTATTTTTTCTTAACCTTTGGATCTCGGATCCAGTGGCTGTGATGAGTTACCTGGAATTAGATCTGGACCTTCTGATTCATCTGACGGTCCAGATCTATCCAGTCTGAGCCCAATTTTTCTTTTAAATTTTTACTACTGTTCTTAGTTATTACACCGTTTCCTCTTAAAAATTTATTTTCTCTTGGTTTTCTTTCCTTTAAAAAATATTTTTGCTTGGTATTAATTGTTTATTTTACTGTTTTTTATTTGTTTATATTATTTTGCATTATATTAGTTCATAATCTCATGCATATTTATTTTTGTCACTTTATTTTGTTATCTTTAAAGTTTTAGTGTGTATGATAGGTTTTGATGTAATTTAATTTATGCATTTTATTTCTTCTTGTCATTTATTTTTCCTTGAAGCTTTAGAATGTAATTAGGAACTATGTAATCGTGATAATGAGAAGATGCACCGACACCACAATTTATTTACCGCATTATGTCATAAACCGCAATCGAGGACCGAAATGAATTAGTAATTATTAGACTTTAATTATTTTCTTAAAATCAAACTATTAGTAATTTTAGGTTCATTTCCATAACTTGAGAATTTGCTTGCGATCCAACATCTTTTGTAAATTTCTCGCTTTTTTTATCACGTTACGTCGTTACGTTTAGTTTCTTAGTTTACATTTAATTTAGAAAAATCTTTTTACCAAAAAAATCAAATATGCAAAACTCAAAAAATATTTTCTGAAGAAACTTTGGATTAATCCAAGTGCTTTTCCTTTTATTTTCTTAATCAAATGTTTAATTAATTTAATATTCATAATAACTCACCAATGGGCAGTTTCAAGGCTCATAGTGAAAAAGTGTATATTCTTGAACATGTTATATGAAGTTTGTACATACCTCATCTCTTCTTTTGGTTATATTTCATCAGACCTTATCTTTCAATTTCTCAACAACAGAAGAAACACTGCGTACCTTTCTTGTTTGTAATATCTCATCTCTTCTTTTGGTTATATTTCACCGCCATCGACCAACAACTCTCCTCTTCCGTCCTCTATGTACCAACACTCCAACGGTGGTAAATTGTAATCTTGTTCGAGATCTCCTTTACATTTGCACATTTATTACATACTTTAAGCTTTTATTTACTTTCATGTTTATATGCATAACCCCGAAAGCTAAGCAACGACGAAAATAGAAACTGGTTGCGTTCCGGAAGGCAAGGTATAAAAGGAGACAACTACTTTCTCTGAGTAGAAATTCTAGCCAACCTGCAAATAGAGGTGCATTTTCCTTGGCATTATTGTGTTTCAGATTTATCTAAAATTTAAATCCTGCAAATAATATATTCACGTGTGGCTGTTTCAGTTTATTCACGTCTGTACTTTGTACATTTCTACAGTTGTTTTGCGAATTTTGATTTAATGTCATTCATTTCATACTGATTTGAAGATAAAGAATATATGCAAAAAAAAAAAAACTAGCTCATTTTTGCCACACGAATTAAATTAAAGCAATTACTTCATTTCAGAAGGATAAACAACTTCGTAACAAAGACATGTGCAGAGACAAGCTTGTTTTGAAATTATCATACATTTAGAAAAATCAATTAACATGGTTAAAGATGTGTTGTCCATTTATTTGATAACATCTACACTAGCAGTCTAGCACATACCTTCCTACTGAAATTTTCTTTTCAACCATGCACATTTGAGGAATCGGGTGGATCCCATTAGGATATTTTTGATTAACCTGAAACTGATATGGATAGTGCGTTAGTGGCAGCCAAGTATTGTTAGCTATAAACCCATTTGGGTTGGTGGTGTCTCCCAAAACACTATGGATATTTTAAGGTGAAAAGATTGAGTGCAAGTATATACTGTCCAAGTTATAATACAAAAAGATATCGATCCCACAAGACATGTGGAGCTATAGCTTCGCGTAGCTTTTCAAAGATTAGAATTCTTAAGATGGAAAATGTGGAAACTTCAATTGCAAACCCTAATCCACTCGAACCACCCAGAACCACCATGTTTGGTATAGTTTCCGGCCACCACAACCTTGCTCCGTCGTGGCGAGTCTTTCGATCTCTCTATGTTCTATTTGATTATGAGTTGTGATCCCTCTAACATTGTGTATAATCTCTGTGTTGTTTTTTATTATGTGTTGCAATTCCTTTCGTGTTTGATTATTGCTTTTGAGTTAGATTTAGGCCTTGTTTTATTGAATAGCTTAATTTGCAGCTTGGTTTATTGCTTTTGAGTCAAGTTTTTTTATAAGTTGTTTTCATAAGCTTTTGAGTTAAGTTTTTTTTTATAATTTACAGTTTATTGTTTTTGATCACGTGTTGCAATTCCTTTCATGTTTTTGAACACTCTCTCTAACACTCACTCTTCTATTGGTTTAAATCATTGTGAGTGTACATTTTGGAAATAGAACCCACACAAAGTGGTGGGACATGCATGAATTTCATCCAATGAAAGAGTGAGTGTTAGAGAGAGTGTTCAAAAGAGAGTGTTGCTAGCATTCCTCGTTTGTTTATTGCTTTTGAGTTAGATTTAGGCCTGGTTTAGATGAATAGCTTAATTTGCAGCTTATTTATAAGCACTTATGTATAAGTTGTTTCTTTAACCAAATATAAATAGCTTAATTTACAGCTTTGTTTATTGCTTTTGAGTTAAGTTTTTTTATAAGTTGTTTTCATAAGCTTTTGAGTTTAGTTTTTTTTTATAATTTGCAGTTTATTGTTTTTTATTACGCAATTCCTTTCATGTTTGTTTATTGCTTTTGAACTAGATTCAGGCCTTGTTTTGATGAATAGCTTAATTTGCAACTTATTTATAAGCACTTTAATGAATGTAGGTCAACACTAGTGTTTTGAGTCTTTTTAATGCCCTTTTGCATCATTTAGAGAGTCAAATTCATGCTTTACATAGTGGAATGAGCTTACAACTGCCACAAATGTGAAGAGAGTATATAATAGGATAATGGGCAAATTTTGAAAATTTGGGAGAAGAGTTCAGAAGGTTGAGCTATTGGAAAAATCGTGCCACGATGGACCTGAATTGTGGCATGTTTGAGGAGTGTGGGACTTGAGTGTTTGAATCTGGAAAAATTGTGGCACGTTTGGATCTGCATCGTGCCACGATGGTATTGGAAGTCTGCTGCCATGTAGGATTAATGAAGAAATCGTGCCACGATTACCCCGTAACGTGGCACGATTGGATCTGTTTCAAAACCTAGCTATAAAAGCCAAACGCGACAAGAAAACATGGTTCGACTTTTAGACGATTTTAGAGAATAGAAGGCACCAAAAAACTAAATAACACATAATGGATCTTACACCAACTCATAGCTGGTCCTAATTTATGTATGTTCATTTAATTCTATGTTGAATATTGTCTTAGTTATGAGTAGCTAAGGTTTAGGGTTAATTGAGCTATGAGATGAATCTATTCTAATCGTTGGGCATGTAATTTGTTAATACTCTCTTTGATATCAATGAAAACATATTCTTTATTCATAATTATTTTTGTTTAATGTTTTCATATAATTGTGTGTGACTACTAGCCCTAGCTTCTTAGTTATGTGAATCGATCTTGGATCTTAATTGACTACTAGCTTTAGCTATTAAACCTTAATTAATAATTCTGTTTAACTTTACATATGGAACAAGAGATAGGACGTTGTGAGTTATGACATTGGGGTTATCGAAATAAAAAACGCTTCCGCAGATAGGAATCGACTTAAGAGATTAAGAGGTTATGACTTAGGAAAGGGTTTTGACTCAAGAGATTGATCTAAACTATTAGGTTAATCCATCGTAAAGCTAGGTTAACATTGAATGAAAAGATAGGGAAATTATTCGCAGGGAGCATTGGAGGATTCAAAGGCTTAATCGTCTGTTTTTAATCTACATTTCAAACCAATTTAACGACATTCTATTTTAAGTTTTCTGCAACAAATCTAACTTCCTAGGGCAACCATAAATTTAATACATCCTTATTGTTAAGTAGAAGTTAAGAACGCTCGTCGTGGATACGAATTTAATTATTACTGCGATAGTTTTGGTACATTTTCCAAATATCTATCACGTTTTTGGTGCCGTTGTCGGGGACTGTTGAATTATTTCAACAAGGTAATATCGTAATTCTTTAGGATTTCTACAATTTAAGTTTTGCAATTTAAATTATGTTTAAGAAAACTTTATTGAATCAGAGTTCATTATTGTTTTGTATTGTGCAGTGCTACTAAGGTATTCGTTTGCTGTTTATGCGAGGTAGAGTGCAACCCGAATATTTGTTGCACCATCTTCAGACCGAGAAGACTGCAAGAGAGAATCAGATAGCAGTTTGGTTAGCTCACTTAGTTGAGCCTAGTTCAAGAACACAATTTATTAATCCAACACCGGTTCAACCTGAAACAATCACTATGGGAGACGTCAACGGAGGTAACCCACGACCACCACCTGCGAGACCTATGATGGGGTACTATGGGTTAGCAGCCAATCGTGGCCAACATACCCATGTTTTCCTACCAGAAAATCATGTATCCTTCGGCATAAAAATTTCAATCCAAAATGGGCTGAAGGAAAACCAATATGATGGGAGATACACCATGAGCCCCCACGAACATTTAAGCTATTTCTATGAGACTTGTCAGTTATGTATACCTCCACTCCATGTAAACGAATATCAAAAGAAACTTAGGTTATTTGCTTTTACCTTAACCGGGAGGGCTAAAGATTGGTTGTTGTCGATACCTAGTGGAAACATTAAAACCTGGGATGAGCTTGAACTTAAGTTCCTAGAGAGATTCTTTCCTATGTATAAATATTGGGAGAAAAAACCAGATTACCAACTTTAAGAAGGAGGAGAATGAGTCGTTGTATGATGCATGAGATGTTTTTACTTTTGTTTAAGAGGTGTCTTGTACATGACTTGAGTGAGAAAACCCAACTGCAAGTTTTCACTGAAGGGTTAACATAAAGCCATCGGATGTTTTTAGATGCTTCATCTGGAGGAAGCATGAGAGTGAAGACTAACAAGTAAGTCCAAACCATAATAGAAAACATGGCCCAAAATGAGTACCGTGCTGAAGTAGAGAAAAAGAGGAAGGGAATTTTTGGGGTGAATGAGAGTAGTGCCATCTTAGAAAATTAAACATTGATCGAGAAATGGGTAGAAACCTTGACCAAGCATGTTCAAGCAATTACCATGGGACAACTACAAGCCAAACAGGCTCAGGTTCAGCAAGTTCAACAAGCGGCTTCTTCAAAGTGTGATTTATGCGGTGAGGGACATGCGAATGGTGAGCGTGTGCCTGAAGGAGTGAGTAAGGAAGCCAACTACATTGGAAATTTCCAGAAGAGAAACCCTCACTGCAACACATATAACCCAGGATGGGAACAACATCCTAACCTGAAGTAGTCCAACAACAACACCTTGAACCCACTTCTACCTAACCCTGAACCTCAACAACAGTATAAGCCATCAACTTTTGAAGAAGCCATGACCAGCTTTGTCAAAATGACTCAAACAAACATTCAAGAAATTAAGGCAAGTCACAAAGCTTCCCAAAGAATTAATGAAGCCTCGATGAATAGCCTTGAGAATCAAATTGGGTAGTTGGCAAAGCAGGTAAGAAATCAATCAAGTGGAGGATTTTCTGGTAATACACAAGACAATCCTAAAAATGAAAGTTGCAAGGCTATTGAGTTGAGGTGCAAGAAGGTTCTGACTCCTTTTGTTTCGAAAGTCACTAAGAAAAAGGACGATATAGTAGTGGAGGAGGATGAAGCAGGTGAAGTTGCAAAAAAATGAAAATGGTGGAGTTGAAAATGAAAAGAAGGATAAAAATTTTGAGGGAGAAAAAAGTGAGCGATTGATTGATGTAGATTCAATTTTGAGGAAGACGAAAAGTCAACTTCTTGAGGAGAGTGGTAGAAAGCAAGAAGTCCTATCTTATGTGAAGCTACCATATCCTCACTTGTCGAAAAAGAAAGAGAAGTAGGATGTGCAGTTCAAGATGTTCATGGAACTTTTTACACAATTACAAGTCAACATCCCTTTTTGTCCTTGATGAAGAAATTGGGATGTGGGAAACCTAAGCCTACTAAAATGACCCCTACTGTTGCTGATTGTTCTGTTTCGTACCCATATGGATTTTTGGAAGTTGTATTGGTAAAAATGAATGATTTATTGTTCCCTGTTGATTTTGTTATTCTAGACACAAAAGAATTATACAGGTTCCTTCCACCATCATTAATTACTTTTTAGTTTTTCAAATTTTGTGTGTGTCTATATCTCTCCAAATGGATGAAATGGAGAGAATAATAAATGAAGAGGATCTTAACTCGTTGAAACCACACTAGTTCCTGAACGATCACGCAAAAAAAAAAAAAAAACAGCCATGCTATTTAAAGCAAAAAATATTGACCAATTACAATACATGATTGGGTAGAATTCACGGATGAGAGAGACATGCATTGATTTGTCATTTTTGAAGAGTTCGTGGTGTTTTTTGTCGCATGATATAGCACTTTTCAACAAAAAAAAAGTCCGTGGACGATCCATATCTCCAACATAATGAGCCTTAATTATACCAACTTGCATATCACTAAATAATTGCATATTAATTATAATTAACATACTAACATTTGTCATTAGTAGTAATAAATATTATAACTATTTGCATTTATCATTATTTTTAATTCTAGCATAATTAGCTTTTACACATATAACTTGCATATCAATCGTAATTATTTCTATGTATAGTTTTCTATACAACATAATTGGCATTAGAATTGTTTATCAGGGCCGGCCCTAAGGCAAAGCGGTCCAAACTAAGGTTTTAGATTTCAAATTTTTTGGCCAAAAAAAGACCTCAAAAAAGTCTAGATTAGCTTGAAATATATAATTTTCATTCTAGCATACTCGACATTAGAATCATTTATCAATTCCGGCCCTAGGGCCAACCGGTCCAAATTAGGGTTTTAGGTTTCAAAATTTCCCTCAAAAAATAAAAAACCTAATATGACAAATTAATAATATTTGTTTCCTTGAATTGAGTCGATAAAGATGAATGTCTCGTATCTTTAGCAAAACATATATTTTATTTATTTACATTCATAAAGCCTTGTGTAAGTTATTTTTTAGGCTTAAATGCACTTTTGGCCCCCTATGTTTACCAACGTAGCGATTTTGGCTCCCTAACAAAAAAAATGCAATTTTAACCCCCTAATTTTGTCATGTTTAGGGAAATATGCTCTTTTGGTCCCTTATCTTTACAAAAAAGTTGCGATTTTGGCCCCTTATTTGGGACACGTGGCGGCTTCTCAGCATAGTTACGAAAATTAGGGGGTCAAAATTGCATTTGTTTTGTTAGGGGGCCAAAATCGCTACGACGACAAACATAGGGGGCCAAAAGTGCATTTAAGCCTATTTTTTATTGCAAAATGCCTCACAGTTAAAGTCAAGGGCGTAGCCCTTCATGTAGGAGTAGCCTTGGCTACCCCAAAAAATATATTATTCTTGAATTAGTTGGTATGAATTTATATTCAGCTACCTCAAATAATAAACATTAAACTACCCCAAATAAGTTCAGTTGTTGATAATTAACATAAATAAGAAACTAAAAAAATTACTACATGATTGAAAGATTTATTTGTAATGGTTTGGTATTTCCGGTCGCAATAATAACTATTGAGAAATTTTTTAACAATTAAAATTATCAAGACAATAGTCAAACATATTAAATGGGCAATGAGTTTCTTGCAAATAATCTAATTATTGGAGAAGACATTGTCATTCTATTATGTAAACAATCAATTATATATAAAATTGCCTTCTTGAAACGCATTATGTCCAGCTTTTATAAATTGCTATTGTCAATTTTTATCATTTGTTACTACTCTAAGTTAATTTTATTCACTAATTTCAGATTATTTTATTTTTAGTCTTTACAATACTTTGGATTTTTAAGTTAGGCTCTGTTTGGTAAAAATAGCGAATAACTTATAAGCTAGCTGATGACTTATAGTTGATAATCTAATTAAAGTGTTTGGTAAAATTAACAGTTCAATTAGCTGATAAATATAAAATGACATAAAAGGACATTCCTAATTTATAATAAAATCTATATTAACTAGTAGTATTTCAAGATATTTGAAAAATTATTGTTTTTTTAAAAAAATTGGTAAGTTAAGTATTTATATATTATTAAATTAGTAAAGGGGGGGG
>Ga0228710_1004442_pt1 | contig 22153 bp, 12 predicted proteins | sample MedpolnodulmetaG_FD_177995 | JGI IMG/M metagenome (GOLD analysis project Ga0228710, IMG submission 177995) | Root nodule microbial communities from Medicago polymorpha collected in Santa Monica, California, United States - pink nodules | ecosystem: Host-associated > Plants > Roots > Nodule...
CTTTTTTTTTTGTGTTAAGGGCTATATAATACGATGTAGTTGAGTTTAATATATATAAGTGTGTGAATTTTTATCAAATTTAAATTGTTTAAATATATTCATTGTGTATTTGATAATATCGAAAAAAAATGACATAATATAAAAGTTTTTTCTTTCAAAAGAAAAAAAAAAGTTTTAAAATTTTGTTGTGTTTTACATAGTGAAAAATCAAACATTTTGCAAGTTACAAAGAATATTAAAGTAAATTTTGCATTATTTTGAAATGCGCATTAGCATATCAAACAAGGTACCGTTCAATACTGTTTGTCCTGTGCATCAATCGTCAAACACAGTGCAAGACAAAAGGTTGTCATGTGACTCAGTCACTTGTTTAGTGTTTTTTATCCAGTATTCAACCATTTACAAATCAAACGCACCCAATCTTTCCTCCCTGCTCGTGCTCTCTTGTGTGTTTATTAAATAATTTTTCCATTTATAAACAAATACGAGTCCCTCAAATGGATTTAATCTTGGCACGGGAAGCTTCATAAATCTGTAGACGGGCACTCAACACCGCCAAAAAATGTCATATATGAAGAGTTTGAAGGAACAAAGGTTACTCGTAGTCCCACAGCAGAGTTAGGGGTATTCATCGGATAGTTAGATGGCAGAGAAAGGACCGTTGAGCGGTGAATCACCCACTCACTCTTCTCTTGCCCTGAAAATTAATCATACCACAAAGCAAGACGAATGTAAAACAAGTATAAAAAAAAGGAAAAAAAAAAAAAAAAGTTGCTTAATTTGATTCACATGAAGGTGGTGTAGTTGACAAGAGTCAGAAGAGGTGGGTTTGAAGAGGGTGGGAGACAAGAGAGTAGATCTAGTTTGGATGATTTACCATTAAGATTGGTGGACCTTTTTGACCTAATATGATAAATGGTGTTGTACGATGCAATACTCTCGGTACTTGTGCACTGTAGTCATGGCCAATTAAAGTCTGCACAGTTACTAGGTCACAACTTACATAGAATCTACAAGGAACAATTTTATTTACATGAACAAAGATCATTTTAATGATGAAACATAAGCATGAGTTGTGTACACAATACACATGTTCTGTTTCAGTTTCAAACCAGTTCAATTTCAAAATTCTGTTAGCAATATTCAGAACCAAGTTAAGAAAAGAAACCAAGAATATTTTCGCATCTGAAGGAAAACAGAGAAATTGAAATGCATTGTCCCCAACTATCTGCCTTATACTTGAATTCCAGACCTGAACTAGAAAAACCACACTCCAAAATGGAGTGCAAGCACGAATTAGGAGTAATCTTGGCTATCAGGTCAATATAAACTGATGCCTCCTCCCTTTTCTTATTATTGGGAATAAAATGCATACGATTTTCGTCAAAGAATATACCTAAAGTACAAAAAAATTCTAAAAGAAATTTTACAAGATCCTTCTATTATCTGTGGTTCTTCATAAAAAAAAATATAAGCTCTTTCTTTTGCGCCGAGCACCAAGAGGCCGGCTTCGTCTTTCTATTCTATAAACAAAAATGAATTTTTCTCCCTCATTTTGTGGTTTGCTTCAACCTTTTGACAGACATCCTTTAATGTCGACAGAGATTCACACTGCCAGCTTAAGGAGAGCTGGCATTTTCTGCAGCATTATCATCAATAGCTAAATCGGATACCTCGTTGACTAAATCTGTTTCATGTTCGCCATCTGCTGAAGCTACAGGTGATGTTTCTGGGGTGCTGTTTTCTTCAGAATTTAGCAGGCTCCAGTACATGATGCTAGCAGATAAAGTGAGTATCATCTTCTGGTTGACCTGTCAAGGTTAAATGCAAAATAAGCTTGAGCCACAAAAATAAAATTTCTCAGCCCAATAAAGTATGGTATAACCTAGGTAAGACTTAATACATTCTATCTGAACAAACCATTGAAGTTGATTTTATAGCATTCACCAAACTTAACAAAACCATGAAGTTGATTTTTCATGGAGCACTAGCAAAATTACTATTAAAATTAAATTTAATATTGACAGCCTTACCTCGATTATGTCCTCAGGTAACAGGAAAATGGAACATCCAAGTTTTCTGGCAACACTGATTATATATGTTGAATTCAACTTCTTGTCATCATCTGTAATTTGTACAACAGATTACATCTAACATTTCAGTTATTGTTAGTAAGATAACATATTCACTATCACATCACATCACATCAATGTTAAATTAAATGCTTGATCAAGTCAGCTTCAATTTCTTGAAGGTGTGGCAAAGTTAACATACCAGTCTCCCCTTTAGTAACTAAACTCCAGTTGACCACCCTTGGCTCCACGGCACTCAAAAGCTCAAGGAAGAAAATTCCGTTGGAAAGATTCTTATCCTGATAAAAAAAAATGTGTTGGAGTCCAAACATCAAAGCAACCACTGTGCACACTGCCCCTTTGTTAAACATTGAATAGTCCTTTTCTTTATTCTAAAGCTTTAACAATATTAATTTTTACTATCAACAGATATCAAATGCTTGTCATTTAATATGAGAGCACATATCTAAGACTGATAATTGTTTTGTATAAATGTAAAATTAAGAGTACCAAATATGATATATGCAAATGCATACATATTATTCTCAACAGTGAATTCATAATATAAACTGTTTTGGAGCCACCTTAAGATAATATGCATACATGTCAATATCAATATACTCAGAACTGGTTATTTTCTGCTTTATTACCTTGAAACTCTCCATTTCAGATGTTCTTCCGGCTTTCTTCACTTTGTTGTTCGCCCAGTTTAGTATATCAGCATCAGTAATCTCTTTACCTTGGGAGTGTGATCTCAAGTTTCTCAGAAGTTGAAGCATGGTAAATCTCATAAGCTGCCACAAAAAAGCTGTTGGACAAACAGAGATGAATGTTCCTGTTAGACCCTCCTATGCTAGATAACACATGGGAAACAGGGGAAGGGGGAAGAAACGGGAGTTGTGCTGTAACAGCCTTGCCTGTGCGGGCAAGGAGGGGGAAACGGTTAAAAACGATGATAAAGAGAGAGAAAGGTATAGAATAGGGTAGCTAGTCATTAGTAAGTTTTTGTGAGGCCTTAAGGCAGGGAGGTTGCCAAAACTTAGTCTGTGAGTAAATCTTACCTCTCAAATAGGCTATTGATCCATTCTTCGGTTATAATATTTCTAGTTCCCATCAGTTTCAAAATTTAATGAGACAGCTCTGAACAAGCTAATGACCAATCAACAGAACTTCGTCATAACATCCCATCTATAATGTTACAGAAGAAAGGATCTCTCATTTTAACATTTCCTAGAAAGACTTTTTTTTAACTTTCACTATAACTTAGAACTAAAAAAGGGGAAGGAAATTGTCATCTCAAATCCATCAAGAGTCGCCTAATACAGACACACAGTTCCTACTTTTCTGTAACTTCTCATTTAAACTGTCTTAATAAAATTGCAGTTTCGAGTTGGTTTCCATGCGGTGTTTCAATTTGAAATATAATATTGAATTGTCAATCTATCATCTAGATAAATGAAATTAAAATTTACGATATTCTTTTTAGCAGAAAATCAGATTTTCTACATCAACACTCACCATGGAAATAAGGTCTAATATATAGTTCTGCAAACAATTATGAATGTTCCTCGTATGAAATAGCAAGAACATATCTGGCCTATTGGTTATCTTCAGTAATAATATTGATTTAGAAAGAAATAGTAGCAGTATAAAACAAAGCACCGGCCAGCCAACAATCACACAAACATATCGACTTCACCAACAATATCGATTTATCATAAATCTGAAAATCATAGAAACTTACCTAGTAAGAGCTTCTTATTCCCTTGAACAATATCGTTACCAGCAACGTTTACTAAGGAAAAGCTTAGGTCCTTCCCAATTTTTATAACTTGGTTGCAATTCTCAACTTTCCGAAATGGCATCTTTATAGGAGGCTTTGTCGCCTGCTTCCAATTGACAGATCCAGGTGAAACCTTATCAAGAACTTCTAATAGAACCCATCTGTGAAAAAGGAAATAAGGAAATCCATAACCAGTAGTTAGTTCAATGAAAAAATTAAAAGGCAGAAGTACAGGACAAATGTGAACATGAAAGGAAAAGCTACCCATTTCTGACATCCTCGAAAACATTATTGACATAAGTAGCAATTCCGAGACTGTTAATCCAGAGTCTGAAGCATCTTTCTTCCCGAGATGTCTGTGCATCATCAGTCATCATCTCAGCAAAGGACATTTTATTCGTGTCAACTGTAAGCCCATTCCTACACACATGAAAGCCACAATCTCCATCAGCTAAAGATCCATCCTCTATACATTTCCTAACTCTATAACTGCACTACTCCTAGATACTTGTTCCCAGTAAATGAAATGAATCAACAAGGGTGACCCATTATGTGATATGTATGCCATCAACTACCCCATCCTCTATTTTTCCAAAAGGGAAAGTTCTAGTCTAGTGGAAACAATCAAAAGAAAGAAATCTGAACCGTTCTATACTCATAAGATATAATGAACCTGATACTAAGAAGCCCTTCATCCAAAAAAACATACTCAAAAGGCCATTAAAAAAAAAATTGAGGAGCTAACCTTTTCCCAATAAAAGAAGGCAAAGGAAAAGTAGCAGGTTCTTGGAAGCATGCCCCAAAATATTCTTAATTTATAAATTTGCAACAAAGTGATTAGCACAATTGCAACCTCCTAAAAGTAACCATACCTATGCTGGAAAATTTGAGCAACAAATGCAAGATTAAGGTTAGGTGACCCTTCAACTATGTCCTTTGGAGTGAGGTATCTCTTGCAATCTAATCTCTCTGCCTGCTCAAGAACCATATTTGCTCTTTCTGTCGGATCACTTATGGTCAAGGCAGATGGGCCTGCAGTTTCTGGAGCAAGAGCATTAAGCAAGTACGCATACGCCTCTCCATCCTGCAAAAATCAAGTATTCAAAGATAAAATAGACCCGCACAATTTAGAACCATGTTGTATCGGTTTACATCTATCGAATGTCTGCTATGTGAGGAAAATGTTCTACACAATGATTCAGTAATCAGCATGTTACAGGACAACAATACGGTGAATTTTTTCATAGAAAACCACTGAACACTGTCAAGGACAGAAGAACATAAAAAGGGCCACAGTTTCTTCACTGATTTAGTAAATCAGAACAACAGTGGCTCATAAGGAGTACTACGATACTAGTTCATTAATTGTTATACCTCCTCAATTTCATTCTACAGTTCATCGCACTAGAGGAGCCAAATCCTGAAGTACTATAAGTCTTAGAAATGATGAAAATAAGTAGCTCTGACACCATGTTAAGAAAGCAAGTGACGACGGAATTTGTGTATTCTACACACACCGGAGCTATGTTATATTATATATGCACACACATCATGATAATACTTAGTATTTAACGCTACCCTGTATTATATATTTACATGATACTGTAACTACTTATTTTTATCATTTCTAACAACTTTGATTAGAGTAAGTAAACATACAATAAGAAATAGCATTTCCCTCACCTTTACATCAGATGAGAAATTTGTAACTTGTTTCTCATAACCAGCTTTCTTCAAGTGGAAATTCATCCATTTCAATAAAACCTTGTCAGGTGGTAAACTGATAAGCTCCTCCACATCCTGCCATTTTGTCATAAGGTAATGAAGAGGTTTAATTTAATGCTGTTCTGACAAATGAAAACGAAAGAATATCACAGAACTTGTAAATTACATATAAAAGGAACACTATTATCCAATATCACCTTATCATCTTCCACTAATTCCAAAAGTTGAGGAGTTTTCTTCAGATTGAGATCAGCTAACAATTGAATCTAATGTTGCCACAGAATGAAAAGACAGACAAACACAAGAAACCATAAGTTAAGAAGTCTTTCCAATGAATAATAGAAATCAGAATGGTATTAACCGTCAATCCCTCATCTTATGCAAGTGAAAATGGAGTAGGTTTCAGTTGTACCTTGATTATTTGTGAAATCAGACCAAGTACCAAATAAGGCTACAAATAAACAAACAAGAAACTTGTCAAAACTAAAGAGTTTAAGTCTGTCAAAATTCAGACGATCAAAATCGCAAAAAAGAAGATTGAACCTACTCTTCCTTCAACCATATCCTGTGTACCAATATTAACCACTGTGCACCCAATAGCCTTTGCTGAATTGAGGCCAAGGGTGTGGTTTTCATTCCTCTCCCATGGATTAAGATCCCGTTTTGTGTTAATGGCTCGCTCATCTATTGTCCCAGGAACAGCGACATTAATAAGCTTGCTGCAGCAGTTAAATAAACAATAAAATTAGACAGATAAAATTTTAATCTTTTTTTATAAAAAATAAAATTGATCTTATGTTTGGCGCTGATCATTTACCAAAGCAGGACTCCATCTTTAGCAAGATCAAACAATGCATTTGTAGACGGATCAATTGGAAGAAACTGCTTCATGAATTTATCTTCAGCCAAGTAACTGTTAATGTGTGCGACATAAGAAGCCTTCTCAGATTCATTAATTGCATGATGAACGGTAGTCGTGGCTGCCTTCAAAAATGAAGAACTTTTTGAACCGCCACCTTTTGCTGCAGCTCGAGTTTGCAAGTTTAAATGTGCCTACCACTCAATGTCAATAAATAAGCTACCAGGTTCAGTATAGATAATACCTATAAAGTTACTTGCAAATAAACTGAATACACATTCCCACACAGACATTTGAATCAAAAAACAAAGTATAATTTCAAATATATATGTCAAGACTCTAGAAGCAAATTGAACATCAATGACATTCTTGTATGTTCTCGTGGAAATTGCACTTATCTACTACGAGGAATGCCTAAATAACACCCACACCCCTTCTATTTGTCAAATGAACATTAACAACTCTTATTTGTTGGAAAAACTGCACACACCTCACCTTAGTTTTGCTTAAATGAAGCAAATACACACCCGCTATTTTTACATAACATAGGGGGAGATTCGGGTAATTGAGGAGATACATGATCAATGTCTTTTCCTAAATCAAAGGAGTATATGACCATGTGTCATTTAAGCATACATCAGGGAGATGAGTGCAATATCTCCATTATCGTACTATTTCTTCTACGAAATCAGGAAACATGCGTATTCTAACAGAATAATTATATAGAAAACGCGAAAACGAAAAAAGGGCAACAAAGAACAAAAAAAGGGCTCACCCTAAGGAAGGACTCAAAATCAATTTCATCATCCAGATTCTGATATGACTCTTCCAATACAGCCTTAATCTCATCCTCTGTAAAAAACTCCGAAAAAGCCTTCAATTTCTTGAAAATGGGAGGCAAATTTCCCACAATAACACGACCCGATTGAGTTCTTTCAGAAACATACTACAAGTATCACAAAACAAACACATTCCATCATCATTCAAATTCATCGAAATCCTCATCAATGATCAAGAAAACAAAAGGATCAAATTAAAATCATAAAAAAAAAAAAAAAAACTTACTTTTGATTTGAGAGTTCTTAATTCGACTTGAGTGAACTGGCTCTGAAGCCATTGATCAGAAACAAGAACACCCACAAAACTAGACATGTTGAAAGTTGAAACTTTGATTGAGGAATTTTATCAAACAGTTGGAAGATCACACTGACCCAACAAGGAAAAACAACACATTGGAATTAACGATGATTGAATAACAACAAATTGAATGGAAGATTCATATAACAAATCAAATTGAAGCAATTTACGTACCTTATGGGTTAAGATTGAAAAAAAATCTCATTTTTTTTGTTGTTTTTTGTGAAAGAAGGAAAGAGAGAAGAGAATTGTAGGAAAGTGAGAAAATTGGGGTGGAGAGAAAAAAACGATTTTGTGATAGGACCCGCGAAGGAGAAGGAAATTGAGAAATGAGAAATCAATCAATCAATTAACAAATCATATGCTTTTATTTCACTCTTTGCTTTGCCATAAGTAACACTCAATTGACATCTGTCAATCATTATCAAATCTAGATCAATTAGTTAACGGTTAATTAGTTAATTAATATTCTACTTTAATCTTTACTTTTTTGTTAATAGAATTAGAATGACAACTATTCCCGTGAGTTTAACTCAGTTGATAAGGATATTTCATGTTATATGTAAGGGTTGAGGGTTCAAACCCAAGACACTCACTTCTCCACATTTAATTGTGTGAAGCCACTAGGCTACTTGACGAAGAAATAGTGACCATTCCCACATAAAACTTAGCCACACTGCTAAACATAATTGAGAGGTTACACATACAAACTTAGATGAAGATACATAGTTTTACGTTTTATTAACGTTGATATTGTCAGTTGAGTTGAGTTGAGTTAGACCTAAAGATTTATAAAATATAATATGAATAGTTGAATATTTGTTTTAGTTTATTATGTGCTTAAGGTGCTAAAGAAAAAAACGAGAGAGTTCAAAATACATGAAACTATAATTATTAGTACAATTATTCAAAGTTCACATGCATTATGAGTAAACGAGTTAAATTTAATAAGCTGAATTGAGTTGTTTCTGAACTTTAAACGAGCTGAACTTAAACTTTAAAAAAGGTTCGTATCAAACTCGAGTCGAGTTTTGAGTTGAATCAAGTCTAATCGAGTCGAATCAAGCTTAGACGAATTCGACTCGACTCATTTCCAACCCTGATTACATGTATCGTTAATATGAACTAATTTTACCTTGACGTGGAATAAGAATGGAGAATATGATGATTGTTTTTAAAAAAATGATCATAATATAAATATAATTTGTTGTTACAGGATGAAAATGAAGAATATCAGTAACACTCAATATGACATATGTTAATCCTTATCAAATCAAATCAATTAGTTAATCTAATACAATTTATATTAGTCTCTAAAATTATAGGAGTGACAAGAATAAATATAATGTCTGAAGTTCCAATACTAGCGAAAATATTTGGCCTAACATTATTATTTTTGGAGGAGTTCGGCCTAACATTATTGAAATTTGTGACTTGAACTATATACCTCACGTACATAATAGTGACAATGTAACGTGGGTTTAATTGAGATAAACTATTGGTGTAAATCCAACGTTTAATAAAAAATGAGAAAATGATGCACCCTTGGTATAAACTAATTTTACATTGAGGTCTAATAGAAATTGAGAATTTGACGATTATTTTTAAAAAGAGGTTACAAATATATTTACTTGACAATGACAATATGATTTATTTTTATTGGTGCACTTCCATTAAACTCATAATATTAAGATTAAAGGATATATATATATATATATAATACGTGCGTAAAATAATTTTACATTAATGTTCAATCTAAATCATTCAATTTGCTCCTTAAAAAAATAAAAATAAAACAATTCAATTTGTTACATCGTCTTTGAAGTAGCAATAAACGTCACAAGAAAGGGGGGTTTGAATTGTGACCATTTTTTAAAAATTATTCCTGAAACTTAAATAAGTATATATATGCTCAAGAAAATTCTTAGTTAGTGATAAGTAAGTTATAATATAATATTATAATATTTAGGACCAGAGAACTCTGGATAATGAAATAAATAAAAGGACTAGAAAGTTCTGGAATAAAGGACTGAAATAAATAAAGCAGTAAAGGACCAGAAAACTCTGAAAATATAACTGAAAATAAATAAAGCAGTAAAGGACCATAAAACTTTGGATATATATATATATATAACTGAAATAAATAAAGCGATAAAGGACCAGAGAACTCTGGAAATATTAAGAATAAAATAGTTAGTTAATAAATAGGACCAGAAAGTTTTGGATAATTATTAAGTAGTAAGTTAATTATTTAATTTTAGTTTAAGGACCAGAGCACTCTGGAAAATTAATATAGTTAGTTATTGGTTATATGTGACGGCAAGAAATTAAGAGATGAGAGAAGAGAGAGAACACAATAGATTTATCCTGGTTCGCCTAACCAGCTACGTCCAGTCCCCACACTATGTGTGAGATTATTCACTATAGTATCCTGCTATCAGAAACTTCTGAATAATACTATAATATGTTGATCACACCAGATCAGTCTGATTACAATCTGTGTTATCAACTTCAGCAGGCTTCTACGATTCTTGATCACACAAGAAAAGTTCTATCTCAAACTATTAAGCCCAATAGACTTGAGATCTAGTTACACTTTGTATGGTGGTGGGTGTTGGTAGAATATGGAATCTCAAAAGAGATTTTAAATGGTATCTCAACTTGGAGATTTCAAATGGTATCTCGCTTGGAGATTTCAAAATGGTATCTCACTTGGAGATTTCAAAATAATATCTCAAAGAGATATTTTAAATAATGTCCCAACTTGGAGATATTTTGAATACAAACTTATAGAGATATCTTATATACAAGAGATGAAAGATATTGAAGTTTGCTTTGTTGTTGTTGTTGAAGAGCTTTATAAATATTTCTTTGAATATTCACGTGATGGAGAGAATTGAATTCTTGTGTGTAAGCTCTTGCTAATTGTCTTGCTATGTGCTTGTATTTATAGAGGTTGAAATTGTGAAGCTCACTTGAAATATACATGAACATACAGTTGTGCTTGTACGTCCCAAAACAACCCATGTGCACTTGCTTTTGTTGCTTGATGAGCAAGGTTGCAAAAAATGTGTTTTTCCAAGTGAAGAATGTTTTGAAGAACATTCTCTTCTTTCTAGCCATTTGAGACAACCCACGTGAGGTTGTAATACAACATGTGTTGAGTTGTAATTGGATGTGATAGAATAACATCATCCTTATCCATTTGTAGTTTCACTAGAATGTTCTCAAGAACATTCTTTCTTTGTAAAACAATTTATTTCTTCTTTTCCTTAAGGCACATGCTTTTCCAATTCATTTTTAAATGCAATGGCCTTTATGTAATCATATGATATTCTTTCCATTTATGTCATATATCCAAAGTATCTTCTTTTGGTGAGACATAGAGAATATTTTGCTTTTTGATTTTGTTCCAAAAAGTCCAATTATGTCTTTTTGCTTGTCTTGTGAGCATAGAACTTTCTTCTTATGTTAAGAACATTCTCAAGAAACATTTCTCACAAATTTCATTGGTAGATAACAAGTTAAAAAACAAGTATTAAATGTTTGTAATCTTTAAAACATCAAATAAGGATTTTGTCCTCAACAGTCTTATATAATTTTTACATAAAAATAATTATGTAATTATATGTTTTCAGGTGATTTGTGATTAATTGCCGATGTAAACAACTTTTAAATTGACAAGTTATGGGTTTTAATCTAAAAAAGTTCATGATGTTAACACATCATTTCTTTTATAATCGCAATTTAAAAATAACAACAAAATATTGGATTTTCATTAAAAGTTTGTGTGAAACTAGTTTAGTTTGGGATATGGATGACGCCTCTTCTTATTAAATCTCAAATTATTAATATTTAAAAAATTGAATTAAAATAGAAAATCTCCTATAATATCAGTCTTTCTAGGTCAATCAAACAAATTTACACTACAAGATTAATATAATTGGAATTTAAAAGCTAATTTCAAAATTTTATTTTGAGTTCATGTTTAAGTTTCTAGACTTGGATGTTTTGAGTTAATGTCAAAACTAAGATAATTTATATTTGTTGTAAATATTTTTTTCATTGAGGAGATTTGATAACTCAACCGATTTAAAGCTAAGACTAAAGAAGTTGAAGGTTTAAAGATCAAGTCCTAAGAAGGGGAAAAAACAACGTAACAATTAAGAGAAATGATATTTATATTACTATTTTTTGACAATTTTTATAATAATTTTTTCTCTCATATTCATTATGTTTTTACGTTCTCTCTCTTTATTGCTTCGGTTTTTGTGTCGATGTATCTTTTTCTTTGTAAATTTATAGTTGTATAAAAAATTGTCATAAAATAGTTGTGCAAATAACACAACTCTAACAATTAACATACTAACATTTTTCTTTATAAAAAAAATAAAAATTGTCCATCAATAATTTACTCATGCCAAAATATTTTTTAAGCAAAAGCAAATTCTCAAAACCATGCTTTTCAAATGCATTTTCTTAAATGAAAGATTAAATACCTGAGAGCACTCTGATGATAAATTATTTCTTCCATCTTAATTAAAAGTTTTGGGTTCGAGTCCAACCAAAAAAAATAAAATAATGTTAAATTTTTTAAAGGAAAATTTTGTAACTCATTACATTATTATTCAACTCGTTTCCTCAAAAAAAAAAAAATATTATTATTCAACTCGTATGATTAGTCTTTATAATTACACACAAAATGTATGATCCATTCAAAAAACTGAGGGATACAATATTAAATAGAGAAAGGAATAAAACACTTGTGAGTTGAGAAAATCAGTGTTCAAAACAACAAGGACTAAAGAAGGAGAAAAACGATTTCAGGAACACCGAGAAGAATCGGTGGACAAAACAAAAACCACCAATGAGAAGGAAAGGATCAACTATGAAGAGAGAAAGGATCAATGATAAAGAAAGGAATCTTGGGACATTATTGGAGCCATGAATGTTGATGATTTATAATTTTATTTTATTTTGACAACATGATTTATAAAAAGATTGTATTCAAAGTTTGGTGCACTTTACTTTGTTAAAAAAAGGTTAACTAGTAAAAAATCATGCTTAATTAACCATACCGTCACAGTTATAAGGAAAAATATATTTTTTAGATTCATTCAATAAATGATGTATATAATTAATGATATAGACCACATACATCATTTATTAAATGAATTTAAAATATGATTTTTTGCTTATAATAATAACCCGGTGATGTATAACTCAGTTAATCAGCTATCAAACTAAAAAAAAAAAAACTAAATATTTTTCGGTTACAAAAAAGAAGCTAAATCTAGATGTATGATTTGACAATTTTTTTGTCCGGTTAAGAAGTATAATGACTAGAAATTCAGAGAAAAAACATAACCCTCTGTATGAGTGAGTATACACGATTTCATGCTTAATTACCTTATTTGATTACTAAGACCAAAAAAAAAACTCTTATTTGATTAAATTAACGTATTGTTAAGTTCTCTCTCTCTGAGATGTGTGCTCTCTCCTTTTGAGAAGGAAAAACCTTAATGTTCACATATCACTCACAACCTTTACATCGTTTCTTTTTGTTTCATCTATGGAACATCTTGATCGTCTTATCTTGGAGGACGGTGAAGAGGAAATCACATTAGAGGTGGACGAACAAACCGGGGAAGGGACAAAAATCATTCTTGCCTTGTGTTTGGTGAGAATATTCTTAAAGACTAAGTTGATACGTGCGCACATGATGAAGGAGATATGATGTCCTCTGAAGGGGGTGACGATATCAAAAGCGGACGAGAGAAAATTGTTTTTATATTCTTATTCTCATTTTTATAACAAGAAAGCTAGTCTATTAGTTACTTGCTTAATCAAGCATAGCATATATAAACTTGAAAATTACAAGCTATCAATTATTGTTTTTTATAAAGTGTATGATAAAAAGCGCATTCTCAGTCTAAAAAATAAAAATAAAAAATAGAAATCACATTTTCATTCATATATTGAATATCACATTCTCTTCACACAAAAAATGGATTAAAGTCATAACAAATGGCACCAAAGGTAGATATTATACATGTGAAGAAGAACTAAAAAGGAATGTTTGTATCATCACCTACTTGCGGCACTACAGGTTGATGGTTTACAAAATATTACCTACATATCCATTTTAGTGAGCCATTGGTAGCCCTTCTAAGATTAGTAGTTGAATCTGCTTTCATCTCAACTTATCATTATGTGTTTTTTCATGAGGTGCAAATTATACTATCAACCATTTCGTCCACCGAATGTTCCTTAGAAGAAAAGATGAACAAATTTCGTGGAGACCAATATACTATTAACCACTTCGTCCACCTAATGTTCCTTAGAAGAAAATATGAACGAATTTCGTGCACACCAAACTGCCCAAATAGTTGAATGCCATGCAAATAATAATCCTTTCAACGTTTTCCCTTTTCGGAATAGTCCCAAAAAAGCTTCTAGTTGCATGAATACCTCACTGGAAAGGACCGTAATTACTCCAAGCCACTTTAGAATCTCATACCAAACACTACACACAAACTTACACCGTACAAATATATGATCCTTCAATTTCGCCTCCGTTGGGCACCAAAATCAACCTCCACCGGTTATTGTGAAGCAAATCTTGAACCGTTTTTCCACCACTTTAACTAGAAAGACCTCCCCATCTATTTGAATTTTGATCGCCATATTAAGGATCCCCATAATGGCCTTTATAATCAACATTCTAGAACAATCTAGCCTTTAATTTCTTCTTTGTGACCAATTTAACCATTACTACTCTACCGAAGCTATGAACCGTTATGTCGAAGAATTTCTACACAAAGCATGTACCAACATGCCGTGCATTAGAATCCACATATATCTTTCACTAGCAGCTTCATTAGGTATCCACAAACATATATGTACAAACCAATGGCTAAAGAAATCTTCTGCGTCCTTCATTATAGATTTTACGTTGGTAAGACACACATAGTCATGACTCCTTTACGGTGAGAGTAGGGCTGATTAGTTAAGCTGAATCAAAGTTGGTTTCGATTAGATCGTCTCGATAAAAATTGAATTATCTCGATTCGAGTTTGTCATGAACTTTTTTTAGGTCGAATTCAACCTGATTTAAGCTCTCAAATAACATGGTTATGCTCAAACTTAGCTCGATAGCTCAAATGAAAGTGTTTTCCCAAAGTTTTCCATTAACCTAAAATTTTAAACTTTTTTACCCATGTTTTATCCTTTCGAAAAAAAACTATCAATTTATTTTTTAAGGCTAAAGTCTAAGGCGAGAATGAAATGCAAAGTTTTATTCATCATTATTTATAGAATACGAAAGACTCCTGGTTTGAGTTTGCTAAATATTAAAATCTAAAAGGTATCCATTAGTATCACGTAAGAGGTGGATCTAATGACTAGTTTTGGATTGTTAAAAACATAGGACCCTTTTAATTAAAAATTTGAATGTTAAAAAAGTCTAGAGTATTAAGAGACTCTTGATACCCTTAAAAAATGGAAAAAGATACATAGACCACTCTTTTGCTACACCCTTTTGTACCACTGCTGATGTGGCAAGGGACATTTTAGGAATTTCATCTCACAACCACTCTCTTTTCATCTCCAAATAGATCTCTCTCACTTCTTTCTCTCTCACCACGACAACCTTCACGCTCCTTAACCACCACCACTCCCTCTTTTTTTCAACTGTATTGAAAATTAATCACCAAACTACCACCGTTTTTCATCATATTGGGTAAGCCAAGAGGGAGTGGTGGTGGTTAAGGAGTGTGGAGGTTGTGGTATGCCACCTAAGGTGGTTTACCTATCACCACTCTAAAAAATAGACTTGTGATAGTGTAGGAGAGGTGTATGATATTTGTACAACCATTTTTTAACAATTTTTTTGACAACTTTCTCTCTCATACTCACATTATCTTTTTATTTTCTCTCTATTATTTTTGACCAATCAAATGAGAAAAAACCAAAGTTGTCATAGAAGTTGTACCAAAATGTTGTACAAATATCACTACTCTTTAGAGAAAGATAGACTCATGAAATAAAGTAATAATTTTTTTAAAAATATATCTTACTAATGTTGTATTTTTATTTATAGTTTATTTTAAAATTAATTATTAATTAGTTTATCTTTAGACTAAGTCATGTAACTAACTTTCTTCAACAAAAAATAAGGTCGTGTGTAACTAACTTATTGTCCGGTCAATATTACACGTTACAATTTACTTGTTCAATCCTAAATTGTAAATTTACAGTTTTGTTTCAGAGAAAAATTTGCAACCTTAAAATGCAATCAAGTATATATAAAAAGGCACAATTACATACATCCCTTTTTTTTTTTTAAGGAATTACATACATTCTTTGTTGTGACAAGCTGAAGCATAAAATAAATCCCACACACACATATTGTTTCCTTGTGTATCCAAGCAATGAGTGTTGTATCATGGAGAATATTAGTTATGAGACCAACATCATCAGATAATTTATGGTGACAAATACTCTTACCCAATGCTTTGGCATGCCTCAGTTAAGTTCGATAGGTATTGCTTACTCTCTAGTCTATTTTATTTATAGTTTAATTTGATAATAATATTTTTTATGGCTAATTTTGTAAATGACTACTTGTTTCCTGTTGCTAGCAGATTTCTATGCCTCGGTTTTTTTTACCTTCGGCTAGCCTTTTTATTTGCTGTTGTTTTAGGGTTTGGGAGCTCTCTATTGTAACTTATTTTGGGGCTGATTTTTGCAATAGCAATTCATGTATTCCTGTTTTAACCGATTCGAGAACGCCTTATATTATTTTTTAAACAAAATATTAAAAGCATGTTTCCTTAATTTATCTTAATGTCTCAAGCAATACTAAAGCAAATGGGAGTGGGTTTGTTAACTTACTTTTTTGCCCCCTTTACAAATCATGCAGGGCATCTGACCAATGCTACTCATGTTATCTTATGTGGTATCGATTGCCTCTTGGATTAGGCTTCCTCTCCCCTATGTTCTATTATATTCTGCCTTTGTCAGCTTAGGTTGTTTGTTAGCATTATAGTATATAAAAAGTTTTAATGTTTTTATATACTAGAATGCTAACAAGCAGTCTAAATCAATGAAGAGATGATATAATAGAACACAATGAAGAGGGAGCTTGAGTCAAAGACAAATGTTACCACCGGAGATATTATGAGTACAATTGGCCAGATGCTTTGTTAGATTTTTAAAGGGATACATTTTGTGTGGCAATTGGAGATGAAGTAACTTACCAAAAAGAAAAGTGGAGAAACATTTGTTTTTAAAAATACGATTTTGTCTTCGGTTTTGGGAGAGGAGGGAATACTAGTAGAAAAATTTATATTGTTATGTGAACTGCTACATTTGTTTGCTCTTTTTTTTTATTTATGATCAGGCTAATTTTAACTTTCAATTTAACAATTGATGTTTCTTATTTATATTAATATATTATGAAGAGTGTTTTCTTTGAACTACATGTTCAAGAACCCTTATTTTACGTTGCTAAAAATATATATCATCATTGATAGGCCTCCTTTTCTAAATTAAGGAGTAGTTGCCCTATGTTCTTCGTGCTATCTTAGATAGTTACATTAGTGTGTGGATTATGTTTCCTCTTAACTATGTTCTATTATATTCTCTTTGTAGGCTTAAGTTGTTTGTTAGCATTCTAGTATATAAAAAGTTTTGATGTTCAACAATCAAATAAAATTTACTTCATCACTCTCTAACTCTGGAATTAACTCCACATATTTCTTCTTCGTTAGTATTGACAGACACTCGTGTGAACTCTAACAACTATTATAAAAAACAATGCATTGAAGTCTAACTCTTGCTAACACTATAAATTTAGAGTTTGATCTAATAATTGTGAATTGATCACTATCCAAACTGAATATCGAGTAACAATAATTATCTCATCATACATTTGAGTTTCAATAGATTAAGGGTATGTTTGGACTTCGGATAAACAACATAAATATTTTATAGCACAAACACTTATCTTATAAGCACTGAATAAGCTTAGATAATTAGCTATTTTTATATAAAAAATAAAGTTAAATTATTTTTATATAAAAAAGATAAAGTTAAATTAAATTTTTAACTTCATCCGTTTGAAAATAATGTTAAATCATTAAATTCAAGATTCATATGAGAACATGATTGAAGAATTATAGATTTGAATACTAAAAGATCATATTAAAATAAAACCAGACACTTAAATATTTTTAAAATCCATATTTTTAAAGTGCACTGTGTATAATGAGAAATGATATTTGTACAACCATATTTTAACAACTTTTGTGCTAATTTTATCTCTCATATTCATATTATGTTTTTACTTTATCTCTATTGTTTTGGTTTTTAGGTCAATACATACTCTTTTTTTTATAAATCTATGGTTGTCCCAAAAGTTGTCAACTAAATGGTTGTTCAAATAACACAATTCCTATATAATATCTCTATCAAAACAAGATAAATGAACGAGTGAAATTAAATGACCTATATCTAGCCCATAATAAAACAACAGCCAATTATTAAGAGATAATAACTTCCAACTAAACCGATAGAGACGATAACAGGGTTCATGTGAGTATTACATTTTTTTTTTTTGAGGGTATGTGAGTATTACATAATATCATATGGTACATATTGATGGATTCAAATTTTTTTAGGGATATTGATGGATTCAATTATGCAGCTTATTTTGACAAAAATTCAAAACATAAATATATAAATATATTACATAATTTGGCTTCCTAGACGGAGACATATGGTCTAATAGAGAATCAAAACTCTTGCATCAACAAAATTTGAGCACTTGTCATCACTTAGAGAAGGTCATTAATTAGGTCATCTCTAATTTCTCAATTGTTGGCTGGTATTTTTGTGATTGGTTTTGTGCTCTGAAATTTAGTAGGTGAAATTGCAACTCTGCTTATATTCAATTTCAAAGATTGATTCATCAGTCAAACATAGGTATCAAGTAAATAACTAAACTAATGGAAGGTTTAATTTTCATTTCCTAAGTTAGAAAAAACACTTACAATGAGTACATTTGTACTTCCAACCTTAAAATATGTTTTTTTTTAGAGACTAAAATGAGATATAATATTAAAATAAAGTGTTTTTCCTATCACAAGGTGTATTAAGGAAAGACAACACAATCACAATAGTATTTACAAAAGAGCCTGTACAAGGAAACTAGAAAGAATAACTCATTAGCCTATGCCCAACATAGTAAACGGACTAAGCCATCAGCCATGATAATTAAAGAGAAGAGTAATGTACTTCGCCTTCAACCACCCAAAGACAAGAGACTTAATCTTATCTACCACCTGAATTACCGAGCATTCTATATCATTAAACAACCTGTTATTTCTTTCTTTCCAAATTTCCCAAACCGTAGCAAACCAAATGACCTGTGAAATAGAACGACGCTTCTTTGCAATTCTGCCACTGACACTGAATTGATTAAAGTGAGCCGACACCTAAGAAGGAACGACCGCAGAGATGTCGATCCATCTATATATAAGGTGCCAAACTAACCCAAAAGTATTACAATGTAAAAATAAGTGCCGAGAAGATTCAACCGAACCACACCCTACCACACATAACCTTGAATTACTATCAAGAACTCCACGATGATGCAGATTGTCTTTTGTAGGCAACTTGTCTCGGAATAACCGTCAAGCGGACAAAACAACCTTCAGAGGAACATCCTTATGCCAAAGATCAGAAAATGGTACCGGAGAAACTAAAGGAGGATAAATAGATAGGAACCGATAGGCGCTACGAACAGAGTAAACATTAGACGATTCTAATGTCCATAACCAGTTGTCATCCTTGTCTACCTGCAAAATAACATTTTGAAGCAATATCAACATTTCCCCCACCATCTGCTTCTCCCACACAAACAGCCTCCGCCTCCAACTCCACACCCCACCTTCTTCTCCCCATCCCAATTGACACATATAAAAAACTGATAACTCCTTAAACATTGATAAGTCATATAAACGACTAAATCTAACTCTAAGCGACACCCCACCAATTCAGACATCCAACCAAAAAAGCGTATGCTTTCCATTACCAAGAAAGCGGCTAACATTATCGCTAAACCAACCCTCCCGACACAATGCATAAATGTCTCTCCACCAAATTCAAGTCTCGCGGCCTCCCCCCTGAAGGCGCCCCCCTCCACTCCATACCGAGATGCCAACACTCTAAACCACAAACTACTGCTATCTATCAACAGTCGCCAACGCCACCTACCTAACAACGCAAAATTAAACTCCCTAATTCTCCTTACCTCCAACCTCCTTACTCCTGCAAACAGTGTTTCAGTCCACCCAATGAATTTTCCTGTGGTCATCACTCCTCCCCTCCCCCCCTCCCAAAAAAAAAATAAATTTAAAATAGATTCAATATAGGAGACGATACCTGTCAGAGCCTTGAAAAAAGAAAAAGCATAAACAGACAAGACGACATGACAGACTTCAGAAGCACCAAACGACCACCCAAAGACAAATGTCACCAAACATGTCTTCATATGCATGCTGGAATAGAATACCTTGATAAATGATAACTAGCTATATGTTAATATTTTAGTAAAATTTGAAAAGAAAACATGTCCTAATAATAATTAAATTGATTATTTAATTTAACATTTCTAAATAATAAAATATATTAATATATTTTTTTTCTAGTGCTTATTTCATTCATATAATTATGTTCCCTTTAGAACTCCTATATAAACACTACTGACGTGTGTTCAAATTTTCACATTAAATCAAATGATACACCCATCAAGGGTGTCTAAATTTGCATTTGGTGATATAGTTTTCACATAATTTATTTAATATTTCTTTCAATTTCACATAATTTATTTAAAATTAACTATTACATTTGCTCCAATATACTCACCACACCAGTCACCAATCTAAATATGACGAAATTCATACAAAATAAAATTCTGATATTATTTTTTTTCCTTTACACTCTAATTTGATATCCTACGAAATCTTCAAAATTTTCTACATTCTCGTATATTTTGATAAAACTTTTTTTTTGAGAGAATATTTTGATAAAACTTAAGATCATAAGAATTTTAGTTAAAAATAAGACATTTGACTTGATTTATTTATTTGATAAAATAAAAAACGTATCTGAATAAAAATTAAAAACAAAAAAGTCAAAATCCAACTTAAACTCCCTGATCAATTTGATTGGTCATGAATTATGAGTGTGACTTTGTCTTTTTCTGATCAATTTGGTAATATTTGTATCTTCTCAATTGATCATGATATGTATTTTACATGCAGAAAAGGCAACGGCGCACCGCGCCAATTATAGGGTTGGCCGTGCCACCGTCGCATTTCCGCATTGACAACAGAGGTTTGAAACTTGAATTTCTTTCTCAAATTCCTTTGGATGTCGTAGCTCAGCCACTTAAGCTACGCCTTGAGGTGATATTGTGTAGAAATGAAATTTAATCCAACAAAAGATTCGATAATATAAAGAAAAAACGAATCCAATAAGAAAATTGCGGGTGTAAATTTTTGCGTGTGTAAAGTTAGTGGAGGAATGTAGCGTGAGCACCTTATAACCATCTGTATCAAGTCAAGTTGCTCTAACTTTCCTTCTATTCACATGGTGAATGCACAACAATTGATTACCTATGTGTGTATATCCAATTGCTTGGTTAAAAACTTTTACAAAGCTTGACAAGATCTCTTACGAAGAGATTAATTTTTCACGAGGGGTTGAAATGAACTCCCCATTAAAAAGTATTCATGTGATGAGGAACACATTTTTTACCTGTAGAACTAAAATGTTTTTATTAAGTAAACTTTATTGTGTATCTATATTCATATATTGAATTGGAATACAATCTGCACACACTCACAATTGAATAGGACAATATAACAATTACTAGACATTCGACCCGTGCGATGCACGGGTCTTATCGACTGTAATAGAGACATATATTTTCATTGATGTTAAATAAGTCATGCTAAAAAATTGTATTACCATTTTTTTTAAGATTCGAAACTAACCCACCAAAATTGGCATCAGGGAGAATCAAATTTGATACCTTGTATTAAGAAATACTTCTATGTAGACCACATTAAAAATTACATTAGCATCTTCACTATCTTCATCGGTTGGTGGCGCTATTGTGATGTGGTGGTGGTGCTAACCATCTTAATCGGTTATCAATAATGCATTAGTGATTGAGCTTAGATGTCGTACACAAAAGCACACATGAATTTGGTATTAAATTTTTTTTAACTATTATGAAAGATAAATAACTACAAATTAAGAAGTATTACATACAAATTAAGATCTTTTCTATTCTATTGTACTTGTCATTTGATTTTTCTCCATTTTCAATCCCCACCATTAACACATCATCCACTTTTTTTTTATAATTTAAACTCTCGTTTAATCTTTATTTTTAAAGGTTGAGATTCCACATGAAAAAACTAAAAGGTATTTTCAATGGAGATAATCCATTTTCATAACATATACATTTGTTCGGAGAGAATCTATTTCCATTACATGTACATT
>Ga0228710_1004443_pt1 | contig 22150 bp, 10 predicted proteins | sample MedpolnodulmetaG_FD_177995 | JGI IMG/M metagenome (GOLD analysis project Ga0228710, IMG submission 177995) | Root nodule microbial communities from Medicago polymorpha collected in Santa Monica, California, United States - pink nodules | ecosystem: Host-associated > Plants > Roots > Nodule...
TTTCCCTGTTAACTCTCATCCCATTTATAAATTCTTAGTTTGATAGTGTATGAAACAACAAAATACCCGACAACCCTAGCTCAGAACGATATTGATTGTTGAACGGCTTAGAATATCGCACCAGTCCATGTGGAGACGATAACATAAATACTTACTTTTGTTAGTGCAACAGTTTTCCCAAAACATAGCAATTTTAGAGAGTTTTTGAAGTAATTCACGAAGAAATAATGCAAATTGGAAAATCAAGAACAACCTAATTTTTTTGAAGACTTTAGGAAGACCAAGAATGAAGATTTAAGAGGCCTCCGAAGACTTTACAATGGGAGGAATTTTGTTCCCAAGTTTCGAGGCAGCAGCACCATGCGCCTAGGGCATTGCCATAGGGGCTCTCACATGCGCCTAGCACATGTATTGTGTGTTGTGTGCATCTAAAACGCGTGGGGCGAAAGTGCCTTTTCCTGCTTTTTTGTAAGTAAAGCCTGCGCTTTTAATCCAAACCCAGGTAGAAACTCTCACTATAAATATGAGTCTTCCTCATTCAGAAATTCTCGTTCAGAACTGGAGCAGTTAAAAATGAAGGCAATTCTAGAGCTTCATAAGAGTTTATATCTTCTCCTTGATTTTCTAGGGTATGTTTTCATCTTTAATAATTTGTTTTTAGTTACCATGTGTAACTAATTCTTTTTAGGTAAGAGTTCTAAGATGAACCTCTGTTAATTTTTGTTGGATGTTTATTTAATTTAATCTCGTTTATATTTTATGAAGTTTTTGTTCGCTATTAAGTTTTATTAGGAATTTAGTTTATTTATGTAGTAGCGCAACCTAGATTAGATACTTAGGTTATGACAAGGCCTAGTATTGATATTTGATGTTTATATCGTGATATTTGTATCTTGCTATTAATATCTATCTGTCTATGAAGTAATTAGTTATAGCTAGCGAAAAATACCGAAAGCGAGTTGACCCTAGTAATAAGTACTTAGGAGGTGACATTACTAATATTGAGTAAAATCTACTAAACCTAGGAGGTAAGTAGTTAATAATTATGGAAACAAGTGTCTGCTTGAAGGAAATAAGTCGTAGCCTAGTATAACCATTCTCTTAAACCCTTTGTAAGGTAGACGCGGATAGGACTGCTCGTTTGTATAACTATTGAGAGAGAGAGAGAGAGAGAGAGAGAGAGTGCTATGAGTGTCCTAAGATTCATAGATGGGTAGACCTACAGGAACATTGACCTTCATTGCCTTTAAAAATCTTGGAAAGCCAATTTAAGTCTATGCTTTCAATTACCTTTGAGGTGGTAAGACCACACACGTAAGGATCACCGTGTGACCAGAAGGTGCAACCAAATATTGGAGGGATAGACCTAGTCAATTGAGATAGTATAGACCCCACACGTAAAGATAACCGTGTGATCAGCAGGTGCAGCTTAAAGACCGATTAAGTTAGTAACGTCCCAACGGCCTCATCACTAGTATAGTCTACCTAAGATAAATAAACGCGACATTACTGTTATTTAATATCCAACAATATAAATAGGTGGGATTCGAAGAATCCTAACCGCTGCTTACTTTGCTGTAACCAAAAACATGTAACTTGATATGTTGCAAACATATAAAAATTGCAAATCTCTAACCCTTTAACTCTTTTATTTATCGTCAAACTTAAAAAAAAGTAACGCGAATTGTTTGGACGAAACAACAATCCATGTGGATAAGATACTCTACTTATCACTTTATTACTTGGCAACAATTTGATACACTTGTCTAATCCGCACATCAGAATGTTGATGATGATCCGGTTTAGACAAAACTATACAAAACATAGTTTTGTCGATTATTCAGTCGAGATCAAACCGCATAAGGTTGAAGCATCGGTTGATTTGAAATCAAATACGAATGAAGCTTCCGTGAAAGTTGAGGCTTTACATGTTAATTCTGGTGTGTCCGAACTTGGTGACAACGAAGTGGACACGATTCAATTCTTTTCAAGCCAAGATACATGGAAAGATAAAGATGAATTGCTTCGTTGGATACATCGACAAACAAATAGGACTGGATTTACTGTTGTCATAAAAAGATCTAGTGCAATAAGGAATCCAATGGTGGAGATGGTTTGTGAAAGGAGTGGCGATCACAAAGTACCCAAAAAAACTGAAGCATGAAGCAACAAGATCAAGAAAATGTGGGTGTTTGTTCAATGTGCGTGGATATGTTAGTAAGGAATTAAATGCTTGGAAGTTTTCTAATCTTAATGGATATCACAACTATGAGATGTTTCCATATTTAGAAGGGCACCTTCTTGCGGAAAGATTAATGGAGAATGACAAGAAGATTGTACGTGACTTGACCAAGAGTTCGGTGCAATCAAAAATATTTTAACGAATTTGAAGGGTAAAAGACAAGAGTTCATGACAAATATAAATCAAGTATACAGTGAACGTCATAAATTCAAAAAGGCAATCAGAGGTGACAAGACGAAGATGCAGTATCTAGTGTCAAAGTTGGAAGAGACAAATATGTTTATTTCACAAGAACAAAATGTGAGAGTGAAACTATTCAGGACATATTTTGGGCTCATCCCTAATCGGTTAAGTTGTTTAACAATTTCCCAAGTGACCCCACACGTAAGGATCATCGTAAGGATGATTGTCCACTATCCCCATCATCTACGAAGTGAAAGCTACCTATATCATCATTATGTGTCTTGGGTTAATCCCAAATCATTTTGTTCTTCTTTCTTTAAAAGATGATTGTCCACTACATATATCATCTACAAAGTGGAAGCTACACAATTGTGAAGAGGCGTCATCATGGGAATTTGAATTTTTGGATCACACTTGGTTCCGAAACCTCATGAAAATTGAAAGAGGACACAAAAAAGAATCAAACCAAGCCAATCCAATTTTTTGACACTCCTAAAAAAGCAAATGAATAATTTGAAGTTATTGCGAAATATGAAGATGATTCAATTTCTTAGATAAAATATGAAACTTTTTTGTTGGTGTTCATCCTTTTTTTGTTCGATCTTACACCGACGTATTTTTTGTGATATATAATGTAACGCCATTTTTATAAATTATATATATTTGACTTTTATGTGGTGTACAAGGCACCAACATTTTACTTGGTTTTTAATGTTCCGCATATAATATAAAAATATGTTTATGTTTTGGCAATAATATACTTTACCTTTCATTTTATTTTATTCTGATATTTGCTATTTTTTAACTTCTGTGAAGTTCAACATGTCTCAAAATGCACATATTGAAGGTCATGTCTGATATTCACCTTTCAAGAAGACGGTTAAAGTTTTCTTAACTTTGACCGACACTATGGATGATTTGAAGACACAACTTAACAAATACTTTGTGCATCATGGTGAAGATCATAATTAATGCAGAAAAGATAACGCTTGAGTGCAAATTTCTTGTACATAATGCTTCAACAAATCCTTAACAATGTGAGAGGTAGGATAAACAAAAGCTTTCAAGACATGATGCAGAAGAGATAACACTTGAGTGCTAATTTCTTGGACATAATGCTTGATATCCTCAAAGATACATTTGTTGCGAGAATATCAAATCTTCCACATGATAATGTGTCCAATAGGATCAATATTTGAAATGAAATATTTCATCCAAGTAGGCAAAATATCTTGATCTGGAGGATTGATCGACTGGTGGAGGCAAAAGAATCACACGTCATTGGCACACAGGCAAGAAAACAAAGCATGTACCATATAATCACGGCCTTAATTCCAAAGAGGGCATAAGTTAGAATAGATTAAGATTATGGGACAATAAAATGGACCTGAAATGAACAAACTTGTGGCACATATGTCAATAGAAGAAGTAAATATTTGAAGGAACACAGAGTCGCCAAATCCAATTCCAACTTTCTTCTTCGAGTAACGAAGTATGGGCTCCCATTAACCACTGGTAACCTTCTCAAACAGAACATATGTCTGATCCACACATTAGGAATGTCTTGCACAAGAAAAGGATGAGTCAAATTAATCTTATTAATAATATTGGTAGGAAGTATGGAATATAGATGAGAAAGTTGTCAATGATTCATATCAACGAGACCCTTGATACTCCTATTCATATCGAAGTTGTAAAAGTAAGGCACATGATTACCAAGAGGTTCCTTATTTTTATAAAGGGAGAGGATATTTATTTACATGTTTCTTATCTATACCAAAAACTAGAATTGTCATTCCCCAAATTGAATTGAAACTCATCTTTAGGGAGATCAATACTTCTAACAATAGAGTTTCATGTTGGAGATTGTCATCCCCAAGTAACTATTTCAATAAATCGATAATTCATAAGGAGATATTTTGATTTTGTCAACAAAAAAAAAAGGATATATTTTGATAAATGAAACTCTTTATTACAGGAATAAAATAACAAATGTTGTTTGTACAAACAAAAAAAAAACAATTGTTGAATCTTTACACATTCTAATAAATTTAAAAATTTTAATGTACATCATTACTTTTTTTTTTTTGAGGGAGTAATGTACATCATTACTTATTGACGATAGCATCGTCATGTAGCTTTAAAAAAAATATTGCGTACGACCTCAAACAAATATCTAAACTATTTGATTTTTAGATAAAGATATTCTTAAACTTACTCAAAAATATCTGAACCGTTAGAGGATGTTATAAAAATCGAATGACGCCGATACTCGAATTAGAGATAATTTAATTTGTTCCATAAGTCTTAGCTTAATCGACAAAAATATTGAAATTGTTAATCCGGATGTTATGACCGGATGACTGGGGTTCAAACTCCGACACCTATATTTGTATATGTTTGTTTATGATTATTTTGTCATTTCGACTATCTATTAAAAAAAAGTTAATTGTGTTGGTTCAACTATTTTAAACCCTTGAAGTGAGATATAGATGTGATCATCAAAACACTCAAATTGCTAACATAGTTATTGTAGTTTTTATCTCAAATTGCTAACATTATTGTAGTTTTAAAAAGTCAAGAAATAAAAACCTTTGTTTAAGGTTAAAGTTAAAATCGTCTATCTCGTTTCATGCCGCCCTCTTAATAAAACCAAGCTGATAATACAATACTGAGCAACTAGAAAATATTTAATGTTAAAGAGAGAGATAAAAATAAATATCCTAGTGTTTTGTGTTTTGATTGGAGGAACAGCAAAGAACTTGTAAAACGAACGCACAAGCGATTTCCAGGTGATTTCATCATTTTGTCCAAACTCTAGTTAAACTTTCTAGATGCAATGTGAGCAGTTTTTTAAATTGGGTATCTTGTTGGTGACTAATTCCAGGAAATTTATGAAACATAAATAGGTGACAAACTCTTCAAAAGAGTTTTTAACATTGCTATAAGCTCATATAAAAATTTTAAATATGAGTTATACTAAAAGAGACGATATAAGTCATCTCATCTAAGTGTTATTCGTACACATTTTAACACACAATTTTTGACACGTTCTCTTTGATTGATTACAATTTACATGGGACCTACCAAATTTATATGGGACTCACATGATTTTGTGGGATCCATGTGAAGTTTAACCAATCAAAAAAAAAATATTGGAAAATATGTGTTAAAATGTGTGTTGCTATCGTTCTTCTTCCTACAACGTAGTAGTTTATTCCCTTTAACTTGACTACAAATTTGAACATAAACATAGTATATATTGTGTGTGTTTTGGTACAATTGATCTTTGAATCAATGCGTTATTTAATATATTGTGTGTGTTTTGGTACAATTGATCTTTGACTCAATAGGTTAAATAAGTTGTTATTTAATAGATACTATTTAATACTTCCTCATCTTAAACAAATTTTTTCTATAATAATTTTATATCATTGGTTTTATTAAAAAGATAAGAATTTTTGTTATAATGGTTATATTATTGTGGTCATTGAAAAATATAAATATGGTTTGTTGAGTTTATTACATTTGAAAGCCACTAATATATATACCTATAGTTTTAATCTATACCAAGAAAATTATATAGAATATCGTTTGTAATTTACACGTAAAATTTCTATAAAACATCGTTGATAATCTACACGCGTTAGCGCAATAAATAAATAAATAATAGACAAATGTATGTTTTTCCGCTAGTTACTAATAATAGTGGTTTGTTGAATATTTTTTTAGAAAAAGTATGGAAAATACAAATTCGTATAATATTTATAAACAATGGAATGATTTTTCTTATAAAATAATTTTTTTAAAGTACCAAATTTACAAGTAACTCTTTAATTTACAACAGTCAACAGTACTCAATATATTAGTCTATAAAAACAATTGAACCAAAACTCTTGAATTTTTCAACATATCATGAAAGCTAGTATATGGAAAGAAAAGTCAAAGAGCCATGCATCATCATCCTTAGAGTATGCTAGTGTAAAAACACTATAAAGCAAAGCAAATGCAACCCATACAAACAAACCAAATCAAACCAATTTAAACATAACAAAATATCAATTTTAGTACTATGGCTTCAACAAATAACCAGTTAGAAGCAACTGAACTCTTTGAAGGCCAATCTCTCTTATACATGCACATGTTTGGTTTTCTAAAATCCATGGCTCTTAAATGGGCTATTCAACTAAACATTCCAGACATAATATATAACCATGGAAAACCTATTACTCTCCCTCACTTAGTTTCAACTCTACAAGTTCCACTATCTAAAGCAAGTCTTGTTGAAAGACTCATGCGTTTTCTAGCACATAATGGAATCTTTGCAATCCATGATGATCAATCATATGCTTTGACTCCAGCATCAAAACTCCTTTCAAAATCATGTTGCAAAGACCATTGTTTAACACCAATGGTTCTTATGTCTACTGATCCAATTTTGATGGGTAAATTTCATCAATTGGGTGATTGGATTTGTGGAGAAATTCCAACTTTGTATGAGGCAGCTTTAGGATCAACTGTGTGGGAATTTCTTGAGGGAAAACCTGAATATTTGAGTCTCTTTAATCAAGCTATGGCTAGTGATTCTCAAATGGTGAATTTGGCTTTGAAAAATTGTAGTGAGGTGTTTGAAGGGATTGATACTATTGTGGATGTTGGTGGTGGAACTGGAACCACAGCTAGAATTATATGTGAGGCTTTTCCTAAGTTGAAATGTGTTGTTTATGACCTTCCACAGGTTGTAGCAAACCTAACATCAGGATGTGATAATTTGAGCTATGTTGGTGGGGACATGTTCAAATCTATCCCTGAAGCTGATGCAATTATGCTAAAGGTACAAATAAAGTTTTTATGAAGTTTTGATCTTGATTAAAATTATTTTTGATTTTGGTTAAAATATCTTGCATTTTTATATTGTAATAAATTATACTTTCTTTTTTTTAATGACACCAACAATAGAGTAAATATAATATAAATTCTTATATTTTTTAATATCACAAACAAAAATATAGTATTCTTATAGACAAATTTGTTTAAGGTTATAATTGAAAGTGAAAAAACCAGCACAAAATCATGTATTCCTTTTATATATGGTATAGATATTTTATATTGTGGTAAATCACTAGCTAGCATTTTCAATAACTTAACCATACTCACTTATATAAATTTTTGACATATTTAAATATCTTATTGCAAAACAAATTCTCAAAAAGGTCATGTCATCAAAAAAGATTTATATCACATGAACAAATCAAAATAAAAGATAGACCTCGTAAAACTTAGCTATGTTGATGTGAAATATAGACCTTAAATATGCGTTCAAAAAGAAGAGAACAAGTCTAAAGAATGAGAGAAACTTTTTTTATGACCTTCAAAGTCGCTTTTGAAGTATGCATCTAAAAAAAGCATATTGTATTTACGGCGGAAAACTTTCTAATTAACAAGTGTTTCATGGACCGTCTTTAATAATTCTAAATTAAAAGTATTCTTTTAAATAGTGAAATACTTAAATTTTTAACGCATTGAATATATAAATTTTCAAAAAAACTGACCATTTATGGTCCTCAGAAAATGCCTTCTTATTTTCCTTCTTAGAAATATAGAGAGTGGGTATTGTTGCTCCCTAAAAAAATAAGTTTTTAATCGATGACCACTCAAGCATGAGCCTTGTATATTTTTATACAAATTAAACCAATTTATTCAAAGTCTAAGTCAGTATTCACTCATGTTGTATATTCATTTTCACTACTAAGTTCAATTGCATATGGAGATTAACTATTAGAGAAAAAAAAATCCATTTTATCACTTATGTCTAAAAAATATCTAAATTTAAGATCAATTCATTTCTTTTCTCAACTTTTCGTATTAATTGATTTTTTAAAAGACGGTTGATCAATTCAAATTATTTATTTTTTAGAGGATAAATTCGATTGATGGGTCATGGAATTTAGTATTTCATAAATATGTATTTATACATGAAGAAATAGATAATATATATAACCCTCATCAGTTTTACTGCTGTTGTATGTATGTCTATTTTGCAGTGGATTTTACATGACTGGACTGATGAAATATGCATAAAGATTCTGAAAACTTGTAAAGATTCTGTTTCAAGCAATGGCAAAAAAGGAAAAGTAATTATTATGGATATAATAATAAATGAAGAGGATGATAAGAAAGATATGACGGAAACAAAGTTATGCTTGGATTTAATCATGATGGGTATTAATGGAAAAGAGAGAACTGGAAAAGAATGGAAGCAACTCTTCATTGAAGCAGGGTTCAAAGACTATAAAATATTTCCATTATTTGGCTTTCGATCTCTTATTGAGGTTTATCCTTAGGCATATCGATACGGTCGTATGCATTTGGTAGTTTACATGTTATGAATTGAATAATGTTTTTTGTTAGGGTTACCAAGTAATGCCATTTGGTAACACTCTTATGATGACAGAAAATTTATAAGAATAATGCTACTTATAGCGACAATTTTTTTCACAAAGGATCACGAACCATTATTTTTGTAACATAACACCAATGCCATCATGTATTCTGTGAATTCTGGAATTAGAATAAATCAAATTGTTATGTCTTGATATTCCTATTTAACGTTAACACAAAGCATCGTGGAAATTTCGGGGAAAAAATAATTAGCTTGCATATAGTAGCACTCAATTTATATATAATGTAAAGAAAGAGGGATTAAATGGGTCAATTTGGCATGTTCCAACCCATTTTACCACCTCTTTTATCATGTTTTGAAAAATTAAGTGTGGTTTCATTTGGTGGGAGATGTATGACCAACAACACTAGCAACATGACATAGATCACTTTTACATGTAGAATTAATTTGTCAAATACTTTTTTTTTTGGGAAAAAATGTATTTGAATTTTTCAAATACTTGTCAACATAATAAATCAATCAATCATCAATTATAAAAGTAAAAGAGAAGTGGTGCGAGCTATATAATTTAAAGGTTAGTCCAAGTTTATTCTTGTATTAGATTCTATAATGAAATCCTTCAAAAAAAATATAATGAAATCCTACTTTGACTTCATTTTTATAAGAGTCTTTCTATAATATATAATATACAGGGCCCAATGAAATTTAACTCTAGTTGGGTTAGGTCGCGTCATCAGATAAAGCCAGGTCAACATTATTATTTAACAATCCCATCAAAAACATTGTTTTATAAGAATGCGATTTAGCTATAGATTCCTCTCGTTAGGAACAATATTTTTTTCAAGGGAAATAATATTTGTAAAACCTTTTTTGACAACTTTTAAACAACTTTCTCTCTCATACTCACATTATATTCTTACTTTTTCTTTTTCTTTTTCTCTCTCTACTGTTTTTGACCAATGAGAAGAAAAAAAAATGAGGTTATCATAAAAGTTGTTAGGAAATGGTTGTTCAAATATCATTGCTCATTTTTTAAATCAAATTCAACAAAAACATAGTTCAAAAACAACGAATTTAAATTAAACACAAAAAATTATGGATGAGTCAATTAATTGCATTTTTGTAAGTTGACATGTTTTTTTTTACCGAGATCAACCATGTACGCCGTAATTTCTTCAAATGTCCTAGGACAAATCAAGCTTGTTTGAATAACATGAACAAATATCGTCACGGTAACATCTAACTAATTGGTCTGTTGGAGCTATATTGACTAAATATAAAAAACATGATTCTCAAATCGACGTGGTTTTAAAGTTTCATCTTGGTGAAACAAACACGATCATCTCAACCGATTGACGGATGTTGTTAATCAACATTGATCACCCTTATCGTGTTGTCATAGTTGAGAAGACCATTCAGCTGGTCTAGTTGGTCTTTCAAATCACATTGTATAAAATCATCATTGATCCTGAACAGATTGAGTTTTCCCTTATTGTAGTAAACTGCAAGCATATTATGGTTTATTTCGATTGATTAAGGCGTTTCGTGCCAAGAATGAAAATAAATCAAGCACACCAATTTATACAAAATTTTGTGCATTGTAGACAATAGAAATTGTCATTGTCTTATAGTCCACACAAATTATATGTACTTTGTACTCCGTATATTAGTAATTAATGTGTTTTAAGTCAACTCATGTATCTCCAAGAAAAAAATGAATGAGTTTTTGTGAGAATGATTAGAATATTATAAGAATATATTTCAAGAAGTAATATTTTTTTTTAAAAAAATACGTGAATTAAATATGAATTTTTAAGGATCAAAAACATAAAAATTCATATTTGATTCATGTTTTGTTAAAAAATTCAAAAAAAAATTAGATATTCGTATAATACTCTAAACATGATTGTGAATAGAAAAATCAAAATTTTCAATGATATACGTGAGATGACTTAAAAGTATAGACCAAAAGAGGTGCTTGGAACATTTTGCGGGACTAAGAGTCGAAGAAAAATGTTACGAGGACTAAAACGAAAAGTTAAAATATTAATAGGGAATAAAAACATGTTTAACCCTTGTATTTTGTTCTATAAAACACAAAGTTAAATTCTTTGATGTTTAAACATGAGTCGTATGATCGTGATGTGAAAGTTTAGATTGAAGATTATGTGTAACGAATCCAATTATTTAAAAGTTATGCATCTCAAATATTTTTAACAGTTTTTGTTTTGTTCGAGAACGAGATTATATTGAGAAAGATAGTGAAACTCACATTGCAGATGGATCGGTAGAAGAATGTGCTCTATTGGCGAAGAATTTGCCGAAAACCATGGATGAAGCCTCATAGCCGGTGGAACGGGGGGTGTACCTGAACAAATCTCTGACGCCCAAATCGGAAGAAAAATGAGGAGGTTGAGAGGTTTGGAGGGAAAGGATGGACTTACCGTGTTTGGAAGAAGAGCTCTCCTTATATAAGCGTAAGGAAGAGTGTTGGGGTTTGCGCCTTATTGGGCCTTACCTTGTAATTGGGCTTTTCCATGTGGATTTGACCAAGAGTCCGGTCTGGAACAAATTTAGGTTTTCGTTCCCTAACATTTCAACAAATTTTGGTTTTCGTCTCTTATTTTTTTTGTTCTTCAATTTTGTCCCATATTTAAGATTCTCGTTGTTTTAATCCATTTTCATTTGTCTCATCGAATTTAGAACATGTGGCGTGTTGACAAGGTGCACCAAATCATATTTTGGTGCCACATGGCACCAAATAGTCACATCATTAGTGTTATGTCATCATCTAGCGGGTGACAGACACATGGCTAAGATGAAATTTTGATCGGCATAATTTTTCATCATTGTAAAATAATGAACCTTTGGTCCATCTTCGCTCTTCTTATTCTTTTCTTCTCTTTTTCAATATAAAATATCTTTAAGTTGTCTTCTTTATCTTAATTGTCAATACTACTCACAAAAGTATGATATTATAGTATTAGTACTAGGGACAACCAGTTATGATTAAGATTTTTAGAATTACATGTTCACATGTGAGAAAGAGGATGACTAAACAAGGCAACAAAGATAAGTTCTCTTTAATTTGGAACATTTATTTTGATCTAATTACTAATTGATATGTTGGTATCTTTCTTGGTGTTATTAGGGTGAATCTTCAAATGGTAGTTTGTATACTACCGAAGTGTTGCTTGAGGGTTGTACCTCTTTGTCTTAACCTGGAAATCGACCATGGAGCTACAGTAAATATGATCAGGTGGACATTGACGTGCAAGGACTTTAAGAGAGAGATGATTGTCCCCGATATGTCATATTGTGATTTGATAGTAGCAAGGTGTTCTTTTTTTTTTCTTCAATACTCATGATATATGTGATGTTAAAGAAAGATGTGATGTTGTCCATAAGTGTTTGAAATGCTCCAAATTCCATGTCTGAAAAAACAAACACAATTCTATTAGTATATTATAATATGATATACAACAAATATAAAAATCAATTAAATTATTACCTCTAGTAAGGTAATGTAATCGCCGATCGAAGTCTCATCGAAAGTGGTAGCCTCAAATATATAATGGTAAAGATAGTTCAATTTCATCCCACCCCATGACAACTCACTCATTGTGTTAAAGTCACTTCCTTATCAAGCCATATAAGGTCAATGTGCTTGTTGATATTGTCGATGAATATAGTAAAATGGATCAAATAAAGCAAGAAAGCTCTCACACACCATTGTCTCTGGTTATTTCTCTCATTCTCCCTCACAACTACATTCTCTAACTAAGTTGCCATATCGAGGTGCTCCTCATGTATTCTCTTTAGGAAGGGAATATTTGCAAAAGCACCAAACTAGTTAGCTCTCTCATCAATCGTAGTATGCTCGACAACACCAAACAAGTCAATCATCAACTGGACACCCGTCTCCTGAGAGATCTTTTTCTCGTGATCCATCATCTTCCATTGAACAGGGATGTATAAAAGACACGTCAAATCATCCAGTGTAGCGGTCATCTCTACAACAGGAAGATGAAAGTCGTTATCTTATTCCAAATCATGCATATGTGCTGATGGGTGTGTAAGTGCAGTTATCTTATTCACATGCCTGATGACCTTACACACATTGCAACTTTCGAATACAAAAAAATAGTTAAATATACATAACCATAACAAATATTTAAATGATAAAGCAATATAATTATACTTACATCAACGTCATTCCAAATCATGTAAGCAACATGATTAGCGATGACGACAATAGAGATATATCAGGAGGGCTCCCAGGAAAAACATCAAGTGTCGGTGGTAATGTTAGTGCATCATGTTGTTCAAGCTGCTCAGGCTTCTCATGATGCCGCTTAACCTAGTAACACTCCTCCTGAGTAGGGTCATGGTAGTGTTCCTCACTAGGATCGTAGTATTGCTCATTAGTGACATGGTATTGATCATTTGTAGGGTCAACCACCTAGGACACACCCGTTTGTGAGGTCCCCTCCCCATTATTCCTTCACCCTCGTGTCCTTTTAGGAGGAGTGATATCTCTCTCTTTCTCCTCTCTCTCTCTCTCTCTCTCTACGTTCACTATTGGTCTAGAAAACCTTCCTAGCCTAAGCCTATATGGGTTGTCGGTCATATCTACACAACTCATTAAGTCATTTCATCGAACACTCGAAGTGTACGATATACATTCTTGGTTCATGATGGGGTAAATCCGCAAGTGCACAGTTTACCGATGTAGGAATAAAGAGTATCGTTCTGACATGGAGTTGTTGAATTTAACTAACTTCTATGAATGATCAGAAGAGAGTTTCAGTTGAAAAGTTGGGATTTTTAACGGTTTGAAAATAATAATAAAAAACGCCTTGAGATTATTGGTTCGTCATGGTGACAAATCTTTCACAAACCAAACCCTAAACTTAGAACTTTATGTTGAACCTATTTTCTAAAGACAAGTTTCTCTTTAGCCTATCACATCTCCTTTCGGTTTTAGTGAGTGTGTTCATCTGGCAACCACGCTTATTCTCATAGTTGAGTGCTATTGGAATCCTTGAAGAACGAAACTTTACTGTCTCAAGGTTTGCTAGACTATTCTCATGTTTCGCAATCCTTTGTCTAATTTCACTTGTTCCAATATCAAAACTTCATCTTTCAATACTTCGCTTGATATTTGTGATTATGAATTAACAAGTATTAACCCTCGACTTTCATTTTATTGGTTTAATATTTGTTAATTCATTATAAAAACGGTGAAATAGATTGGAAAATAGATTTACAGAAAATTAGGGTTCGAGGCTTGGTTTGATATGGATTAGGTCATTAGACTCATCCAACAATCCCAAGACAAGAAGAGTCTACTCACTCATGTTCATTGTAGACATATAAGAGAAGAAGAAGAAGAAGAAGAACATGAAAGAAAATAAATAAAAAGGAGAACTTTTATTCAAGGAAATAATTGTCACTTATAATTTCAGAGAACAAAAGGTGGTTCAATATGTTTGCTAGCTGTTCTATTTATAGTCTATAACTACTTAAGCCCCAAGAAATACATCAATAGAATGTTCCACAAAAACTATGAGCTTTATGTCAGAAATAAACTAGAAGGCAGCTTGTCCATGAAGCAAAAAGCAGCAAAAGGAACTCGGGGGGGGGGCGCACGGCCGTGCCTGTGGTGGCACGGGTTGTGCCAAGCTTCTGACTTGAGAGGATTTATATTTTTGTACCAAATTTTCGTATTTTTAGCCCGAATCAGTTTCAAATCTCCTTTCTTTTGCTCCAAGACTCAATCTTTCAAATATTTGTTCCTGAAATTAAATTAAATAACTCGCAATTGAAGTAAAATAGTTCTAAAAAGGAAATAAAAACATATAAAATCTAAATAAAATAGACTCAAATAATATATTAAAAACACGAATTATTGACTCATTAGTTCATATAGTTCTGGAAGGTTTAAACTACCACATTGAACTTAAATCTAGTTTAAACACCATTGATAGTGTAAAAATGCAAACATTTGATTATTTACTAACAAAAAAATAAAAAATTATATAAACTTTAAACATTAACATATCATCATTATTATTATTTTAAAAATCAAACATGTAAAACTAAGAATATCAATATCAAGGGATTTAAACACTTACTTTTTATCGGAAAGATGAGTAGCATATGTTTGAAGAAATTAGATAGAGATTGATATTTAAGATTTTGGAGGAAGTTTGATTGTATTTTGAAGAAGTGGGGGTTGTTGTTGCAATTCTGGTTTAAGACCAAAACACAACGACAATTAAATATTGTTGAAATATTAGCGAATGATAGTTAACTGTTGTTGTCGGCTGAACAATAGTTGACTGTCATTAGTGACATTTTTTTTGGTCTTTTTGGGATGGTTGAAAGAAAAAATGGAAGCATAAAGAGGAATTTTCTTTCACAGCAATGTGGGTTTAGATTGTGAGTAATTTTATTGGAGTTGGATCGTTTAAGCCCTCATTAGAAGATAAGATTAGTTTAACAACACTCATTTTTGGACACTCTTTTTAATACTCACTCTTTTATTGGATGAAATCAATGTATGTCACACCACTTTTTATGGGTTCAATTTTTAAAGTGTATACACACAATGATTTAAACAAATAAAAAAATGAATATTAGAGAAAGTGTTGTTAACATTACTCTTACATACACACTTGTATCTGAGCACACTACTCTATCTAAAAAGATAAATGAGTGAACAAAATTAATGTATTTAGTAGATATTATAAATCATACACAATAACATTTTTTAAAGAAGTATACATCAACTTTGTTCACTAGTTTATCTTTTATAAATCCGATTAGAAACAATATATATAAAAAAAGAATTTTGCGTGCTACCATTGAACCTTTTTTTTCCAAAATAAAGAAGCCCGGTCTAATTTGCCTTGCCATTTATGGCGGTAAACTCGCTTAACGGCTAAGACTTGTTCGATCCTTAAAAATCTCTCCACTCTCCTCTATTTCTCCCCCACATACACTTACAAGAATATTTCCTTTTTTCTTTTTATCACTTTCTTCCTTAATTATTTATTTTATTCTTCTATATATAAAATGTTCATCCCAGATTAATCCAACGACAACCATCAAACTCAATAACCAAACCCTAATCCTCTCTTCCCTCCCTTTCAGATCCACAACTCTCCACCGAGATCTCACCCTCACGCGCCACCAAAACTGGACCACGCGCCTGTAACCTCTTCTATCATGGTCGTTAGCGGAGGCAAATCCTTAAAACGTATGAAAAGAAGAGTCACCGCCGATTACCACGATTTCTTTTCATTCCCTTCACCATCCCTCGCCGCATCAGAGAGTTTCTCCGGCGGACCTTTTCGTTCTAACGTCCACACTTTCCTCACCAAGTACGCGCTTCTTCCACCGCCTTCCGCGTTGTTCCCGCACTTGCTGACGTGGCAGATCCTCTTCCGTGTCGGTGAGATCACCGAGGGTGGTGAATCGGGACCGGCGGTGATTTGCCTTGACGTTGTGGAAGAGGATGTTGCTAGATCCAGATCTGTGTATTGTGATCAGTGCCGAGTTTTCGGTGAGTTGACTCGGTTCGGTTTTACGTGAATCGCTTTGGTTTCATCGGTTTTTCTTCCGGTTTCTATCCGGTTGCCGGTTTTGTATCACCTACTCTTTTGCTTTAATTAATAGGATCATAATAATAAAATATGCAAAATTAAAATTGAAATTAGATTTTTATGAGTTTTTGAAATTATCATGTTTATTTCACGAGTTAACATTATCCATTATAATAATTTGCAATAATAATATAATAATATCATAAATTTTATTATGATTATGATGTGTATAGCTTCTGACAAATTATTTAAGTGAGTGATAATATTAAGTTAATGAATTAGTGAATTAAATGAGTTATAAATTAGGGAACTGCGAGTTATTGACGATATATTGTGACGATAAAATCGAGAGATACTAGGACTAGGAGAAGAGAATAAAAACGGTATTTGGGTAGGTGGGTGGTGGGTCCCTTAAGAAGTGTGACATGTGGAAGAGTGATGGAGTGACACGTGGTTTTTGATTTTTGGATACGGTGTGTTTTTTGTTGCGTGACAGTTATGATTATTGTGTGGAGTAGTTGTTTGTCGTTATCATTGTGCTAAAAGTTTTGCTTGGCATTGTTGTGTTGTGTGCAACTGCAACTTTTTACATTTGGATATTTTTTTTGGAATATTCTCTATTTGGGTTTTGCTTAGTTGTCATTGACGTGTTTTGCACGCAATTTCTACCTATAATCATGCTTTTCTTTAGTTAATTAATTGACTTTGTGTACCAACAAAAATTAATTTTTTTTTTTTTTTTTTTTTTAAATTGTTCTTGTTTTCATCTCATGGTTCTTTTTTGCTACATTAGATTTCCTTTGAACAAGATTGAAATATTCATATAACTAGGGTCCTATTAACTTTGGTTTTTCTGATAGTGTCCAATTGATTTTTATTATTTTTTGTACTTAGGTTGTAGCGGGAATCCAGTGTGCGGTAAGCGTTACCATTTTATAATTAAAGCTGATGGGAGATCCATTGGTGGATACCACAAACCGTGTATGTGCTGTGGAGATATTTTGCATTTGTCAGAATCCAAGTGAGTAATTCTTCTGCCACAAGCAGGATTTTTCTCCATTTTGTGCAATTGTCATCCTTTGGATATTCTTCTTATCAATTGATTGTTACTTTGTGAGGCCATCTCCAATGGGGGAAGATTATACCCAATCATCCCTCAATATGGATGAAATCTTATAGGAATAGGGAGCTAATCTGAACACTAATGTTTATATCTGAAATGAGTAGGGTGCAATTAATTAATATTTTGTTTATGAAATATAAGAATGAGAGGTTGTTAATATACAAATTCTGTGTATGTAAGAGCCTCAATACAAGTGTAGGGGTTGATGGTGCTCTTATCATATGAGCGTTTGATTCTCTTATTATATGAGCGTTTGATGCCCAACCTAAGTCATTTATTACTACTAATTCACATACCGTTTCCTCAATTGTAGATTGAAATTTGGAAACCAAATTGTAGAAAATTAGTCATTCCTCATTCCCTATGTCAATGCACTGTAATTACCGAGTCTTTTCAAAGTTAATGTAAGTGATTGCTGAAATAGAATGTTCGTTAGTCTGGGGTGTGGGTCTTTTTGAACCTCTCCCTTGGTTTATTCAATTTACAGCTAGTGAAGAAGCAGTTCTTTTAGTATAAATTTCTCCTCATGCTACATGTGAGGGTAGTTTCCTTTTGTTTTTCTTAATGCATGTCTGGAGTATCTTACTCTTTAAAAATAAAGCATAATCAAAATGATTTTAGAAATAGCTTGTGTTGGATGTAGTACCCGATCGTACATTCTGGTTGATCTGTTTTATCTTCAGGTGCAAGTCATGTAACCATGTGAGGGTAGTTTCCTTTTGTTTTTCTTAATGCATGTCTGGAGTATCTTACTCTTTAAAAATAAAGCATAATCAAAATGATTTTAGAAATAGCTTGTGTTAGATTTAGTACCTGATCGTACATTCTGGTTGATTTGTTTTATCTTCAGGTGCAAGTCATGTAACCATGTGACAACCAATGATGATGTTGAAGACTGGGTGTACCACCAACTAGAGAACACAAGTCATCTTTTACATGGTGTAGTCCATGCCAATGGTTATGGGCACCTTCTTCGGGTTAATGGCAGAGAAGGGGGATCTAGATTTCTTTCTGGTTGCCATATTATGGATTTCTGGGATCGCCTATGCAAGACACTTGGAGCTAGGTTAGGATTCATGATTGCTGTCAGTAATTGATATAGTTAAAATAGGGTTCTTTATTGTAGTCAGTAACTGCCATTTTTGCTGACCTAATACTTCTGTTAAGTAATGGGGTAATTTCTGACCTAAATACTTTTAGTATGAAATTTATCAAGTTTATGAGACCTGTCCGGCTGTCACTAACTTGCGGTTACTTAGTGAAGATTGGTATAGAAGTGTTTCTTAAAAAACTAATGATCATTCAAATTAATCATGATGTCACAGAAGAATATATTCAGTACATTAGACTTAGGAGTTGGATATCATGAAGAGAAGTACATTCACTTTCTTGAAACAAGAGAATATTATTTAGGTTATTTGTGTTTATATGGATATGGATTTGAGTTAAATTCTTCTGTTTGTTCCCATTTGTACATTGGCAGAAAAGTTAGTGTGATGGATGTTTCGAAGAAATATGGGCTAGAGTATCGCTTGCTCCATGCCATCATGAAGGGAAATCCGTGGTATGGTGAGTGGGGATATAATTTTGCCTCTGGTAGTTATTGTCTCACACAGGAAGCATACAAGTCTGCTGTTGAAAGCCTATCCAATCTACCCTTGTCCATCTTCCTCTCCCAGGAACAGAAGCCGCACTCACGTGTGCAGGATATGATTTTGTATTACCGGTCTTTGTCAGAGCATGAGCTTGTAAATATGAGGGACCTATTTTGTTTTTTGATGGGTTTGCTGCATGATGCTCGCAAGACAGCCTCTAAGTCTGATGACATAACCTGCAAGAAGCGGCGGATTGATGCTTCTGGATTATCAAGTTCTTGGGAAAGGAGTGACGTTGAACGTGTGGAGGAAGCCATGCTCAGAGTGCTGCGGGCAGTGTCTGGGTCTAATTGGGTGAGTGGCCGAGCTCTTAGGGGTGCTGTTTGCAAGGTGGCCTCTCCAGAGCTTCTTGATTATTGCCTTGCTGAACTGGGAGGAAAAGTGGTCTATGGTGGGATTGTTAATAGCAGATGCAATCCTCAATCTGGAGTGAATGAATTCAGGTTAGGCTTAGTTGTGATTCTTTGTTTGTTTTCTCTTCTGTTCTTTTAAGTTTAACTGCTTAAAAGGAGGTCATTCGTGCTGGCTCAAACTGAAGCCTTGTTATAAATGTGATGTGTAACAAGTTATTTAGTTATCACTACATTGCTTAGTTTTACACTTTTCTAGTCATGATGAATCGAAACTTGATTTTGGAATCACCTTTCATGAGGGTAGATCAAGAATAATGTTTAAGTTTTAGATCTGCCCCTTTTTCGTTTCTGGCAGGTTCTGATTTGGACTATTACAGGAACTAGATAGGAACCCATTTGCTTATATTTAAATTAGTTCGATGAACCTTTTTAAATTTTTTGAAAATATAACAAATTAATTAGGGGTCTGTTTGCTGGACAGTATAAGAGGGATATTGAATAAACTATCATATCATGTTTCAGTCTGATGTTTGATGAATCATCATGTGACATTGTCTTGGGGTACAATAAGTTGATCATGTCACATTATTTTACCTTGTTTCTCTATTAAATTTAAAATTCTTACACTGGACAAATACCTGTATAAATTATAATGTATATGGATAAATATATTTAAAAAGGGATATGCATGTTCATATCCTATCATATCCTTTTCCAACTTTCTTACGCTAGATGTATGCATGTGACACTCTTGATGTCATTACTGATACTGAGGTTGAGCCCTGAAATAGTGGATGTTCTTCTCATAGCATTGGTATTATCTCTTGGTGTTCTTTGGAAGATTTTTTTCCTGATGCTTTTAATTCTTTGGAATGTTGAGATCCTTATATGATTTCAAATCAGTTCTGATATTGTGTTCTATTTGTTTCAGGATTGATGCTACCAATGTTTTTATGGCCAACAATAATTCTTCAGGTTCAAAGCGTCCCTCTGAAGAGAATATCCTGCAATGCTTGAGATATTTATACGACTCTCTGCTTCATCCTCGGATGATGCTAAACTATGTTGATGAAGAGACAAGAAATCTTGCAATGAGCTCGGCTCAGAAGCTTCTTGACTGCAAGCAATTAGTAAAAGATTATTGCTCTGAGATGTTGCCGGTGTCAGATTTATATAAATTACGTATCTCATGTCAGGTTGAACTAGTTGACCAATCTGAAGATACTGAAGCCAAAATTCCACCAGAAATAATTGTGCTGCCCATGAATGCCACGGTGTCTGACCTAAAGATTGAAGCAGCAAAAGCTTTTCAAGAAGTATATCTAATGTTTAGAAAATTTCAAGTTGACGAACTAGTTGGCTACAGTGGTGTAGAAGATTCCACCCAGGTCAAGTTCTTGTTAGGATCAAATGAAGTGGTTTGTGTTCGAGGAAAATACTCCGGGAAGAATGGGTTGAACAAGTTTCGAATGGAACGCGGACTTGAGAGGTGGACTGTTGAGTGCAGCTGTGGGGCTAAGGATGATGATGGAGAGAGAATGATGGCTTGTGATATGTGTGGTGTGTGGCGGCACACTAGGTGTTTTGGCATTCCTGATACTGCTCCAGTTCCAGCCCGTTTTGTTTGTTCGAGATGCCAAAACTGTGACTCAAAGCTTAAATCCGGTGGGCACTGTAAAGACGAGACTGTGGCTAATGTTACTACAACTAGTGGTAGTTGCATGGGAAACAGCTTTTCAGTGCCTTCTAATATTCGTTAAGGTATCTATTGATTAGATGTGTATATAAAGCTTTGATTTTATTTTGCCTGAAATAGCCTGTAAATAACAGATAGGCATTGGTGGGACAGGGCATGTCTTGTTCATATTTCAGGTTCTACTTTTGTTTGTTTCTACTGTACATACAAACAGGTGGAGGGAAAAAAAAATCTAACTTAAATGGCCTAGTAACTTCTCTGCTACTGTATTTGAAATAATTATATATCAACGAAACTTCAACAACGTATTTGTGAGACAATCGGAGATGATCTTTGTAAGATAAGAAACGTCCCTTTAGCAAATAATATATGTGGGGAAAAGTGCTACAAAATTACGTAATTAATAAACAATATGTTTGGGATGTTTCAATGTTTATAACCCGGATCAAACTTGCTGGTGAACTGGTATGATCGGGAACCAGAGGGGTGTGTGGTTCGGTTTGATTACAAGACTGGATATGCAATCAACTTGACAAAACCTAGAGTGACCTGGACGGGTGAACAATCCAACCAGTGAACTGTTTTAACCCGTATCAGACCGAACTTGCTTAAAAGAAATTTCATAAAAAATACTAAATTGCCTAAAAGAGGAAATCAAACTTGGGACCAATCCAATACTCACCCATACCACTCAACCAAGATCACTTAATTTGTTAATAATTCATCTAAGATATATATATTTAGTATTGGATCCTTTCATCAGGAAACACAAAATTTCAAATGAATAAACTAATATTCCCCCTCTTTTCTTTTTTTAACGATGTTTGTCACTTTTTTTTTTTTTTTTTTTTTATTATTTTTTCTTTATTTTTTTTTTTTTTTTTT
>Ga0228710_1004446_pt1 | contig 22146 bp, 11 predicted proteins | sample MedpolnodulmetaG_FD_177995 | JGI IMG/M metagenome (GOLD analysis project Ga0228710, IMG submission 177995) | Root nodule microbial communities from Medicago polymorpha collected in Santa Monica, California, United States - pink nodules | ecosystem: Host-associated > Plants > Roots > Nodule...
TTATATAATAAAAAAAAAAAAAAAAAAAAAAATAAATATATATATATATATATATATATATATATATATATATATATATATATATATATATATATACATTTATTTTTAAAAAAAAATAACATATACATAATTTAATATGGGGAGAGATCAACCAAAAGCAAATAAGACTTTAATTTTGATGAGCCCTCAATAACATATCAAATAAATTTAAATTTGTATAAAATTTTATATGGATGATCAATATAAGATAAACATTCATTCTAATAGTGAAATTTGTAATATTTATTTTTGTTAAAACACTATGAGTAAATTACACTTTCCTTCCATCAAAGATGCTTGAATTACAGTCTCCTCCCTTCTTATGTTATAATATACACTTCCCTCCCCTCTTATTAAAAACATATTAGAAAATATTTCACTCCTCTCCCTTGAGAGAAGCTCGAATTACACCCCCCCTCCCCTCTTATGTTAAAATCTACGTTTTAGTCCCTCAATAATTATTTTTTTATTTTTAATAATCTAGCAAAAAAATAATCTAACACACTTCAGAGAAAAATAGCATCGCGGGTTCATTTTAATATAATCGAATTTTGAATATATATCTTTTTATATTTTTCATTCACAATTTCATTAACATATAGTTTAAACCCTATTATAAAATATGAAACAACCCAAAATAAAATTAAAATATGTGAAAAATTACTAAAGTGGATTAAGTATGGTTATTTAAAAGTGAATTTTATACTCTAAATTATAAAATTAATAACAAAATATTTAAATTTAACTATCACTGACATTTAGGTTATAATTTTTTAAATGGTGATTCAAAATTAATATATATTATAAAAATATTTATTTATGTTAAAATAGATTAAAGTGTAGTCCATATTTAATCATTAAGGGAGGGAGTTGTAATTCAAACATCTTATAAGGGAGGGGAGTATACATTTTCTTTTCAAGGTAGGGGAGTGTATATTTTAACATAAGAGAGGAGACGAGTGTAATTCAAGCATCTTTGAGAGGAGGGGAGTGTAATTTTCTCAAACATTATTGAATAATGTTACAACGGTTTAATTTAATTGTTTTTTTAGGGGAATAATTTAATCATTTTTTTTAGTAATAATAATTTAATCATTCTTATATACATGATAAGGTCATGATAACCGGTGCTTCCGGGATGCTGGTTAAGGGAACTAAAAAAAGGAAGTTTTAAAATGAAAGTAACACTTTTTATGTTTTTGAAGAGTTGACAACACAAGTTTCAATATAATAATTACTACTTTTGTCCCTATATATAAGACCCTTTTGCCAAAATCACGGGAATTAAGAAAGTGAATATTTATATTAAAGTTGTTTTTAAATACTATTATTTTTACAATTTTATTCTTAAAGAGAGAAAGTTTGTTTATGTTTTCAACATATATTTATTGCTGATTGAAGAAAAAGATGCATAATAAATAAGGACATACATGTAAAGAAATAATTAATGTAGTTGAAAATTGCAAAGAGGTCTTATAACAAAAGAACATTTTTTTCTTCAAAAGAGTTTTATAATTAGGATCAGAGGTAATCCTACATTTGACTCCTTAACCGGTACTCCGAATAATGCACCGGTTAACACTACCTATAAACTAATGACTAACTTCTTTTTTCATCTTTTAAAAAAAAAAATCATTTTTTCATAACTACCTACCTCCACTAAAATTTAAGACCTAGTCTTTTTGTAATGATAAGTTTGCCTGGCATAATTGTCTCTCTCGGTCACTATCACCTCTCTCCATAATCTCGGTCACTATCACCTCTCTCCATAATCTCAATGACACATTTTTTAAGGAAATTTCAATGACATACGTATATTGTATGATTAGTCTGACCTACACCTAAACATGCAATGGATTATACTTTTTCGGATTTTTTTTATGAAAAACAAACACATCAACAAAATTTAATGTATTTGATTTATAACAAAAATTAAATATATAAATTTTTGTTGTCATGTTTGTCTCTTATAAATTTTTGTTGTCATTTTTGTTGTCACTTAAAATATAATTTAGATGTGTATGACGTCGAAAATTATGAGAGAAAAATAATATAAAAATTAAAAATAGTACATACAATGAATTTTTTTTTTAGTATATACGATGTTGATATCAAATTTTGTATTTTAAAGGAAAATATTTTGTTGGACTAACTCTATATTTAAATTAGCAAGTTGATATTAAATAGTATAATTACCGTTGAGACAATAGTAAAAACTTATATTTTTAAGAAAAAAGTTTATGTTAATGAATTACTTAGGACCCGTTTGGATTAGCTTATTTTAGAGCTTATATAAAACAACTTATGCGAATAAATAAGTTTGTATGTATTATTTATAAGTTTTTAAGGTAGTTTATGAAAAAACTGTTTATGAGGATACAATTTTCGTTACCGAAAGCTTATAAATTAAAATAAAATCTTATTTATTTACATAAGCTCAAAATAAGCTGAAACCAAACAGGGCCTTAATCAATGCACCGGTCAGCTATACCCCAAAACTAACTTGCAAAACACACGGCATTAATATTGTGAATTGGGCAAAGGAGGATGAATCTAAAAAAAGTAGTTAGTCAAACAACAAGAAAAAACACATGAAAACTTCTACTTGGTTACGTAGTCTATATTTCAACTTTGAACGTACTCCCATGCACATATAAATCCCTTTAGACCAGAAGGTAGAATCACCAAATATTAAGGAGAAATGGCAGAGGGAAATACAAGTAGCAGAAGCAGTAAGTGGTCTTTGAAGGGGACGACAGCTCTGGTCACTGGTGGATCCAAAGGAATAGGGTTGATATCTTTTGTTCTTTTCTTCTTCTCTTATTCTTAAGGCAGATTAATTGAACTTTTTTGTGCACATTATTTTGCTTAATTTCTCTTGTTGCATATTAATTTATCTTTTAGCTCTACCATAGATCATGAAATTAGTTGAGTTAGTCACAAATATACTATTTTAATTTTTAGCTAGCCACCCAAATTTTACTTTTATTTTTTTTAAAGAAGCTACCCAAATTTTATAGTTAGTTTTTTTTTTTTTATCAAAGCTTTAAAATATAAAAGACAAAAGAGGCTTGAGAAAACCTATGAAAAATCTATGAAAAGAGAAATAAGATCTATCTCATAAAAGGAAAGGTCCTAAGGAAAGAGGTGTCAAAAATAACCGTTGTACTGAAAAATTAGTCATATTATGATAATTTTTGGCCAACCAACTACTACAAGACTACTATCTCTATGAAAATTTGAACAAAAGTATTGATATTCTCAGTTATTCTTTTGCAATTGAGCCAACTATTTTGTATCTGTGAAGATAGCTTTGGAGGTACCCTTTTGGGTATTCATTCCGACTGAGTTAAAGCTAGTAGGCTTCACTTTGTTCACTTACTTCTTCTTCTTTCTCTCTGCCTTGGTGCTCTCATATAGACTTGGATAGTGCTACTCAAAGTCTGATATGGTGGCTTGAGGTCTTCCACCTCAAGTCTCTTGTCATGGCTGAAAGTTTCCTCCATCACAGTTGATCATAACTAATGCTTGTTTTTTTAAAATTTTTTTATAACTAATCTTAAATTAACTCAGCTAATTTCCTAGTTGTCAAAAGTCTAATTCACCTAGTCAATAGTCATGATACTTGTTTGGAAAGAAAAAAAATGTGCAAGCAAGTCAAACATGTTTATATTGACTAAGAATAACCAATGAAACAATATTTTAACAAAATAAATATGATGGTCTTATATAAAAAAGATTTATGAATCATGATTTTTCTCACTGTTTATTTATGTGAATTAATCTATGACTAGATATGATATAGTGGAGCAATTAGCAGAGCTAGGGGCCACTGTACACACTTGTGCTAGGAACGAAGCTGAACTCAATGAATGCTTACATCAATGGGTCACAAAAGGATACAAAATCACTGGTTCAGTCTGTGATGTGTCATCTCGTGCACAAAGAGAGGACCTCATAGCTAGAGTCTCTTCTGAGTTCAATGGCAAACTCAATATCCTTGTGAGCAATTACATGAAATTGAAGTTACTATTTTTTGCACCTTTTTATAGGATTTATATAGTTTGTTACATTAGGTGTACATTTATTTATTTATTTATTTATGTATGAAATTTAGGTGAACAACGTGGGAACAAACATACAAAAACAAACACTAGATTTTACGGAGCAAGATTTCTCGTTTCTGGTGAATACAAATCTTGAATCTGCTTTTCACATAAGCCAGCTTGCACATCCACTACTCAAAGCTTCAAACAATGCAAGCATCGTTTTAATGTCCTCCATTGGTGGGGTAGCATCACTAAATATAGGAACTATCTATAGTGCAACAAAAGGTAACTTTTTCATAGTTTTAATTTAGTAAAATTGACACTGTAATATTTTTTTTGTTGAAGTAATTGATACTGTAAATTTTTAATTTTAAAATATTTATGTAATTGACAATACAGGAGCAATAAGCCAGCTTACAAAAAATTTGGCATGTGAATGGGCTAGAGACAACATAAGGACTAATTGTGTTGCACCAGGGCCAATCAGAACCCCTCTTGCTGCAGAAGTAATTTTCTATACTTGTTGTTTGAGTATAATGATTTTACAATTTATCTTAAAAATTGTTTTGCTCACAATTATCTAGTTACATCACTTCATGTACATATTTGTTGAGAAAATAATATCATATGATGATATATAATTCTTAAAATTTGTGTTGCGCTTAACTCAACTCTATAAAATTAGTTTGTCCGATGTGGGATGATTAGCCCGACTCATTAGTCAAGTACCAAAAAATTTAGATTGTGTCTAATCCAACTCCTAGAAAATCGGCTAATACACTGTGACATGTCTCCTACTTATAAACTCATTTTTTAGGTCATATTTCATTCAATATTGGACTTTTAATAATAATTGAATGAATATGCAAAAAGGAAATTACATGTTAATGCATAGTTATTGAAGTATTACATCTTTTTGTTAAAAAAATCTGAAATGAGAGCATCATGGCATTATTTATTTCCTGCAGCACTTAAAAGATGAAAAACTTCTGGATGCTTTCATTTCAAGAACCCCTCTTGGACGTATTGGAGAACCAGAAGAGGTGTCTTCCTTGGTGGCATTCCTCTGCTTACCTGCAGCCTCTTTCATAACAGGACAGACCATTGCTATTGATGGTGGATTAACTGTCAATTGTCTCCTTCTACAATAAGCTAGGCTTGCAAACATGACTTTAGTTTGAAAAGCTTTATTATTTTAAACTAATGACAAAAAAATAATGTTGGTGGTTATTATTACACGTACACATAAGTCGTATTTTCATTTTATTTCAATGAGTTTTTAACTAGTCAAACTCACTACTTGTAATAGTTGTATTATTTAAGTTTATAAATAAATTTTGTATTATTTACGTTTTTATTTATATCTTTAGTTTTTTTGACAAAATTTATATCTTTAGTTGGTGTCTCTAAAACAAGCATTATATGTCTTTGTGGGAGACTAGAGACCAGATTTGTGTTAGTTTGTTTGTAATGTCGTCCAAATGCAATTACACAAATTGTGAGGGAGTACCTTTGAATTTGATGGTGTAAAATTTATTTTTTTTAGGGAGTACCTTTGTTGTTGTAAACAAGTACTTGTAGTTTTTGAATTTTTAAATTTATATTGTGATGTTTTCGTTGTAAATTGAATAATATAGCATTCTTATGTTATGAAATATAAGAAAATTCATGTTTTTTATTAGCATACATACCAATACCTTTGTTTTTTAAATTCGTCGTTACTCGTACTCGTGCATCATAGAGTCTAATTTTTTCTTATAAAAACATCTTGTAAATGTAAAGTATCCCTGATTATAAATAGGTATTACTTCTTTATTTAATGACTGACTTAAGTTTTCTATTGAACAATATGAGGTGAGAAATAGAGAAATGATTGTTTGTCTGATGATAAATTAAAGGAAGAATCAACATTCCATGATTGCAAGACGACAACAAACTAATGGTAACCAGATGCATATAAGAATCTGACGATTTTTGTGGTATTGGTTGGTGATTCTTGCCATCGTTAGTGGTTGATGGCTTGATGCAGAGGATTATTGCATAGTGCTACTTTTTAGATTCTATTAGTGGTACCATATTTTATCTAAAGACAAGGATCTCCATTATTCCAAACAAGCCAATATGGGAAATATCAACAACAACAAAAACAATTTGGGAAAAGCTCTCGGGAATTTGTGCTCTATTAGTTGCATATTGCTACTTTGCGGATTACTTGTACAAAAGCTCTCTTTATTTTTTGGGTAAGCCGTTCATGAAATTTGGAATGATATGCTTTATTACTATCTTCTCTTACCAAACCAATTTGGGAAAAGAGTTATCTTTTACACTTACGGGACAATCGATCAATTTTTTTACTATTGATAGAATTATTTTTTCTTTTCTAATAGTAGCCTTGATTATTTAATATTTTATTTTATATATTTCTTTCTACTTAAGTAATAACTAAGTATAATATTGATAAAACAATAATCAATATTACATTGAACTTTAAAAAAGACAAATAAATATGAACAAATATTTTCTATATAACAATAGATTTTAATCTCTAAGAAACATAAGCTTCACTTCACACATCATCGTTCCTCACCTCCTTGGACTTAGTTTTACACTGTCGCAAATCCTTTTATACTCACTTATAACACAATATTTCTACTGTTTTTTATTTTGATGATCTAAGTTCGATACTTTTACACACCGAAAACTAGTTGGCCATTATGTCACACACTTATCGGTCTCGTCCATTAGATTTAAATCAACAAAACCAATGTAGTTCATTTTTGAGTGAATCATCAACTTCGTCCTTGAATTTGTAAGGATTGGCCAAAATTGTTCCCCAATTATACGAAATATCAAATTAGTCCTTGGATTTGGCATATGTCAATCAATTTAGTCCTTCCGTCCAATTTGGGTGTTAACGGTGTTGACGTGGCCGTTAACCTCTCACATGGGTCTGAAGTGATGCGTGAGAGGTTAACCCCTGGATTTTCAAAGAAGTGATGCTTGATGGAAACGTATTTAAAATATGCTTTTGAAACGTCAAACATCACTTCTTTGAAAATCTGGGGGTTGGGATAAACTCCATGAATTTAGATTGAGTCGAACCGGATGGACCATAACTTGGATATGGTACTCTAATAACGTCAGGAACAGTTGGATGTGCTGGTGCAGAACCTCTCACTGATTTTTCTTAGGCCTCTCATTTGAAATAATTGGTCCTCTAATGCCATACCTCCTTGTAGTAACACCCTGCAATTACATTTTCAATCAAATTAGTCTCTAAATTATAGCATTCAATCAAATCAGTCCTTAAACTATTACACTTAGTAGCAAATCAATCCTCAAAATTTAAGAGTCATACATGTCCAAACACTACTTCATTTGCAACAACATTGTCAACATTTTGAGCATTTGCAACAACATTTCCAGCACTTTCTACATTTCTTGACACAACATTTCCAATATTTTCTGCATTTTCTCGCACACCATTTCCAGCATTTTCAGCAACAACATTTTCTGCATTTTCTTCTTCTAGCTCAATATCAATCCAGTCTTTTGGTAACCAACCAGAAAAAAAGAAAAAAAATTTAAGTCTTAAACTGAAATCCCTAAAATGAATAATCTAAACAACTGTCTCAAAAATATAACAGTCACAAACAAACAACAAAGCAAGCATCAAATGAAGTTTAAAGTTGAAAACGAAGTGATAAAAACTGAAAACAAAAATAAATAAAAAAACTGATAAAAAATGGGTGAAAATGAACAGAGAAAAAGAAAAAGAAGAGGAACGACGTTACCTTAACCACAGACGAATACTTCCTTCAAAAACGTTGATCGCCGGAGATGATGATGATTTTGGAGAGGTGAAGATGGTAAAGGTTTTAGCGGGAAGGAGAAAGGTCAGAGACGTGTTTGATGTGTTTGAGTGAAATGTGAGGATGGAAGGTATGGGTAATAAATGGGTAAAATTGGAAAAATAGAAGAAGAAAAATTAAATTCAAAGTTAAAACTTTTTTTTTTTCATTTCCATCAAATTGGTCCTTGTACACGTAGCTTCCTTATTGACACGTGTACAAGACAACAGAGCATGCAAGGCGACAGATCAACAGCAGTAACAGAGCATTTGGACGGAGAGACCATTTTGATGGACGTCTGACAAATTCAAGGACTAATTTGATATTTCGCATAATTAAGGACGAATTTTGCCGATTCGTGCAAATTCAATGACGAAATTGATGATTCACTCAGTTCATTTTTTTTATGAGTTAATTTTTTTTTCCTTGTAAAAACAAAAACCGAGTTAATTTTTTTTTCCTTGTAAAAACAAAAACTGAGTTAACTTTTTAATCTAAACCGTCGGATCTCAAAATAATGGCCAAGATTAATTTCAGTTAATAAAATCCCTATACGTTTATCTTTCTTTTTTTCTGAAAAAAAATCCCTATATGTTTCTATTAAGATTTGGATTTCCTGTTGTTACAGCAGGGTGCTGTAACAGATCAGGACCGTCCAATTTAAATCAACAGCTCAGATCATGCAACTGTGTTAAACTGGTGTCTAATTTGAACCGTCCATTTTGATATCAATGGTTGGGATTTACTGCAACACCAAATTGTGTGCTAAATCCGGGTCCGTTTCTATTAATACATGGAATCCGGATGATGTTAATTTAACCTGCAAATTGTTGTACCAGAAAAACTAGAAGCTCTTTTTTCTTTCCCCTTATTTCTGACGGAAATCAATATATTATTTTTTGTCTCAATTCGGATCCCAGGGAAAGGATCTCTTCCTCTGCAAACCCATATAAGAACACAAACATATTTCTTTCCAAAAAAAAAAACATAAACATATTTGTCTTTGTCTGTAATTTAGGTGATTGGGGTGCTAACACTCTGCCGATGTATGTGCAAAAGGACAACATACGGCGATGCCGAACAACCAATGTCTCAATTGCGTCTTCCCCATAATATTCTTTTTTAATTATTTATTATTTATTTTCCACCTTTTCGCTACTACATCGTTCCAACTTCATCAATATCAATTGTAGCATTCAACCATTCTCAATTCTCAATTCAATTTTTGTCTTCTGGGCTCTACACGTTATATTCTTCTCTTTTGCTGGTACAATTTTTTTTTTTTTAATTTATGTTATTAATTCTTATGTTTGAAATTTGATTCTCTCTATATTTTTCTTTACTTTACCAACTGTAACAATGAATTAATAAACCTTGGAATTTTATGTTTATTGTATGTACATTTCTTCAATTTGAATTTTGAGGTATTCAAGTTTGTGCTTAACCTACCTGTATTGACTTAAATGTGTTTTTTGTTGTTTTTAGTTTATGTTAATTTAACACGCCTTGCTTTAGTTTGAATTGAAATTTTCAAATGTGCACAATTCACCAAACCTTTGTCTGTTTTTCCATCTGATACATAATATAAAATGTTCATAGGAGATGACTTTTCTGAATGGTTTATTTGTTTTTATAGCCATGAAGCAAATGGAACACGAGAAAGCGCCTATCTCGGATGCAAGATCAATAGAGGAAACTGGAATACCTATGACAACAGTGTCACTATCCTCGCGCAACAATTCTGTTTGTCGTTTTTCCACGAAGGAAAAGAGTGTTGGGACATCGAATGAATCGGCAAAGAAACTTTCTTTACTCATAGTTTTCTATGCTATTGTTATGGTTGTTGAATTTATTGGGGGTTTGAAAGCTCACAGCTTATCTGTTATTAGTGATGCTGCACATTTGCTTTCTGATATTGGTGGATTTGCAATCTCTCTGTTTGCAGTGTGGGCTTCGGGTTGGGAGGCAACGCCTCATCAATCTTTCGGGTATAATCGACTTGAGGTTTTAGGTGCTCTTATATCCGTTCAGTTAATTTGGTTCATATCTGGTTTTTTAATATATGAAGCAGTTGGTAGACTTGTTTATAAAAATGATAGAGTGAATGGAAAGCTCATGTTTGCAATTGCTACATTTGGGTTTGTTCTTAACTGTATCATGGTTTTATGGCTTGGTCATGATCATCATCATGGTTTTGGAGACTCGGGTCATGGTCATCATCACGGGCACAATCATGATCACAGTCATCATCATCATCATCATGGTCACAGTCATCATCATTATGGTCATGGTCATGATCATGATCATAGTCATCATCAATGCAATGGAGACTCGGATCATGATCATGGGATGGAGGAACTACCTAAAATAACTGATGAGGAGAACCTTACCATGCTTTCAAATGGTAAGAAGAATACTAATGTTTTGAATATAAATATCCAAGGGGCTTATTTGCATGTGATGACTGATATGATTCAATCTTTTGGAGTGATGATTGCTGGAGGAGTAATATGGGTTAAACCAGAATGGTTTATCGTTGATCTTTTATGTACTCTAATATTTTCTGTTTTATCCCTAAGTACTACTCTGCCAATGCTTAGGAATATTTTTGGCATTCTAATGGAGAGAACGCCAAGTGAGATTAATGTCATTCAGCTGGAAAATGGTCTTAAATGTATCAAGGGAGTGCAGGAGGTTCATGATTTGCATGTTTGGGCTATAACAGTTGGAAAATTGTTTCTATCTTGTCATGTAGTGGCTGAACCTGGCATAAATTCCAATGATTTACTTTCTGTGATTAAACAATATTGTGAAAAAACATATCAAATACAACATGTAACCATACAAATTGAGTAAGGTTATACTCTTTTCTGCTCCATTATTTTCACCTTATTAATTATTTGTGTGACACATGCTCATATAGATTCACAAGACGTGCTTTATTCTATTCTATTTTGACTTTAAACAACAGAAATACCGGTACTTGAAAATGCACATGCTTCAAGGTCCCAACCAAACTAATTTATATTACAGTCGTATATGATTATTCGCTATTTGACCATTTTTTAAGTTCAATCAAACATTTCTCTTGTTCCCTTTAAAATGCAACTATTTGGTTTTGCTATTTATCTTGTTCCATTCAAAATGTAACTATTTGTTTTTGCTAAAGGAGGTACGAGACACCTCGAAAAATAGATGCGCAAGTGAGGTAGGTTGTTATGTACCAGCACAAATCTGTTTCAACTTGGATCAATAAAGTTCCACAATTGGATCAAATGAGACATGATGAAACTTTCTCTTCTTCTTGATCCAATGGTTAACAAACATTGTGCATGGTAGAACACTGCCTTATTTGTGGAGTTGGGATCCTCTCCATTTAGGTCTTTACTCTTATTTCTGCACCCATATATTAGTCTAATTGAGTACAGTAAAGAAAGATATTGCAATTGTAACAACAACAAAAAAAGATGCAAAGGGGTTGATCATACACTCTATTAAAAATATCTCAAGTAACCTTGTAACAATTTAATAAACAAAAACAGATAACAGATTTTAATCTTACAAGATCTCCCTGAAACGTCAGATTCTCATTAACCAAAGCTATATCATCAAATATCTGTCAGATCCAATATTACATCAATTCAAAAGAAACTATCACATTAAGGAAGAGATAACCAAAGAAACTAGCAACACTAGTTTTGAATCTTTCACAAGCTTTCCTCATCGCAACTCAACAAAGTAAAATGTAATCTACATGTTTATCTCTCACCCATAAAGAAGGAAAAATAAAAAGAGAAAGGAGCAAAACCAGAATTGGGGGGGAAAAAATACTATCTGCTAGTAACAATTTATCTGAAAAATGTCACATTAAGTCGAACAGCAGCCTCTCTTTGTATTGGCAGATGAATCTGCAACATTGATGGTGGTTCCTTGGCCAGGAAGTGAGGTACCAGCTGCTTCCTGAGCTGCAAGTGCTTTTTTGCTTACAATATGATAAATCTCTGTCAATATGGTTTGGAATGCCTTCTCAATGTTGGTTGCTTCCAATGCAGATGTCTCGAGAAAAGAGAGACCTTCCTTCTCTGCCAATGCTTGACCGTCATCCTCCGAAACAGCTCTAAGATGGTTCAAATCAGACTTATTTCCTGCCATCATGATCACTATGTTAGAATCCGCATGGTCCCTTAATTCACGCAGCCACCGGTTGACATTGTCAAAGGTTTGCCTCTTAGTAATGTCATATACAAGGAGAGCACCAACAGCTCCTCTGTAATAGGCACTAGTAATGGCACGGTACCGCTCCTGACCTGCTGTGTCCCAGATCTGTGCCTTTACAGTCTTACCCTCTACCTGTGGAGGAAGACAAAGAAACAACCATTGGTAACATTGAAATACAATCAAGGATTCATATACAATCTCTGCACAACAGCATATTAAAAAAACTTCCAACACAAGCAAACGAAAATTTACTCTCAATATACATCATATCATAATATTTGTTTAGGTCAATGAGTTCGTAATATTATTTTATTAAAACGGAAAAAATTAGAGTGAGGAGATAGCACTCCAAGGAACACCTTTGGAATGGTGATATATAGTGCAATGAAGTGGAATGGAATACTATAAAACTGATAAGAACAAATACTACACTTGATCTTTAGCCAAAAGGCCCCAAAAAAAGGTGGAATGAAATTTAGTTAGATTTTTAAAAATAGATGTTATAGCATTCAATTTCATTTCACTCCATTTCACCTTATACCACCAATCCAAACATGCCTTCAAGCTTCGGTGAGTATTTACCAATAAAATTACATTCACCTCGCCCCAAAGGTACTAGCAGAAAATTAAACCCGCAACATGTCGCATACAAACATTTTCATGCTTCACTAAACCAAACCTTTGGGGGTTCTGAATTCAGCATATTTGGTTACTGATATGCTTAAACACACAATATGAGTTTACATTTGAAAAACTATATATCTAATTAAGTTACAACAAGTCAAGCTTAGACATCAATCAAAATCAATATACTTCTTTCAATTAACATGAATTTAGTTCTCTGCACTTGATCACAGCAATCGAAGCTAAAATCATTCAACTATAACAAATAAGTCGCAGTTTGCAAAAATTCTAATCAATAAAAAATGAACAAAAAATTACTTAGATAACTTGGAAAATTAGAAATATTACAAGGATCAATCAGAAAAAGACGCAGTTACAAATATATGCATTCAAAACAAAACGATGAAAAATCAACAGAGAAAGGAATTGGAAGTACCTGAAGGGTTCTGGTGGCGAATTCAACACCAATAGTAGATTTAGACTCCAAACAAAACTCATTTCTTGTAAACCTAGAGAGAATGTTGGATTTACCAACACCAGAGTCTCCAATCAAAACGATCTTGAAAAGGTAATCATACTCATGATCCACCCTATGCGCCATCGATCTTCTCCTCTCCGATCTCTAACAACCTATGAGATCCAACAACAAAATTCATTCAGATCCAAATTCACACCATCAAAAACTCAAATCAAAACAAACAAAAAAACGAAGAAATAGATCTAATAACTGAAACGAAAGGAAAAGAAGTTACCGTGAGAAGAATTGAATTGATTTGGTGAATTTTCTTCAGTGGTTAGTTTGGTGAAGTTTTCGGGTATGTGATAGTGTGATTTGAAACGGTTCGGGTAAAAAACGAACCGTAGAGAAAAGAAGAAGAAGAAGAAGAAGAAGAGGTAGAAGGTGGAGGTTTTTTCAGAGAGGGGTGGAAATGGCCAATTGGAGAAAACGGAAATATCGATGAGTGAGAAAGCACTTACAACGGCGATTAAATAACGTATTATTTAATTCATGAATTAATGTTTTTAATTAATTCATTTTTTTATTTGAAGTTTTTTTTTATATTGGCAAAAAACGGTGTCGTATTGGAGTATAAGACAGAAAAGATGAAGGTGACTGTGTAAGGCATTGGCAAGCTGGATGGTGGGTGAATGAAGTACAAGGTGTCAATTGCCAGAGATTTTACACGCTTTTCTTTGTTGGCCTCTTTTGTTTCTTTCCTCTTTTTATTCGTTTTAAATTAATTAATCATCATTACTGTATATTCCAAACAACAAACTTATAGTTGTTCCTTTATCATTGTTCGTTGACATGGACAATGCATTGTTATAAGTTATTTGACGGCGTCAATACTTTTTTTTTATTTTAAGGAGGAGCCAATACTTATTATATGGAGGGACCAATGTTCAAACCTCAAATATTTCACTTGTTCACTTGAAATCACATTCTTTTCTCGAATAAGTCAAAATGAAACTGTATTACTCGTTTGTCGGAGGATACTTAACTTTTTTTATATTTGAAAAATGTGTCAGAGGTTATCTCTGAAATAGATGATGGTTGATAAAATAATCCTTGATTATAATTGCCGGTATGAGTATTACGTCCAAAATAAAATTTGTGGTTCGTAGTAAAACACCTATTCTCTCGTTGATAACAAATTTGATCTTCATAGGTTTCTCGAGATATTTTCTTACGAAGTTTTGTTATAGCATCTATAACGGCTTCCAATTTAGGTAAAACGAAAGGATTTGGACCCAAAAATCATGAGTTTGTGTCCTGTAAGAGTCTTTGGAGGAAGGTAAAGGTAAATACATGTGTAAGATCTTCCTTGCCTTGAATTGAGTCATCATCTCCTTATCCTAAATTTACTTTGTAAAAAAAATGTATGACCAACCTTATGATGCAATTTATGATGGTTAGATGCAAGTGTTATTACTTTTATGGGATGTGAATGACGAAAAATTAATATTTTTAAAGGCCAACCTATTAATAAGCTTAAATTTCATCTCAACCACTCTAGTAGGAATGGCGAAAAAATTTGTACCCATTGATATCCACAGATAGAATATGTCACAGGCACGGTGCTCATACCTTAATGGATATCCACAGATAAAATAAACTTATATTTCAATTACTTGTTATTTTCTGGATATAGATTCAGATTTAACGACATCCCGAGTCTACAGATATTCATACTTGTTACTAAACGAAGAAAATTACATAAATATTTTTACTTAAATACTCGCTTCGGTCCTAAATATAAGAGAAGATTATTTTGCCAAGTTCATAGAATAAATGATGTATTAAGCTTATATTATTGCCCATATAGCTTAGTTATTAAATGAATCTAAAAAAAATTCTTGTCTTATGTTTTATTTTTTAATTTTTATGTTTTTGTTGAATTAAAGAACTTTGTTTTTGTCAAATGTGATCAACTTTGTGTATGCTTTCGTTGATTGTGGGGTTGTTGACCCGATGAACTTTGTTATTTCAGTGGCTTGAAATGATTTTTTATGCTTTGCTGAACGTGATGAACTTTTTCTTTAGAAATAAAATGTATGAATATTATTATATTTTGGTAAAAAGAAAAAAATGAATATGATGAATTTTCATTGTGAAATTTTAGGTAATTATATTTTTTTTAAACAATCACTTAGAAGAATAATAAATGCTGATGCTTCAAAATCCATGAACTACTCGCTTAGAGGATACTCACACGAATATAGAGCGGACACATATATCATATTTATCCAATATGACACACACGCGTATCATATTATTTATGCTTGTGGATATTCATTTACATGCATACACTCAAGTCCCAACCCCTCCCTTACGCTTTTGACAAGACAATTGCGAGGACAATCTTCACACTATTAGCGTTAAGATCTCGTTTGATGAGTAGTCTTTAAGTACACAAGTCAACACTTTCTAAGATATATTGAAAATTGTATAAAGAGATCATAAGTTTTCTTTTATCCAATTATACTGAAGGATGGATGAGGTGCTACACAATAACTTTTGAGAGTTCATCATATTACTCTTTTCGTCCAAACAAGTTTAATTGTAAAGTTTTGATGAGATTAAATTGATTGACGTTGGTATGATTAGACCACATAATAATAAACTAATATCATGTCTGGATATGCGGCCAATAGCATCAAACATCAAAAAATGTGAAGGTTCAATTTAAAGAGTTTTTTCTTTTTGGTTACTCAATTTAAAGAGTTTGGCTTTTACATTGTAAACTTTGCAACGTTAGTTTTTTTATGGAACGGTAAATCAAACATATACTAATCAACTTGATAAATGTTCAAAGACCAAGCATTTTCTCATCATATCATATATAAAAAGACCAAGCATTTAGTAGTTATATACTATAGACTTTTTCCTCAAAAAAAAAATATACTATAGACTTTTTTGTTTTTGACGGTTTATATATATAAACTTGTCATCATCATCATAAAGAAATAGTTATTGACTCGATCAGATGGAGTAGTTGTCAATTTTTTTTCCATAACTAGTTGTTCGATATTTTATTTATTCTCTAAAAAAATAGTTTATTTATTTTTTGCATCATTGATTTTTTTGGACACAGAATGTTGTTTCAAATACAGAATGTCTCTTTTAGAAAAAAGAGGACTGCTCTTCTTCCATCTGTTTTTACTCATTTTCGTCCAATCTAAATTAACTCATGTTGAAAAATACACCATTAACTCACGTTAATAATGTATATACGTGAGTTAACTTATGTTTGATTTTTTTACTGAAACGAGCAATTCTAGATGGGAGAATAACAATTCTTTAGAGAAAAAACATAATGTAAAACCCATAACGTAATAATGGGGCTGTCCATATCATTGATGAACGGGTTATGGAACCCGTCCATCTTCAATCCAAAAACCCGGTAACAACCCGTTTCAAAACGCGATTTCTCATTTTCATAACCAGAAAGATTCAACAACACAACAAAGGGAAAAGATGAGGAAGGAAGACACAGTGAAGCTAATCAGTTCCGATGGATTCGAATTCGTCGTTGACAAAGAAGCTGCAATGGTTTCACAAACCATTCGCAACATGCTTACCTCTCCAGGTTTGTTTTTCTTCCTCGATCACTTTCGATTAGTGCGATTAGGGTTACGAATTAGCGTTAATTCATGTATAAGGTAAATATTGTTGAAGATGTGATTTGTTCTTTGTTAGGGAGTTTTGCTGAAAGGGAACACGGACAAGTGACTTTTCCTGAGATTAGTTCCACTATTCTTGAGAAGATTTGTCAGTATTTTTATTGGCATCTTGAATTCGCTAGGTATTTCATTTTCTTATTTTCTTGTTAGAATTGCAATTGGAGAAAAATCTGAAATTTATGCACACATCCAGTTGACTACATTCAGACACTTTGCTATGAAATCTGAAATCTGAATTGCAATTGGAAGATATACAATTGCAACGAGAATGTCTTGTTGTTTTAAGCTCAAAAAAAGTTATTGTTAGTGTGAATCCAGATGCGTTGTGAATTGTTCAACAATTATGACCTAAGTTTTAGACCAATAGTGTTCAACTCTGGATTACACCAAAAAAAGGAAATTGAAAATTATTGAGTGACTTGAAATTATAACCAAGTAACCTTACCATTTTTAGTTTACACTTGACCTGCTAGCCCTGCGGAAACATTCACATCATCATTTTATAATACCTTTGTCTAGATTTTGCTTTTGTGATAGTTGCAAAAGTTTGCTTTAGGTATTGGAGTTATGTTTTTCTTACAGAAGTTAAGGTCTTTAAATCCCTAAATTTTATTTTAGTGTTATTTAAATTATAGTGTTGATGTGTTTATGTTGGTTTTGCTAGTGGAAAGGACAGAGAGTTTCCTATTGAACCTGAATTAACTCTGGAGTTAATGATGGCTGCCAATTACCTACATACTTGAGCATACCGACTTCCCAAAGGTTCATAGTTCTATTCATTAATATTGTAGGCTTTTGTTATTCCTTGGGTTTTGACAGTATGTAATGTTTAATTTTCAGTAATTGTTTAGTTGTAATCTTCCCGCCTTTTCCCCTGGACAGGTAATGCAGCAGAAACTGTTGCTTTGTTTATGGAGAAGAATAAGCTACTATTGTTGTTGCCGTTGTAAACTAATATTTGCGGCAACTAGAATATACCTATAATCTGTGTAATCAAATGATAGTTAGAATCAGCTGTTAGAGTAACCTGATTGATGTGTGTCTAGATTTTCTGTAATTCAGTTTCGCTAGTTGGTTCTGTCAGTTGATCATGCTTTGTTCTAATTCAACTTTGATTACATATGTAGCTATTTGTCAAATCTTTGTAGTGATATGTTAACGATTTGTTTGGTTTATTTTTATTGTGAAAAATAAAGGACAAATGGAACACGTTGAGTGAAGTTATTTTTTTTCTTTTCTTTCTGTAAGTTGGCAAAAGTGATTTTTTGTTTTCTTTTTGAGCGAAGCACAGCAACAGTGATTTTAACAATGAAAAAAATTCAACGTGTAGCTAATAACTTTCATGTTTTTATTAGCCGATCAACTAATGGGGTGTTAATGAACTTGCTAGAGCATCTATCTCTTATGCCCGTCACAACTCACAATACAATTCATCACAGCTTGATTGTATCTCTTCAGATCTGCCTCCAAAACCCAATAATAAACTAAAGATATGAATCATCTTCATATTCTACAATAGCTCTAGAGTCTGAACTCGTTTTCACAACTGAGTATGCTTGAAAGTCCTGCCACCATGATGCCACCCTTTTCTAGCCACCATATCTGAATGTTGAATTGAGCAAAGGCTTCTACATGTTGTCATCGTGAAAACCCAATATATAGTCATGTTTATGGACCGTCACCACCATAAGTGCTGCACACTATCACAACAGCAGTATCATCGACGCCACGACGCTGAGCGGATGATGTCTGATTGTTTATACTCTTCAAATGTGAGATTCTCATCTCCTATTAAACTTGTCACAACATGACTATAAAACATTTTCTGAATTGAAGCTATTGTTGCAAGGAAAATGATTGGGGGCTATGAACTTTAAACAACCAATTTCTGAGAAGAAAATTAACTAATTAAGTCCTTTTTTATTATTATTGATCCCTTACACATCAACAACAAGCATATCATCAACATGTTGTTAACAGTGTTGGGCGAAAACTACAGTTAGATGTAGTTTATAAAAAAAACAAGTAGCTTATAAAAACATAAAGACTCCCTCAAAAAACATAAAGGACTAAAAAACAAGAAGGGAGGATCAATTTTGCAAAATATGCTCACTGGCTATTTAGATTTTGGGTTACTTGCATACTTATAGTCAGATTACTTTCAAAAATACTTTCTATTTTAATTTTTTAAAAATACATGTTTATTTTAGTTCATTAACAATGAGATGAGATTTCCCCTTCAAAAAAACAATGAGATTTGAGAGTTGAGACATTTAAAATAAATCGTTGGGATGAAGAAAAAATGCAATACAGCTATTATTTATTTCACTAGTCTCCTATATTAAGCTATATCTACTTTTTTTCTTTGAGGTGAAAGTTATATCCACTTGTTAACAAATAAAATTGAAGTTAATATAAACTTAAGTCACTTCACAAATTTTAAAAAATAAATACAGAAAATGTTTTGGATTATGGGTTTTGTTTTGTAAGTGACTTTACACATTTACATTCATTCGCGTCTCTACCTTAAACCCTGCTCCAATATCTGAGAAGTGCAATGGCACTTCGCTGTATCCTTAGAAAACGGGAAACCCATCGTTTAACTTCAGCATTCCTCACACAATTCACATCAAATTCAAAAAATACCATCAGAGACATTTCATCTGCATTATCTTCAACACACTTTATTACATCATTTGAACACAAAAACGTATGCGGTGGTTTTAGAGAATACCACGACGGAAGACCAAGGGGACCCCTTTGGAGAGGAAAGAAACTCATTGGTAAAGAAGCTCTCTATGTTATTTCTGGGTTGAAAAGGTTTAAAGATGACGAAGAAAAGCTTCCTAAGTTCATCAAAACTCATGTTTTAAGGTTGTTGAAGATGGATTTGATTGCTGTTCTCACTGAACTTGAGCGTCAACAACAAGTTTCTCTCGCTCTCAAGGTTTCTTTTCACTCCCTCTTTTTGAATTCTTGTACCCTTTCGTTGTTATGTTTGTTGCATGTAACCTGTTTGTTATAATGCTTCTGTGAAACCTGTTTGTTATAATGCTTCTGTGAAACCTGTTTGTTAATTGTTATGTTATGATGGTTCAATATAAGCTTTGTTTTAACAATGTGAAAATATAGTCCTGCTCAATTTTTTAAATTGAGGTTAAGTCACAGTCCTTGATATTATGTAGAATCGTGGTCAAAATGTATCTAATACAGCCTCAATCATGAATGCAGGACATCAAAAGCCTTGATGTCGGCAGCCCAGATCGCTACTGCGAATCTTTTTCAAACTTTGATCGTACTTTTTTTTTAAAGTAAACCATCAATTTTGGTCCGCGAATTATCACTCTCTTTTATTTATTTGCTAAGATATATGAAAAACTATATGAAAGCCATCAAGTTAGTCCAAAAACTATATGAAATTCGCCAAATTAGTCCCTAAACTATATGAGTTAATCTTTAGTCCCTTCTGTTCTATATTGAGAAGAGGTACTACTGACTAAAGATGTGGATTTCATATAGTTTAGAGATTAACATGATGGGTTTCATGTAGTTAAATGACAAATTATTATTTTCATACAGTTTAAGGACTAAACGGGTGAAAAAGTTTTTTTGGGGGGACTAAGTTGATGGTTGACTCAGTATTATGTCAGACTATCCCCTTTTCTCTGGAAATTATACGCTGATATTAGGTTTTGACAAATTATGCTTGTAATGTTGGCCTTATGAGTGACTTAAATGTATTTGCAGGTGTTTCAGGTGATGCAAAAGCAGGACTGGTACAAGCCTGATATATTCCTGTATAAGGACTTAATTATTGCATTAGCAAGGGCTAAAAGAATGGATGATGTGTTGCAATTGTGGGAAAGTATGAAGAAGGAGAATTTGTTCCCTGATTCTCAGACTTATACTGAAGTCATAAGGGGCTTCTTGAGTATTGGATCTCCTGCAGATGCGATGAATGTATACGAGGACATGAAGAATTCTCCAGATCCACCAGAGGAGTTGCCGTTCAGAATTTTGTTGAAAGGGCTCCTGCCACATCCTCTTTTGAGAAACAAAGTGAAACAAGATTTTGAAGAGATCTTTCCTGATTCCAGTATTTATGATCCACCGCAGGAGATATTTGGTGCACGCTGAGGTTTGAACCCTTACTCCTTCCTCTCTCTCTGTTGTCCCATGTTCAAAGTTTTCTTTTTAAGAAACTTTGTTGTTTTCCCTTTGCATTCATGGACACATTAGGGACAAGGTACAATATTGATGAACTTAATTTAGAGGTTCCTCCAGAATTGTAAATTTGTGAATATATTTGATATACTTGTGAGTTGTGACTTATGAGTCAGAAGATACAGATAGTCAAATTGGTAGTGTTAAGCTGGTATGGAAAAGATATGAAAAAAAGTCAACAATAAAGAATAAGTTATTGATTTAAGACATGATATCCGGCTCTGTCATTATAAAATAGAAAGATGATAATGTCGTTAAACTCCGCATCCATTTGTCATCCTCTTATATGTTATGTGGTCATGTTGGACTCAGGAGCATGCCGTTTTCCTGCTTTTGTTTTGAGTAAACCCTCATTTGAGTCCTTGAAAGTGTCACTCGCTATCAAACACGTCCCTAGATCAACAAAAATTATTAAAAACTCCCTTAATGTTAGTTCCGTTAGTCAAATTAGTCCAAAACGTTAATTTGGTGTTAACTCTAATGATGTGTCCCTATTTTTTGCCACGTCAGATGCTTACTGGATGACCACATATGCGAGGGACCAAAATGAAAGCAACAACTCTTTCATCTTCTGGGAAAAGATGAGAAAACTTCAATCTTCATCTTCTTCCTCTTCCCTCTTCAAAGCTCCATCAAGCATCAACAAATCCATTAAAACAACAACAAAATCCAAAATTTTAGATCCAAACACTCAAAATCGGTAGTTTATATTTCTTTCCTTTTCAAAACCATCAACTAATTAATCCAAAACTAAAGCATATAATAATCAAAATCCAAAAGTTCCATATGCAAAAAACTCTACAAAATCCCACTTCTAACAACATCACCTAATCGGTAGTTTATATTTCTTTCCTTTTCAAAACCATCAACTAATTAATCCAAAACTAAAGCATATAATAATCAAAATCCAAAAGTTCCATATGCAAAAAACTCTACAAAATCCCACTTCTAACAAC
>Ga0228710_1004447_pt1 | contig 22145 bp, 10 predicted proteins | sample MedpolnodulmetaG_FD_177995 | JGI IMG/M metagenome (GOLD analysis project Ga0228710, IMG submission 177995) | Root nodule microbial communities from Medicago polymorpha collected in Santa Monica, California, United States - pink nodules | ecosystem: Host-associated > Plants > Roots > Nodule...
TCTGTTAATTGATGTTTTTTTTTTTTTTTTTTTTATTATAAGGAGGGTCGAAGCTCGCCAGTGAACTAAAATTTACTCATTTAATGTTTAGTTTTTCTAATAAGGTGTTTTTTTTTTTACCAACCCTCATGTTTTTAGGAGAAAGAAATCTTGATATTTCGGTTATAAAATATGTATAGCATTAAAAAATTGTTATACCAATGAATTAAACTCGGATCATGGGCGGTTTTAAGGTTCGGTTAGCCCGGGCAGTCGCCCGGCTCTGACCCAAATTTTTTGCAATTTTTATGTAAATCTCTATGAGTTTATTGTATAAACTCCTATAAATTGGACAATTTCTTTAAATTTTTTGTTTGTAAATTCTTATGTAAACCCCTATAAATGTGTTGCAAATTTTTTTTGTCGAGACTTTACAATAATCCTGGCTCCGTCCCTGACTCGGATTGTTCAAATGATTTGTTTTTTTTTAACTTATTGACCACTTAAACTTAAAAGTATTAAAAAAATAATTTTTAAATAAGGAGATAAGTTGTTAAATAGAATATTAAAAAGTAATAATAACAGTATATAATTTCTGATTTGTTGTTTTTTCAAAAATCATACCTAAAATTCTAAAACATTTGATTTGATTAAAAAAATGAAAAAGAAGGGGTCTGACATTAATTCACATTTGATTTTTTCTTTAAATGCCATATCCTAATTTCACTAATTAACTAAGAATATACTTCAGAATATTCAATTAAATTTAATGAATCTCATCGAAGAAATCCAGCTTAATACTATTAATTTCATAAAAGAGAAGATATTACAGTGATATTTTTTCAATGAGAAAAAAATATAGAAAAATGTGTCGGTCTACCTGAGTTTAAGTAACCAAAGTATATAGTTAAAATAAACCATAGTATAAGGTCAGAAGCATTGATGCAGACCGCTCGCTCGTGAAACAGAATCGTCGGTGACTCATTCTTGACTCGTTCGAGTTTATTTTTTATAAATAATAAATAAATAAATTTACCAGCAACAACATTTCAACAACAAACAAACACTAATCACACAAAGAAAACAAACGCGATTATTTCTTTCTTTCTTTCTTCCCCCAATGCCATATAACTAACTGCATTTCCAAACGCAAAACGCAGAATAAGCGATTTTATATTGAAACTTATTTTCCATAATCGCGTTTCTCAATTCACTTATGGCTGATTCAACACCTACCGATTCCGTGTCGGTGGATATAGATTCTATCTCTCCTTCACCTAAGGCATTTTTCGTTCTATCTACCTGCATTCTTCATATTCATTGTTTTCTTTTATTCTTTTCTATTATTTCTATTATTATCGTATTTTACTTTTTTTTTATTTGTTAATTTATTTATTTTGGATTTTAACCGTTTTCTGCTTGATTTTTTTATTTTTTTATTTTTTTTTATTGTGATATTGTTCATGTTGTTTTGGTTCTATGAGTTTTATGATTGTTGATATGATATTTGAGAATGAATGAAGCTTGATGCAAATGATTTGGAATGACGTGAATGAACTTATGATTCTACATTTTGTTGATTTTTAACGGTTACTTGATTTGGATATAGATATAGCTATAGCTACTAGTTTAGTATTGGATATGAGTTAGTTAAGAGTTTTTTAAAGTTTTGAAGATTTAGTGATGATGTTTGAGTTTATGTTATCTTGCTTTTGGATGAATTCTAGAGGTGGATTTTGTTTGTAAACTTTGTGATAGATAATAGTGTGGCAATACAAGGTCTTAAATGGTGATCTATGTGTTAACGGTCGCAGTTGTAAAACGATTATTGATAGAGCAAAGAATCGTGGTTAAATGATAGTAGCTGTGTTGCGGCGACAATGACATCGAAAATCTTGGTGTTGTTGTGGCCTAGAATGTGGTCACAAACCTTTTATTAAAACCCTATACCCTAGTATAATTTTCTTTGCTAAAAAGTACCTCTTCAGAAGAGTGCTTATTGGGATTACAGCGAACGGCGGTTGCTGGCAGCTGCATTGTGGCTGCAAAGGCATTAAAAAAACATGGTGTCGTAGCCTAGAACTAGAACATGCTCACAAACCTTTTATTTTAAACCCTAGTCCCAAGTAAAATAATTTTCATTTAAAATGGTACCTCTTGAAATGCTATACCTTTATCGCCGTTTTAAATGGTTTGAACCTTCATGTTATGAAATGCTTCTGTACATGTGATTTCCATTTCGTGTGTTGAAGGAACCCTCAAAACATTTTTTGCATTTTGTTGCAGATGCAAAATGCGCAGACATGATTTAGGGTTTCCACGTTTTAGGTTTTCTTCAACGTCCGATTTTTTTTGGTTTCCTTTGAACTTTTGTGACGAAGCTTGAGTGGAGCTTCAAACATGATTTTCTTCATTGCCAACATAAATTTGAGATGCTATAAAACATTTATTGCTCATGACCGATTCATTCGTTTTTCGTTTAATATCTTTTGTTATTAAATGTGATGGTACAATCCGTAGCAAGTTATTGTCGGATTTGGTTAACTTGATATGTTGTTACTGATTGATATGCTACTGATATGTATCTGCAGGAGCATATTATCAGAACATGTCATGGTTCTGTCTCTGTTGCTGTGTATGGGGACCAGGACAAACCAGCTCTAATCACCTATCCTGATTTGGGTTTAAATTGTAAGTAGAATGGGTTCTGCGTTTTACGTATAACCCTTGACTTTTTCCGTTATTTTTTACTACAGGGCTTTGCATATATCTCTTGATTTTTTTTCTTACTTTTTATATTAGAGGGTTGTGGAAATTATACCCCAGTACATTTGGTTTTGACAAATATGCAGCAATCTTCATAAGAAACGGTTCCTCTTTTTCTTTTTTTTGAAAGAAATGAAACGGTCCCTCTTTTATCACATAAAATATACGTTTCGTTTCCTCATTAAAGTATTTCTTTTTTTTACCCATCAAGATTTGCTTTTAAAATGTTTTATACAAAGAAAATCAATTCTAAATGTCATTTCGTGGATTTTATTGGAAATGTTTACTTTCTTGACATTATTTATTTTATTTATAACTGACAGTCTAATTTTTTCTTTTCATGGACGCGATATTGCGGTTTCATCAGACGTCTCCTGCTTTCAGGGGTTATTATTTTGTCCAGAAGCATATTACTTGCTGCTCCACAATTTTTGCATATATCACATTAGTCCACCTGGGCATGAGGTCTGTAGCTTTATATCTTTAAACTTTACTACGATATTGCTTGATTGATGTGTCCTTACTGTTATGAATATCTATATTGTTGAATGTTTATAATTTACCTGGTTGCTTATCATCTTCTGCTTTCTTCAAGAGCTATTGCAGTTGGGAGCAGCTGCAATTGATCCAGATTATCCTGTTCTATCTGTAGATGACTTAGCGGATCAAATAGCTGAGGTGCTTAACTTTTTTGGGTGAGTGTGTTCATGTTTAGTCAACAATTGCTTTCCATTTAGTGACACCAAGTAATTGCTTTGAAGCTATCTCTATTTGGCTTTAAATATTGGCAGTTTTGTTTTTTATTTACTATGTTGACAATTTCAAGCTCCTTCTGTAATGGACAGATTGGAAGTGATGGATCAATAACTTGTGTAACTTGATTCTAGCAGATGATTTTTCCTTCCCCACATCATGGGATCTAACCCTGCTGCTCTTCTTTTTTCAGTCTTAATGCAGTTATGTGTATGGGAGTAACTGCCGGGGCTTACATTCTTACCTTATTTGCTGTAAGTTTTCACTGATGCCCTCTTCCCCTCTCTCTCTCTCTAATGACTTTAATTTACTTAACAGATTTTTCTAACTCTTGACAACAGATGAAATATCGACAACGTGTTCTTGGTTTGATACTTGTTTCTCCTCTATGTAAAGAACCATCTTGGTCTGAATGGTTGTACAACAAGGTTCCTTTTCTTTGCCGAAATATCATGTCTCGTAAAAAATCATGTTACTTTTTGCTAAAGAATTTTTGATATTTGCAGGTCATGTCAAATTTACTGTACTTTTATGGCATGTGTGGGGTGGTAAAGGAAATATTGCTGAAGCGGTATTTTAGCAAGGTATATTTACATCCAAAAACATTCCTTGTTCTATTTTCAGTGTTAGGCCGAGTCATTTACTTTTATTTGTGGTGATAGGAAATTCGCGGTGGTACTCAATTTCCGGAGTCAGATATAGTCAAAGCATGCCGAAGGGTTAGTCAACATATTTTATTTTCATACAGGGACTGGGTTTAAGCGGCATTTAACATGGGCCAACGAATAGATTTGCCCACCATGGTCAGATGCTCATATGACCTGCATTATTATCCAATCCCACCCAGTAATTCAGTAATTTATCATTTTGCCCTGAAGTATCAAGAAGACATCATTGTTACCCAAAGCAATTGATATTTTTGGACATTATGGCCAGTTCCTCTTCTGGCAACCGAAAAAGCTAGTCTGCTTGTCTTTAACTCTTCACTGCTTTTTTACGCCTTTCTTCATCCCAATTTTTTCCTTATTAGATGAGCTTCACCTGTCTCTTTAATTTGCATCAACGATGCCTTTATATTAAATAATTGGCAATTTCAGCAACAAATAAACATGACATATATATCACAGTTTCTTATACATTATTAACAATTATTTCAAATGTGCAACAAAGATAACAAAACAATTTAAACCGCAAAACTTAAATCTTCAATGCATGTACGGTGGCTTAATAATTGCGTAGAAAACTTACGTAAAATCTGTTCACTGGTATTATCCAATTGACTTGACCAACATTGTCAAAAATTAATTAATACACGTTACAGATCTCAAACATAATATTTTTTAATCCAAATGTCTCTAGGTTCCATTCAAAAAATAAGCATTCAGATTTCAACTCATTTTACAATTAGGTTGCCCTTCAAAAATCATGTTGGTTGATTCCAAAACTAATATATCAATGGTAGAATGTGCATTCGACTATGTTGGGGAAATCTATTCATCCGATCGTGCTAAATGCCGCCCTGGGTTTTACCTGTTGCTGGTTTTCTTAAGCTGAACACTCCTTGCCTGACTCTCTTTTGATATATTTATTACAGTCTTTGGATGAGAGGCAAAGCTTGAATGTGTGGCGGTTCCTTGAAGCTATTAATGGGTATGATATTTTACTTCCAAGGTTGTGATTTTCATTTCTTTTTGAGGGTGGGGTGTTTCAGGAGTTGTGATGTTGTCATTATCTGCAACATGTTAGTTATTGCTAAGGTTGCAATGTCACTCAGAAATTAATCACATATATACTTGTATGTATGGCTGAAAATCACCTGTTTTGATGCAGAGAGTAAATTGCAACACTTAAATTCAATATGTTTAGGGACAGCAGTGTAATGTACATGTTGCTTAGGGACATATTCCATTTTTATTTAACTTTGTGATGATGGCATATTACAGGAGACCTGACCTAAGTGAAGGATTAAGAAACCTACATTGCCGGTCACTAATTTTTGTTGGGGATATGTCTCCATATCACTCAGAGGCACTCCATATCACTACAAAGTTAGACAGACGATTCAGTGCCTTAGTTGAGGTATGTAAATAGTTCAATTTCTTGTTATTATGTGTTGAGAATGTGTATATATATGAGATCAGAATATCAGAATGGCTTATATTTAATAGCTGTTGTTGTGTAATTACAGGTTCAAGCATGCGGGTCAATGGTAACAGAGGAGCAGCCCCATGCTATGTTAATACCAATGGAGTACTTTCTCATGGGATATGGTCTGTACAGGCCATCCAGGAAGAGTGTCAGCCCAAGAAGTCCCTTGAGTCCATCTTGTATTTCTCCTGAGCTTTTTTCACCTGAGAGTATGGGTTTGAAATTGAAACCTATAAAGACTAGAATTACTGGGGAAATGTAGAAGTAGATGAATAACGATGGTTGGTTGGCAATTTGCTTCCCCGTCCGATCTGTTTACGAAACAAGTTCAATTTTCTATGATTAGAATGGGAAATATGATGAAATAGGGAGTGCCGTATGGTTGTAGATAATGGGATATAAGGAAATAAGAAATCAACAAAAAGGAAAAAAAGGCAAGAGTTTAGAAGAAACGAACAGATAGTAATTCATTTATTTGTAATCATAGATTTTAGTCAATGAGTCTGAAGCATGAAGTTGACAGCTTCAGAATTGTTGGTTTTTTTTTGTATTTTATTTTGCTAAAGGAAGTTGCGAGTACAATTGTAAAGCAAACGTGGAGGCATAAATAGTCTATCCCCTACTTTGAAAAAGTTGTTGTCGGCAATCGACGTCGTTTTCACTGTCTATATATTTTATTGGCTGTTTTGTCTATGCGATTCAATTGTTTTTACTTTTTGCATTTTATCATTATGGAATTGTTCAAATGTTGCTATCAGTTTTTCACTCCTAAGAGATGGTATCCATAGGTAGAGGGAGGGCATAGTCTCTAAGTCAATCAACTATCTGGTTTGTCTGTTTGTAAATGTGTCAAATTGTGTAACTTGTCGATTTTTTTTATCATAAGATGATTAATGAAGGAGACAATTGAAGAATAAGGATGAGTCGAAGGACAACCCTTAGTAGTTAGGTACACTACGCTAGCCGAATCAGATTCAAGAGAAATACAAGATTCTTTAGGTCATTTTACATGTATTTTTTTTCCCTAAAATAAAGGAAATTCAATCTATCAAAAACTGCCTATGTTATGTTTCAAATCCTTCTCAATTCTCATGCAAGCATTTTATAAAATAAACTCGAATTCCGTATATCAAATTCAAACTAATTTAATTGGTTAGATTTTTTTTCCGATGTTTACATCCATCAAACCAATGAAATCCTTTTTTTTTTTTTGAAGAATGAAATCCAAAACTTATTAATTCGGATATCAGTTTCACGTCATTCAAAATAAAAAACTAAAGATTCAAATCAAAACATTATACTTTATTATTTCTTTTATTTCACGGTATATTAGTAGTATTATGTTAACAAATGTTGTGTTCATATATTTTAATTATCATATACTAGTGGAAACATGGCGTTAGTGTCCGTCTATCCCAAAAAAAATTGTTAACAAATGTTGCATTCATATATTTTAATTATTATATGTTAGTGGAAACATGGCGTGTTAGTGTCCGTCTATCCAATTTTTTTTTGTTGTATTTTGTTATCTATATATTTGATATTATAAAATATCACATTTAATTTAATTCATTTAAAGTCCGCAAAGTGTTGTGGTTTGGTTGAAGTTTTATCAGTTAGTTGGAGTGTTTGTAACTCATGTAGCGGAGTGAAAAACATAATTATTGAAAAACAAAAGGCTCCCCAGCGATCCGTAGAGACCAAACAGCCGCTCCGCGAAGTGTTCTCTCGAACGATTCTTCCTCCGATGAAATTCATCACTAGCGGCCAATCATTTCGTTAAGCAATCAAATATTTGTTTTGATGTTCTTTCCACGTAACAATTGATGTTAAGTTCTTGCATTGATGGTTACTATATATTTAGATTTCTGCTCTTCCCCCAGCACAAAACACTCGCGTCCTGCAGCCTTTCCAAATATACCTCTGCGTGACTTAACTCACGCACCTTATAATCTCTGTGACTTAAGTCACGCAACAGGTTAATATCCTATGTTTCACTGATGTAATGCACCTTCACGAGTTCAAAACTTAGAATTAACATCAAAATCAATCCTAATGAATTGTTGCATATGTGTGCATGTGTGTATGATTTCATAGTTTCATAATAATTAAAGGAGATTAACACTGTAATTAACATGATCGGACAAGGTTGCTGTAACGTTTATAAAATAATAAGTTATTTTGCGATTTTTAACAATATAAATCGAAATAGATCGTGAGGTAAAACCTAAATTGCAGAGAAAGAGGAAAAAGTAGGTACCAGTGAGTGAGAGTAACAGAGGATTGGAAGAGAAGAAGAAGAATCTAGAAAATGAAGAACGTAGCGTGCGCTAGTTAATTTACACAGCGTTAGTTAAGTAACACATAGTTTAACACTTGCGTTACTTAACTAGCGCAAAGAAATTTTCGGAATGACTGCAGGGCGCGAGTGTTTTGTGATGGGGGGAAGAGCATAAATCATATATTTATTGTGATAACTAGTTTAATAATAAGTAAAATTACAAATGGTATGATAAAAATAAGGCCAGTTCAAGAACGAAATTTATTGATGTTTTGTTATGTTACAATTCAAAAGTAAGTGTAGGAAAGAAACTTGGTAGCGTTTTAGCCTATAGTTAATACACGATAGGGTAGTTCTTTTCACGTCTCTTTATCTTTGAGTCCTTGATGGGGATGATTTAAACTAATCTACTTTTTTTGGTAATTATTCAAATATTGCAATGAATTTTCAAAGACAATTGAAAAGAGTGAAAATTGAGATGGTTCTTAGAGTCTATGGGAAAAAAACAATGCTTAATAGCTTAATAGCAGTTTTTGCCCCCTAAAAAAAAAACTATAAAACCGTTCCCTAAGTTTTGCAACCGTAGAAGTTTTGGCCCCAAGACTAGTTTTTGGTAAAAAAAAATAAAAAATAATAACACGTAGCACCTCACTTAGGGTGCCACGTCAGCATAGACCGAGTCAAAATTGACCTTGAGGGCCAAAACTGCCACAAATGCAAAACTTAGGGGCAGTTTGGTAGTTTTTTTTTCTTATGGGGCCAAAATCATAACTTTGGAAAAGTTAGGGGGGCTAAAACTGTTATTAAGCCAAAAAGCAACTATATAAATATTCTACAGAAATAATAAGCATAGTCTCAACTCAAACTAATAATTTATTTTAAAAAAATTATTTATTTCTTTTAAAAATGAGTTACAAACTTTGATGTATTAGTCTTTTAGTCCCTAAAACAGAATTTGCATCACTTCTCTTGACTTCAATTTCTCTACTGAAATTGTTACTAGCACATGAAAGATAGTAATATAAATTTCGTATTGTTGAATGATATTCTATGTTTTTAACTGAGTCATGATCATAATTCATAAACATGTTTTTTAAGAGAATTTTAACTCCCCATATAATAGTAATGCTTCACTAAGTAGAGCAATATACACAATTCATGTTTTGTGTTTCTTACATGATCCAAAATTAATAGCAAGATATTATAATATATTACTTTCTTCACCTTCAATTCATATTAAACATTTGATTGTTAATGCTTATCCTGCTTCTTTCACTGCTCTCATTTTCTCCTTCATTTCGACAAGCTTTTCTTCTATTCATTTCAGCATACATTTCCTCAATCAATGGTTTCCATAGCCGAACACGCGCATTTATAAACCAGTTTGATACCTAGACAACCAACCACAAATATAACTCTAATCACTATCAACAAATAATAACATGTTTCATAACTTTTATATGATAAGTGCTATATTTTTAATGGCAAATAGTTCCTTCCTCTCAAAACAAGCAAGGATTAAGGGATGTCTACGGATCCGGAAAACCACATGTTTTCACCCTATAAACAATCTCGGCCCTTAATCTGAGATCGAACTGTTTAGATTACCAAATACAGAAATCAGTTTTAAACGATCATGACCTGACTGTTAATATGAAATTGGAAACTGCATGGTGTAGTTACTAACTTACTACACCAAATCAAAATATGTATGTGATAATAGCATACCTGACTTCTAGACAACCCACTTTTTATTGCAAGTAAATGCTTCTCTGCATCTTTAGGATACCTGAAATGCATCACATCATTGTTAAATCCATATGCATTATCAATGATATTATTATTATAGATAAAGGTTCTAAATTGCAGTTGCAGTCGCATCGCAATCACTGATATTGTAGCGAAATGCAGCAGATGCAGCCGGAATTGGGGATGTAATGCGGCAGCATAGGTCCAAAATACCTTGATATCAAAACTGTGATTGTGGCTGCAATCACAGTTGAAGACCTTTATATCAAAACTATGGTTATATGTTCGATTATAAATAATACTTACGGATGGAGGAAATTCTGAAACATCCAATCACGTAGAACAGAAACAGATCTTTCTGGCAAGCCCCTTTGGGGCCTCCATAACTGATCTTTCCTTTTCAACTGTTGAAGAGCCCATTGCTTTTGAATGAACGAAGTTTCAACAGACAATTCCTTATTCTCTTCTGACCATGAACTGTTAAAATTTGATCCCATGGAAAGAATATGTTTGCTAATCCTCTCTCTCAAGTCCTTATATAGTCGAGAAACCGTTTTGACAGCGAAGTGTGCATGTATATGTGGATCGAGCTCAGTAGCAGCATGAAATGCAGATACAACAGTGTGAATCTCATCCAAACATTGACTATATTGACTGTCCACCTGAGTAAAATAAAGACTACTATCAGCATTCTCGAACAAAACTTTCATATAGACAAATAATTTTCGAACATCAAAATTTCCTTTGATCCTTGTGTGTAACTATAGAATGTAGGTATTTTGATGTTCAAATAACAACTATTCAGAGCGTACCATTCAACATCAAACAATTTGCTTTTCAAAGTTTTGTCCTGAACTAGTATAAGAACTTTTAACCATCCATAAATTTTATTTGGAAAAGTGAAATTGCATAGTGAACAATTTTGCATCTAGGTTTGCTTCTACAATTACAAAAATTAATTTTGATTTGATTTCAGTAAATTTGATTCTGCCTAAGAGGGTGTTGCATGTAATTTGATTTATGTTTCAATAGATTCATGTAAAATTTGATTGAGCAATAAATTCAAGGCTAAAAATCAATTGTAGAGGCAAAAGCTCAAAATTCTAGCTCTAAGTATCAACTCTACTAGAAAACATCCAAAAATGTCAAAATCCATTCTACACATCAGAAATCAATTTTTCCATGTTCAAGAGTGAAACCAGAAAACATACACTAATTCGATCAGGACCATAAACGGTTTAATGAATGTAATGTAATCTAAGTGGTTAGCAATGTACCATCTGTAGAAGCATCAAGAGTTGAGATTTCTTTGATTCAACAGCATGCCTTTGCAATGAAGAATCAGCATAAGCTTCTGACATAGGACTCTCGTCGCAATTTATTCCTATTCTTCGCTTGGTTGTGTTCAACGAAGTTGATTTATTTCCTCGGCCTCTAACACCAGAACCCGAATAGTTTATCTCATCAAGATTTTCAAATGAAAATGTTGCAATTTGAACAAGTATTTCCTGAATTACAGCAAGGTATCTTGATCCTAATATTGCGGGCGAAAATTTGACATGTTTATCATTCCCTAAACTCATAGAAAGTTCCATACTACTACATGAGGCCTGTTCCAAACCGGATCTTGTTCCATTCATGCTATGAGTTAAGTCAGAACAACTAATCTCTGAGCATTGACCTGAAGTTGGAGATGTTGCAAGACTTAGTGAAAGTTCATTGCTACAATTTGAGGAACTATAAGCAAGATTTGTTAAGTTAGCAACATTTGACGATTGCCATCCATTTGGATCGATGTTCCCTATCGGAGAATATGACATGAATTCAGTTCCAACATTACTCTCTTGAGCTTTCAAAAACTTGTTAACATAGCTATTATTATCACCAAAAGTTGCACACAAAGGGTTTGAGTTTGAGTTTGAAGTATCATGCCAATTATTGAATATGTATGGAACTATTGCTTCTAAATTTTCTTGAAGACCAATTCTAGCAGGAACTGAAAAGTCATTGTTATTAACAATGAGATTTGAGGGATTTTCCACAATAGTCCTTCCTTGTTGTGATGTAACAAATGAATTATCAGCTATTGTAACTTGATTCATGAAACTACCATCAACATGTTGATCTTGTTCTCCACCAGAAAGTATTGGAATTCCATTTATGATGTTGTTTTGGTTGTTAAGGTCAAATGAATAGCAATGAATGAATGGCTTTTGTGTTAGATGTTGTGTGATATCTTCTATACTTGAAACTTGACCAGCCATGTTCATTTGAGCAGCGTACACATCATTCTCCATTTAGAAAACAATTATAAAATGCTACAAAGAAGAAAATAAAATAGACTTAGAAAAATGGTTTTTGACTAATTTGATATCAAGAACAATTCTAAGATAAGGCTACAGTTAAAAAAAAATGCTTTTAAGCAAAATCAAATGAACCAACCTTATCTTGATAAGTATAGGAACCTTACATAAATCAAACAGAGCTACCATATGGAACCTTACATATATCTGTCAAAATCTTCAAAAATCCAAACATTTTTGACAATTTCTTTGCAGGAATTGAAGTTGCCTTGTCCTATGGGAACCTAGAAAACAACAAAGAAACATGAAAAACAAAAAGATAAGCAATGTGATTAGAGTATCATTAAATTTGGTCTCAAGAGTTTAACAATGTAAAGAACAAAACCAGAAGTATGCTGAAAAGGGTGAATATCAAAAGCATGCATTGGTCCAATATGCATGAACATTAGCAATATTTTTAATTCAAGTATCCCAAACTCCAAAAGCACATTTTTTAATTTTCACAGATCCCATCAAGATTTATTGTATAGTGCATACCATCCATTTCTCAACTCAAATACACACAAAAAGCTCAAAAAACTTTACGTTATACCATATAAAAAAAAATCACCTCAAGAAAAACAAAAGCATTGAAGAGTGCAAACTGTAGTGCAGAAAAAATGTAAAAAAAACCTAGAGAGAGAGAAAAAGACTAGTTTATGCACCTATGTATGCAAATGCAAAGATAGAGATGAATGAGATAGAAGAAGGTAGAAAAACCACAAAGAAATAAAACAAGGAAAGAGAGAGAGAAGCATTGATACAGTGTATAGTGTTTGGTGCAGTGCCACTCATTTCTGTTTCAGGCTTTAGAGGGCCCATCTTTTCACTCTCTCTCTGATCATTTATCTGAATCACTGCTATATTTCACTCTCTCTCTTCTCTCTGTTCATAGCATAGCAGGTGCATACAGAAAGAAACATTTTAGCTTTTTTAGCAAAATTTAAAACAAGTTGGTAACTTGAGTAGAAACAGGAGTTACATGATACTGTGATAAGGTAAAGAAAATGTTGCAAATAAAGTGCAAAAACAAAACATTAGGCAAATGAATGGCGTGTGATGTGAAGATTTTTACACTGTTATGTTGTGTTGTGTCATCATGGCCTATATAGTAACGTAGGGTTCTATGTAATGAAATATTGAAGTATAGGTGTGTACTTTTTTTGTTGCTTTTGGGGGTAGTAATAGTAAGAAGAGATTAAAGTGTGTGATGTAAGGGATATATAAAATGACGCAATTTTATGTATGAATGGTCATCTCATCATCTCCATAGTTCTGCAATTTTAATGCAGCAAATCATGTGTTCAGTATTTATTCGGCGGGAGGGAACAATGCACTTTCACATATCAACACACACTACTTCAGAGTTTCATATTTTATTTAACAAATATCATAAGATTTTTAAATTTAATGTTTGTATCGGTTAATCATCATTTTAGTTTTTCTAATTTCAAATTAGTTGTTGCTAAAAATAAGCACATAGCCTTTATGTCATAAAACACATATGTATCATTACCCTATATTTCAATAAAACTCAATTTAAAAATATTTATAAGGATGTTTATTGCTAAGTTGATAGATCCAAAATCATCTCTCTCAAAACTAAAATTATTCAATCTTAGTTTAAAACAAAATTAATCAATTACTTGATTTATAATTTTATTAATGAAATACTATTTATCAATAAAATTAAGATTGAATTGGGAATAACTTTTTTTTTTGTCAAAGGAAACCCTAATTTTTCAAGATATGAACGAGGATACTTTATATATGGTCCGTAACATTGAAAACCCTAATTCACTTAGAGAATATATGAAGTTATAGATTGTCTATAGTATCAAAGGTAGACACAATTGATCTAACTAGGTAACTAAAAGACTGTGTTTGATTGTTTGCGATTTACATTTTCTTTTATATTTTGTTACTAATTGTTGTTTTAACAACGTGACACCATACATGTTTATCTTATCCACGTTTTTTTAATAGTTTATCTTATCCATATTGTAGTTTATCGTTATCTAACTCTATATCCTCATTCCATTTAGTTTAGATCACCAATTCTTTGGGTCCAACTTAGACCATTAAAATGACCTACTATAGGAGGCAATGTTCAAGTTAAAAAGCAACACAATACACCACAAAAAAAAAAACACTTAATAAATCTCTGATCTGTTATAATATATTTACCATATATCAATGACTTATATTAACGTGGTTTAAGTTAAGAGTAGTGATATTTATACAACTCTTTGGTACAATTTCTATGACAACTTTGGTTTTCTCTTATTTGATTGGTCAAAAGTAATAGAGAGAGAAAAAGAAAGAGAGAGATTAAGGAGATAATGTGAATATGAGAGATAAAATTGTCAAAAAATTATTAGAAAATAATTGTACAAATATCATTTCTCCTAAGTTAAACTCAGGTATTTAGTGGTTCAAACTAAACCAAACCCCCTATCATATCATATTTCTATGACCACACCACCACACACCCTAAAGGCTTAGCCCTTATTTTGTTTTGCACTTAGAAGCAACCAACGTGAGCTCATATGCTTCAAACGTGATTTTAATTGATTGGAAAGTTGTTTAGCACCTAATTGCAAATCTGAATTTTTAATTGATTGGAAAGTTGTTTAGCACCTAATTACAAATGTGAATTTTGGCAGCGGCGAAGCTAACAATAATTTCATGAGGTGACCATATTAAAATATTTTTTTAAAACTAATTGTACATTAAGCCAATAAGGAAAAAAAATCACAATAACTATTATTCATATAAAATGTACTTCAAAAGATACACTCAACATAAACGGTTATAATTGACTAATTAGTTATTTCTTAGCTATAAAAAAAATGATGTGTTAATAAAGGGTTTGTTTTGACAATAATAAAGAGTTAATAAAATGCCGTTAAATCAGTCTGGGCAATAACAATAGATTTTTTTTATGGGAGGAAGACATTGTTGTTGTTGCTATCATATTTTCATTATCAATCTTCCCTCAAAAAAAAAAAATATTTTCATTATTCAATCAAATAATATAGAATTTTTAAATGCTCATCCTCCGATTCCTAGAATACAGGATCAAGTAATTGAGAGTTCGATTGAAAATAAGTCAAACAAATAAATTATTCTACATAAAATCAAATATGGGATAGTCAGATATATATTATTAGGGAGTACCTTAATATAGAAATATACATATTCCTTCAATATTTTTTTCTTCTTCTTGGGGTACCTAGCTACCGCTTTAGTAAGAAAGCAGGTGGCATTTAAGCAATCGCCCCTGAATCTTGGTATGTTCATCCGCTTCATCTTGGAATCAATTCTGATCAAAAATACTATTTGTAGCTTCTGCCTCTGGTAAAAATCAATTTTACACACACTATTTGTCACTTGCAATATTTAAATTGTCTTTAACAGTTTTATAAAGAAGATAGATTAGTCGTTGTTAATTTTGATTCATTACAACATAGAGCCTAATTTACTCGTGCATGAAAATGTCAATTCTTGTATTAAGCTAAAAAAAGACTGACAAAGCATAAATCAACCTTATAAAAAATAAAAAGAAGTATAAATAAATTTGTATTATGATAATCACCCTTAAAGTGGGTATCAATATTTGTAAACAACAAAATTATCTCACCTTTTTAAGTTAATCTTTTTACATTTAGATACAACTTCAGTCAAATTTTGACTATTATTTCTCCAAAATTCTTCCAACATGTGCATATCATGAGAGATCTGACCACCACTGGTTTGATGAATTACCAACAAGGCCAGCGTTGAGGAGGTGCAAACAGCTCTATAGAGGTGGGCCTCCCCAATTTTGGGGCTCAAAATATTTTTCTTTTGTTACATAATGCACTGAAAATACTAATATATACGCACAACATTGTATCATTGACACTACTGAAAGCGTGTCCCAGCGGTAATGCACGGTGGAGTTGAGTCTAGTTGCTGCACTTCAACTCCCATGAGTGGCAAATGTTCATATTTTTTTAATTGTATTTTTTTTTCAAGCATGATAGGGTCTTTTTGGGCCTAGTTTTAATAGATTTGAGGTTTATATGTCCACTCTTCTCCTTCTAATTCAATTCAACTACATGTTTACAAATAAAAGAATGACTTTTGTCGTATAAAATCACAAAGTTCTAACAGCAAACATTATAATTATTTTCTAAAAAAATAAAATAAAAATAACATTGTAGTTTTTTTCTCTCTTGTAAAAAAATTGCATATTTTTTAGAGGCTTATTTTTACTGAGAGAGTCGGGCCTCCAATTTAACAGAATAGACCCTGATTACCAACACAATTTTAAGTTATGAAATATCAATGATTAATTTGTATATTACTTTCTGTGAATGATGGAAGCCCTTTAAGAATAATGATTTACTTTCTACGTTATTTTTTTGTGTGACAGTTTTCTATAACCATTATATCTAGTTAAAAATGAAATCTATACCACTGTATGAACAGTAGAAAGGAAGATTTTATAGAAACAATAAATGAAACCACATGATTTAGTCAAACAAAATAAATGAAACCACATGTGTATCACATTTCATCATAATTTTGGTTACAGAACAGGTTCACTCCTTTTCCAGAAAGATTGAGGGAAATTATTGTTTTCCCTCTAAAGCAAACGTTTTCGGGTCTTTTGGTCAAGTTAACTGGTTGGATGATAATGAAGTCATACTATATAGAACAAGACAAGGAAAAGTATGGGCCCTTTAAAACATTTTAGAAGACACAGGGCACTAACTCTGAACATGTTTCAAACCCTATGCTCATAAACGACAAAGCCGTTTCTGTTTTGTGGGGTCTTAGCCTAAGTTTTGGTTGCAACCTAACCAGTTTGGAACATCTATTAGTAACTGTTAGTAAGTCTTAATCAAGCTTACACAAAACCTCAAAATATTTGTAGGGGTGTTAAGAGAAAACCCTTTAACATTTTGTACTGCGCCCTCTTTCATTGATTAAAATGTATGAGAATCACGACTACTTTGTGAATTCAAATATAAATTTGGTGAAACTTACACATATTATAACTAATAATAACGAGTATGTTATAAAAAATGTTGTTAATTTTTTGTATTTGCATACAACCTTAAAATGCGAAAGAGCTAGCTTAATGATTATGAGTTTTTACCTATAACTTTTTTCCCTCACAAGGTATTTATCTTCCGAGGCTATTTTCCACGCTCCAGTGTAAGGTGCCATTTAGTCTTAGAAATTGTGGTTGGGTCTAACACAACCCCAACAAACCGGCTTGTGAGGTGAGGATTGCCCAAAAAAAAAGGTGAGGATTTCCCCCACTTATAAACACGTTGTCAGACCATCTCCTATCCAATGTGAAACTCTTAACACACCCTCTCACGATCAGCACTATTGGGCTTGGTTCGTGGCCATAAATAGTGAGTGGCCCGATAGCGGAAACTTGATAGCAAGTGACTCAATCGATCTTGAAGAGGTAGATGTACACTTCTAAATGCATGCTTGGTTTCAATGGTTCGATTTAGAGGTTATTTGTGGTTTAAATGCTCGTTTGGTTCCACTTTTTTAGATATCAAAATTGATATTAGAAGTGCTGAAATTGATTTTAACTTTTTTTAAATATTTTGAAGTAGAATTGATTTTATATCTAAAATTTGAATCATATTAGAAACTAAGTTTTCAAATTTTGACTTTAAATGATTTTTACTTGATAGTAGCATCATTTACCTCTAACATACGCAGGTACACTTTCTAACAAGAGAGAAAGACTGTTTGTAGGGGTACCATGCATTAGAGGTATCCATTTTATTTTTCTCCCAATGGGGCACCAAATCCAATTGGTACCACTTCTTAATGTGCAGGTATCCTTTATGGGTATGGATTGGTTGTATAAAATAGAATAGAATGATGGAGTTTGTTTTTTATATTAATATTGATGTTATATAATTTCCCTCTATTTCCTAATATACCACTAATTCAACACACACACCCGTATCATTGCACCTTCATACTAGTAGTTCTTCATGCCAGTAGTTTTGAACATTTAAAACTCTCACTTTTAAAATGATATGATACATTCATATTCATTTATGTGATTTTTTTTTTAAAAAAATTGATTTTTAGTGACAGACAAATAAATTCACTACTAGAAGTTAAATTTTTTTCTTTGAATATTTACACCAGTAGTTTTGAAAATGAAAGTTTCGATATGATATTCAATCATCGGATTTTTTTTTTGGGAAGATACAATACTTTTTGATTAAAAAAGGACTTCTAGCAACAATTTTTTTTTTTAATGGCAAAATATATTATTTATATATAAGGGGATTAAATCCCAAGTATATCACCAAGAAAAGAAAATAAAACACCAAAAACCCCAAAATGCCGAAACCCCTAGCAATAGTTTCTCAAAGAACCAACTCCGCCAACAATGATCAAAAAGGCACATGATAGTGATAATGCTTCAAAACGTTCAGCTTCAACCACCACTCAAGTTTCGGTTTATCGGAGGAGACATCACAACAACCTAAAGGGACCTGAGTCACAAACTTGCTCCTGACCTCGAATCAAAAGCAATCGGTCCACAAGACTCCCAATACAAGTCAAATAGGCACCCCTCAACTCACGAACCACCAGAGCAGACACCTAAACCTAACCAGAAACTCGACCCACCAATAACCCAATGCCAAAATCCAAAGACAGAGAAAAGGCGGAACAGTAGCGCAAAGCGAACTAGCTCGAACACAAGAGAATCAAAACAAGCCATCAAATCAACATGCATCACCACCACCTGAATAGACCGGCGCACACCCCAACCCTCAGCTAGACAACCATAAACCGCCATGATCCTTACGACGACGAACGATCCGGGAGTTGTGAAGGAGGATTAATCATGAAGGACTTGCACCCACCTGCAACCGAGTAGTCAGGAAGGCTTAAGGTGCAATAGACGACTACTCCGTCAACACGAAGCATCTGCACCCCTAGCTCTTTCGAGCAACAACAGCAAAGCAGCCAAAACCTAATCCAAGAGCAGGAGGCCTCCAGCGGCAAGGCTCAAGAGGAACAAAACGACAACACCAACAGAACACAAGAAAGTAAACCACCAAGAAACTGAGGGGAATCTAAATAGCCTCGACCCTAAATCCTAGACAAAACACAACACCTAAAACACAAACACAACACAATAAACAAACATATGGAACAACACAAACAAACAACCACACAACAACCAAAACACACAGACGACGAAACTAACAACAAAACCAGCAAGCACAAACTAACAAAAACAACCACGGAGAGGTGAGACACACACACCACCACGGACCAAAGTGAACCGACAAGAGAAGAAGACGAACCACCAAAAGGCGGTGCTGCTCCACCTCCCTCTGCAAGACCGAACCAGGGACAACCCAAACACCACCACGACGGGGTTGAAGAAGAAACAACCTTCAACATTCAACAACCCCAAAAAACCGACCCAAAAGGAAAACAACAAACATGGCAGATCAAGGAAACGCGCAACAGCTCCGTCCACCATCACCAGGAAAAACCGCCACTACCACATGGCTGATGCGGATAACCGCCACAACCACACCACCACCCACCACCGTCGTAACACCACCCCCACTCAACACCACCACCACCGTTAACACACCACCACGAACCAACACCATCACCTCACAAAACAAAACCTCCAAACCGAGCCTGAAATAGCACCACCACCACACACGGCTACACACCACCAGAACCACCTAACCCGTAGCCTCCATACAACCTCCAACTAGATCTGAAGCCAGATAAAATTTGTTATTAGAAGTCAATTTTTTCCACAATGTTTATACCAGATCTTTGGAAAAAGAAATAATTTTTATTTCTTGAAGGCAAATAGTATTTCAAAATGTTTAAGTTATTTATAGAGATAAGAGTATAACTAATAGTGTATGAGATATAATTTTCAAAGGTTATTCTTTATCTCTCTAGGGAAGCATATGATCAACATGATACTTACAAGCCCATTTGAAGTATATGCTCAACATGATTCTTTTTCCTTCTAATAGATAACATATGACAAACAAGCAAATATTAATCTTTGGTCAAGTTAAGAAGATGAAGCAAATATTAATCTTTTTGTTTGTTACAACTAACTAGTAATATTAATTTAACAACTAACTACTGCTAACATGATTCTCTTTACTTTTAATAGATAACATATAACAAATAAGTAAATTATAATCTAACAATCAACTACTAACATTTGTTATTAAAAAGAATTAGATAATATGTTACTAAGAATATTTAGGATAGAATCACTTTGACAAAAAAAAAAGGGGTGCAACCACCCACCATCACCTGTGTTGCTCAAAATCCCCCTCACCTACCCAAAACAAGCTTTCGATACCCTATTTGTTTTTACTATAATATCTTACCCTGAAGATAAATTTTCGTAAGCTTAATTGAAACCTAGATACCCTGTTATAGAGATTCAACGCAATTACATGATGTAGCAGATCTCAATTGTAGATTTAGAATCACATGCTCCAAATTTTAAACACTGTTTCATGCACTAAAATGATTTCAACCACATATTTAAGATCGGATAGCTCAACTCAGTTACATCTTGTTGTAACCGTGGAAAATTCAATTCCCCTTCATTGACAATTTAGAGGGGAACAAATTTTTCCAAAATATGAACAATAGAACAGAACTGTTAAAATGAGCATGACCCATGGACCGGAAGGATTAGGCCAACACTAAAACATGGTATGGGTTGCAAAAACTTAGGGAAATATTTTCTCCTAACCCTTTTTTTTTTGAACAAATCAAAATGATATAGATATATAAACAACGGTGAATCACCGCGCACAAGGCGTGCAAAAGGAGAAACACCTGCAAATATTTACAACGTCACTGTGCCACAAAATAAAGCACCAACCAACAACATAAAACTAAATTACACGTAGATACCCATACAAGAAAGTGGTTGTTTCCACCAGTCATGATAACTGTAACTGAAGGAAACACTTGTGACTTTCACCCAAAGGAACGAAATTAGCTTTACTTTTTCAATAAGGGTAAAGGGAGTGGCAACCGTATTTTGGAATACTCGGTTGTTCCTCTCCTTCCATAGAACCCAAACAGTAGCAAACCAAATTATTGTTAGAAACATGTAAGAGCACCGAGGCATACCCGCCAATTTAGTAAACTGTTGGTAGTGAAGTCGTAGGTCACCTGGAAAAACCGCATAAATGCCTAACCAAAGCCTGACATCAGCCCATAAACCGCTGGAAATATCACAATAAAGAAATAAATGCAATGCCGTTTCAGGAACACTACAACCAGCTACACATGCTGCAGCATCCACTTGAATAATACCCCGTCGTAACAAGTTGTCTTTTGTGGCAAGCTTGTTTTAGAGAAGACGCCAAACCATAAGAGAAACCTTTGTTGGAATAAATTTATGCCAAATGTCATCCGCAAGATTGGTGTCCTGCATCGCTCATGATCGCATAATATAACGATAGGACTCCCGCACCGAATAGCCATGTATAGGATCCAACGTCCACTTCCAAGTATCGTGAATGGTGTCCTGCAAAAAAATGTTATGCAGTAAAACAGAGCACTCCCTCACTCCCTCTTCCTCCCAAGCTAACAAACGACGTCTCCACACCCACGCCAATCCCCCGTCCTCCCACCCTTGCCTCCACATCTCCTCCACCGTAACCTCCTTAAACATAGCTAAATCAAAGAGTCTGGGAAATTTTAATCTTAACGGTATGTCCCCAATCCAATTATCGTACCAAAATAAAGTACCTTTACCATCACCGACCACCCGCCGAACATTGTCATCAAACCAATGTCCCACTCCCCTCACAAACCCTACAAATCATCCTCCACCAAAGCGAGCTTTGATTTCCTCCCTCCTGAAGCCGACCCCCTACCTCACCATAACGAGCCTTTAAAACTCTATACCACAACCCCTCCTTATACACCAACATCCTCCAACACCATTTCCCCAACAAGGAAAAATTAAAAGCTCCAACCCGCCTGACCCCCAACCCTCTGTACTCCTTAGGTAAACAAATAGAGTCCCATTTTATCCAAGCTATTTTCCTAATATCCTCAACCCCCCC
>Ga0228710_1004449_pt1 | contig 22128 bp, 18 predicted proteins | sample MedpolnodulmetaG_FD_177995 | JGI IMG/M metagenome (GOLD analysis project Ga0228710, IMG submission 177995) | Root nodule microbial communities from Medicago polymorpha collected in Santa Monica, California, United States - pink nodules | ecosystem: Host-associated > Plants > Roots > Nodule...
GTTTAAGCTTAAATAGTTAGGTAAATTAATTAATTAATTAATATATATAAATTATTTATTCTATTATATAAATACATATATGCGGGTTGCGGGGCTGGGTAGCATAGTGCCCAACCCGTGCCCGTACCCTTTTAAGTTTGCGGGTAATTACCTGGACCGATGCCCATACCCATGAAAGCGGGGTACCCTACCCATTGCAGATACCCATCGGGCCTGGGTCCAATTGCCATCCCTACTTAACATGGCACATGGGTCGCAACGGATATTAAAAAAAGTTATGCTAATAAATGCCCTAAAATATAAATATTTGGTAAATTTTAAGTAAAAATTTTACTTTTGTTGTTTTAATATTTAGAATGCATAATTTTAAAGATAAATTTTTTAAGGGAAATGCTAACCGGTGCCCCCGGGGCACTGGTTAAGGATACTAAAAAGGGAAATTATATAGTAATTATTGCATTGAAAACTGTGTAATTAATCCATAAATAAGTCAACAAGGTTTCCTTTTATGATAATAAATTCCTTTTTTTGTATGCTTAACCAGTGCCCCGGGGGCACCGGTTAGCATGACCCATTTTTTAATTTAAACTTTTAAACAAGTGTCTTAAGGTCGTTTGTTAGCATTTTCCTTAAAAAAAAAGGGTTGGGCGCTAATAATATAATATCAAAGTTACTTGTGTTTAAAATGCACATCTTAACAATATAAAAAACTTGAAAATCATGATTAAGGGATCTATCTATTGAAAATATTAATAAAAGTAGTATTAGGAAAATTGTGGTGTTACACTTCTCTCATCGTTAAAGAATTTTTATCGTCGAAATTTGTGAGAGCGACAAGTAAACAATCTAAATGTTCACCAAGGTTCGTGCTTAATTCCTATGGGTGCGAGATAAATTACAAGCACTTAATAAATCACATAAAGATTAACACTTTAAACTACTTCATTACGAGTCTCAAAGTGCAATGGTACACTACTTATCGATAATGCTCACACACAAAGCTTTAGGATCACTTTGTAATCTACTAATAAACTCCTCATTCTCCTCGAATAAGCAAGCATATCTTCTCACCTTACATTCTTACTAGGGTAACCAACGCACTAACTTAGATCAGTCATTCATCTCATCCTTACTTATAATTGCATCATACATTGTTGTGTACGCATATACTACAACATCTAAACTTAATTAGTCAAATCATAGGTTACTTCGGCTCTCAACCACACTAATCTTTCACATCAACTCATTATGGTCAATGTTATAAAACTTCCAAGTAAAGCTACAAGTATCCTTCGTCTAATCCTCAACTTACAAGTATTTTATTTCGCTTTTTGAACCTTACGACCATGTCCTTAAGCTTCTCATGCCATACTATCTAAGGCTTAATATTACGAAGAGTAAAAATATAATAAGATTGAGGCAAATTCTCTAAGTCCCACAACTATTTACATTAAACTTTGTCATAAATGACCGTAAAAGATTTAATAACATCAACGGGATTAGGATGGGTCAAGGTTAACTCTAAAAATTTGGTGACGCATACGTAAAAACACGTACGCACACAAACATATACAAGGGATATGCATATTTTAAAACTAAGAATTTAGTCACATGGAGGCAAAATGAATGCATATTCTCGAACTATTCACAACTAGGAGGTGTGCTCACAAACGGTCAGAACAGAAGTCCCAAATTCTCAAGGAATATCAAACACTCTTTCCACTTCAATATGTAACACTTGACGATTACAAAACACGTCTTTTGTTATCATCGACCAACGAATACCAGCTATTAGTCTTGAGGATTCCCACTCCTCATCTATATAAGAGTACTTTCCCAGTCCTCTAAGGTATGATCTTTCAACCCTTACATTCTTATACTATATTGTTTACGTAAGCAGTGGTAGAGTGTCCTCTACAGACACCTCCCGTCAATCCAACTACAAACTGCTCATACGAACGTTGTTCATCTGATCCTACATTATTCACAACATTATTTTAAAATTACTCTTCCTACATTATTTTAAAATTAATTTCATTTGCCCAAGGAAAAGGAATTTTAAATTCTGGCTCAATTCACAACACTAAATAAACACATTTTTTAAATCTTTTCGTATCACTATGAGCTATACACATAAACGTACAACACGAAATCATTTAGAAATTAAGAATTCGATGCATATATGGTAAGAGATGGAAAATCTTTTTACAAATATTCATGTTATGACGTAAATCAAAATTTACATGTATTCACTTAATCATATTCATATATACATGAAACTACGTAAAATATATCCCGCGCTGTTAATAACTACACACATGAACATACATAAGAACTCACACCACTTGCAATCATTTAGCAAACAAGAATTGACGTATAGAATCATACCAAATGATAAAAAAAACACTCTTATATCTCTATTATACCTCAAATTAGTATTCCACCGTCACTTAAACATATCATATAAAACGAAATGATCTAAGCATGATTATTAGTGAAATACCCAATAGACTCTAGGGGCTTTACAATAGTCCTAGACTCCTTATACAACAAAAGTTACCTTATTTAAATGGTAGTATTATTTGATAGACATCATGATGAGTGAATGTAAGGTTTATATAATTGAGACAAAAATGTGATCACTTTTTTGTTCGCATTCAAGACGTGTGAGAGTGTTATTTTGATGATATAGTTTCCTTTTGTAAATGTTGTATTAGTAGTACAAAATAAAGAGTAGTATTACACACCTGAGTGTATCTTTAATTTAATGTATTAGTGCAGTATGGTTGGTAGGAAGAAGTGCACTACACTAGGCACAGGAATCAGAGTGCATGGCAAGAAATTAGGGAGAGTTAATAAAAGATAAGAGAGGGAATGAATAACCGCATTGCGAGGAACCAGCCATCCATGTTTGCTCCCTGGACCCTATTATCAGGAATGTTTGCCGGTGCTAGTGGCTGCAGAAGAGGTATGGCTACAAACCTACTATATATAAACTTGCGTTGTGTTATGCCACCTATTGACATGTTTGGATTAAATACTTTGCAGAATACAATTACAATTTTTGTTTTGAAGGAGAATACAATTACAATTAGTATACTTTCTTCAAAAAAATTACAATTAGTATACTACATTTGTCTCATAAGTGTTTCATTTACATTTTTCTCTGCATTGAAATAATTATTGCATCACTTTATAATATCAATACAATGTTTATTTTTTTGAACAAATCAATACAATGTTTATTATTATTTTTGAAAAACAATGTTTATTATTATTATTATTATTATTATTATTATTATTATTATTATTATTATTATTATTATTATTATTTTTTACCAGCATATTTTTATTTCTTGACTTTCACTTCTTTTAACTATTCACCTACTATTATTAATAGTAAAAGTATTTTAATAAATAATACTAATTTTATCATCAAAATAAATACAACTAATGGTTTTTAGAGCTTCACACAACCTAAACAAGACACTTTTCATTAGACAATGAAGTTTGTGCAGGGGCGGACCCACATTGGGTCTATGGGGACTAAAGCTCCACATGATTTTTCCCTTTTTTATAATAGATAAAACAAAAGTAAGCTACCAATATGGTCTATGTCTTTGTAAGTGATTCTCAAATTAGTCTCTAACTCTATTAATATTTTAAAAGTCCATGCTTTTGTTAAAAATTTCTCAATTAAGTCCATTGTCATGTGAAAAAAAATAGAAACATGAGTCTAATTGAGAAATTTTTGACAATATTTCAAAATAGTCCATGTCATTGTCAAAAGTTTCTCAATTTGACCCATGTTTCTATGTTTTTTCACATGAGGAGGGACTTAATTGAGAAACTTTTGACAAAGACAGTGACTATTTTGAAATATTAATAGAGTCATGGACTAATTTGAGAATCACTTACAAAAATAGGGACTAATTTGATGGTTTACTCATAAAACACAGCAGTAACACACTCACATTCACTTTCTCTTTCTTTTTCCCTTCCTACCTGCCTCTTTTTTCCTCATCATCTCTCTCAAATTTCAATCACTCTCAACTAAGTTTGCATTATTATTTATTTGAAATTTTAGCTCCATATATATCTAAAGTCTGGATCCGCTCTGAATTTGTGTCTATATGTACACACATACATACCATGTGTTAAAATCAAAATAAGCATTTGAATGACAACGAAGGATTAATATTAGAAAAAGCAACCAACACTTTTCCACCGTATCCAAATTATAATTTATTAATTGAAGTAAGAAAAACAAGTGTCGAGTTCCTTAAAAAAAAACAAGTGTTGAGTTAAAATATTGTAAATTCATAGAGTGTCAACTTAATTGAAATGTCATGGGGTCATGTGATGTTTCTGTTCTCTACTTTCGATAATAAAAAAAGTTAAATATTGTAGATGAAAAAAAATAATCAAGAGGGTTTCATTAATCCACTTATTTCCACTTTTCATAGAGTGTCAACTTAATTGAAATGTCATAGGGTCATGTGATGTTTCTGTTCTCTACTTTCGATAATAAAAAAAGTTAAAATATTGTAGATGAAAAAAAAAAACATCAAGAGGGTTTCATTAATCCACTTATTTCCACTTTGGATAATCGGATTTCAATGTAACTTCAAAAAAAGTGTTTAATAAGTCAAATTACAATTTACTAGTATTATTATAAGATGATCTAAGTGCATGTTTGGTTTTACGGTGACAATAATTGATTTTGAGTGAATTGATTCAAATAAAAAATGAGGTGAAATTAAAATGATTTGTGTTTAGATGTATTTATTAAAACTGAGTTCAATTATAAATTTGTTTGTAAAATTTAATTTTAGAATAAAAAACTACAAATTTTAGTTTCAAGCAGAATCAATTCTATTTAAAAACAACCAAACATATCGAACTCAATTCTATTGGAAACAATTTTAGTCACTCTAGAGGTGGCAGCAAATGTACACTAGAAATATAAGTAGTATGATTACAAATAATCCTAGAACATAAAGCTAGATTGCATGTCTCGGGTCTCAATGATCCTTGGAGAATGAGTGGTCGCGTGATGCAGGACCACAAACCAAAATATTACTGCTGCTACTACTTTAAGCTAGATTTCATGTCTGCTGGGTCACTATGGAGTATATAATTATGGACAACTTTACTACTTTAGGACCTCTTTTAACTTTTAACCAGCAGTTCAATGTACAAGTTTTTTAAATTTAATAAAAGTGGCACCTTAACTTTTTATGGTAACTTTATAACTCGAGAAATAGACTAAAGGGGTCAGGACTATTTATGGACCAAGCGGAATAGACTTAGGCAAAAGAGCTCAAGGACTATGAGCTATGGGTAGCACTTGGGTGACATAAAATTGGTGACATTGATCAATCATGTCACATAGTGGTGATTATGAGCTATACCTTACTAGAATAGAAAACATAGTGGTGAATTGGTGATTGTTCAATAAACTCCTCAAATCGCTTAATCTATAGGGTTATAACTTCCAATGAGCATTTTTATGAGTAAAACTCGATTGGGTTGTAGCCCCCGATGGTTACTTTTATGAAAATGGGAGCAATTTGAGGGGTTTATTGAACAATCATCAAATTCAAACATAGTATGCTTCACATTAAGAACTTAAGACCTGTTTGGATAAACTATAAACTACTCTATTTGTGGAGAACTTGTGGAAATAAGCTGTAAATAGCTTATGAACAACTTTATACGCTGTATTTATGTTTTTCCAAACAGTCTCACTAATTTTCACAAGTTATGCCGGTAGATAAGCTCAAATTAGTCTATCCAAACAGGTTCTTCGATGTTTGTTTTGTTGAATCACCTAATTCTGTTGAGTATGTTAGAAGAATCCAAAGCATGTGCGGAATTGAACTAATGAATGCACCATGTTATCAGCCAGTCTATATGTACGTGCTTCATGTAATGTAAGAAAGGAAACAAAAGAAAAACAAGTAATGCACAAGTTAATGAGCTTAGTTTAACTTGAAAATTTTAAATTATTTGTTAAAAACCAAGCACGTTTTTTTTATATCAAACATGTTTTTTCAAAAGACTAACAGTATACCATTGAATTCGATTTACAACTCATTCTTTTAGGGAGGACAATTTTGTAGAATGTTTAATCATTGAAATTAAGAAAAATGAATTTCAATCATACCCTGCATAACATTGACAAAACTGCAGATGAAGCAAATAGTATTGCAATTTGCACATATCAAGAGGGCAAAGTTGTGGCTCCCAACCACGACGACTTTACCATTTTCAAATAAACAAGCTTAAAATAAGTGAGGTTGTGGATATACTGAATACTACAAAGTCATGGATGTATCTACAATAAATAAGTAAATAAATAAAAGTAAGTTGTGGAATGTATCCACAACTTTGTCGAAAATAAATAAAAAACAAAAGGAATGGTGTGGATCACAGCCACGACTTACCCCTACAAGGTAAATAACAAAATAACCCAACAGAAATTACATTATTTGGGTAAAGAAAATTAAAACATCATTTTCTAACAATGACCAAATCATTTTTTAGCTTGCCAAAATAATTTTTGTACCTCTGTGCCAACCCAAACAAGCCCAATGTGCCTCCAGTGTGAAGCATCACCACTTCTGCTCCGCCTTCATTCTCTTCGCTAGAAAGAAGCATGGCCGCTTCCCAAGCAGCTAATGTGTAGACAGGATCGACTAGGATACCAGTTTGCTGGGCAATTTGCTGACATACTGCCATTTCCCCATCCAAAATATTGCCAAATCTAGAAAAAGACACCAACTATAAATGTTCGCTCATACAGTTTCTTACAACTACTTTATCTAGATGATACAAAGAGGTTGCAGAAGAACCAAGTCCACCTAGTTATTGTTACCAACAGGACGGCATAATTGTGAATTTTATAAGCTACTGTCTGTAGCAGCTAATACTAGCAATCACTTGTATTTATTTGAAAAAGGCATATTGGCATTACAAAGGAGTCAAAATGTAAGGGTCAAACCCATTGTGGATTATCATAAACCGTCTTGTCTTATACTATTTGCAAAGCATTTACAAGAGACCGATTCTACCTGAGGCCTAACTATAGAGCAGCAACTCTAACCATTGTGCCAAAGCCTCCCTCCCAACACTCTTTTAAAATTATTGATCTTCTTTAGTTGTGCCAAAGCCTCCCTCCCAACTCTAACCCCTGTTTTAAGTGAAACATGCTTCCTAGATCATGATGCATGACTATCCGAACATTGCCATCTCTCTTGGAAAACAATTTTAATCTTTGTTTAAAAGCGTAATATGCTGACAGTTATGCACTTCTTACTATTTCACTAAAGGTATTATGATCACTTCTGTGAGGGGAAGTTAATGTAAATATAAAAGAAGGCTGTATTACAATAGTAATGATACACATATCTTCCATGTTTATCTTCACATCTTAAACTTCTATATGTACTATACAAAGCCTGACTCCTGAGCATTCAGTATTAAAGGATGTGCTTCAGATGTAAGCATAAAAAATGAACAGCTTCTAGCATCCTAGCAGATCATAAAAAACTAATCAAATGGAGAAGCAGCATTCAACAGATCATAAAGGATGTGTTACAAGTAGGAACAAGTTTAAATTGACCTATTTGAGGACACGACAAAGAGTTCCTTACAACCAAAGCAGGCTTGAAAGTAAAGAAAGTGGGGAAGTAAACCTGTCTTTACACTATCTTTTTTTTTGTTTGGGCACAGCTTTCCCCTGCCCATACTACTGAAAAAATCTATGTTTCTAAAAGCACGCATCTAGGTCACATAAATTGTCTGGATGCGTACATCCGCACTGATGTCGAGGGTAGAGAAAATAGCCCCCTTTTTGTTTGCGCTTTTTTATAGGGCATATTGGACTCAAATGTGAGACAGAAAGAATTGCATCAGGTGCTGGACCCAAGTCCAAAGAAAGAAGGTGGGGATAGAGTATAGTTAGTTTGTGACATGATCATTAGTATTAGTATAGCAGGAAAGAAGAGGATATTGTGTTAGGGAGGGGATTTGGGAGTAAGGAAGGTTTGACTTTGAGTAGAGAACTAGACTCTGAAGGAGCCATTGACTCATTGGAGGTATCTTTTTTTATATATAGCTCTAACAATCTAGTTGCTGCAAAGTCTGTGGCATCTTGATACCATAAAAAATAAAATAAAAACTCTCATCTTACTTTCTTGGATGGTCACGTTCCACCCAGTGCACAATCCCATCATCTTTGTTTACATCGTGGTCGATAAACTCAACATTAAAATGCTTATTGAATTCATAAATCAAGCGCTTTTCCTGTTTTCGGTACCCATCAATTTTATCAGCCAGCATGACTGCATATACCTCCCATGGGAGTCTGCATGGAAGCAACAAATAAGATTACTAAGATTTCATATAGCCTTTTCTAATATGGTTAAAAACCTAGCATGAATAGTAGCAGTAAAACATTTTAAAAATACTTTTAACAAAATTAGCATGCTACAAACTGAATCGCACCCTAAGCAAAGCGCTGCAAGTCCTATACCAACTGCTGTTGTGCCAGTACCAGCATCCACAACAACCTTCACGGCCCTTTGTTTCCCAAGCAAATGATTCTGTGACAAGTATTGCACTAACCGAATAATACCTATACAAAGAAATAACATTTTCATAAAGTTCCTGCCACATCAAACCATTAAAGTTTACTGAATTTCAGCGCCAATTTGTAGAATTAAATAAAATTAATAATCTGAATATTTTTAACTGATTGATAAGTTACTAGGTACAGGCTCCAGCACATAGACTATCGTTGAACATGAATCCTATCCTATTCTTAATAAATGATAATCAAGGAAAAGGAAAAAAAAACTGTCCTCATAATTAGACACTATCATGGTGACACATACAGAATAAAAGAAAAGAATGAAATATATTCTAACAAAACCGTTCCAATTACAACAATATATATCAAACAGTAGTTTTAAGAAGAAAAGGTTGTGATGATGTAAGGTTCTTGAAAAGTAAGGTGACAAATAGACAAGACAATGTGACGAAAAACCAAATTATATGCAAATCATATGCATATACATGTCAAACATAAGAAGTGCTACACAATTCACATTATTACTAGCACAAATGCATATGAATTTGCAACCAAGCGAACCCGGGTTCGAATCCTGACCGAAACAATCTTTAGTCAGGCTTAACTTACCTCTCCCGACCAAACTCCAGATTACCAGGGACCTTTTCCACTGGGAACCGGAGGGTTAATACCAAAAATATGAATCTATCGTTCTTTTAAATTTGTTCAATAATATCTTTCATATATGGTATGTAAATGAGATGCTTGGTTCTTATTGATAATGCTAACCTCACTTATATATTAAATTTTCTATTTAAATACAGATAACTTTATCTAGGAAAATCATATGAGCAGTAAGCACCACCATCACTTGATCAAGCCCTCATATCTAGATTTTTACCTAGTAAAGAGAAAATGTTCCCATAGATATGCTTTGTTGTTTTTCAAACTCCAATTTCCCATTACCTAGTAGAGCAACAGAATCACCAGCCCCTTCATTGACAATTAAAATCTTTTGAAGATGGTTTCCCTCACTTTGACTAGCTTCCATTGGCATAAAATTTGGAGAAGTAGACAATTCGTCTGTTAAAGAAGCTTGAATGATATCACTGAACCGTAGGACAGAACCATTGTTTCCGGCCACTGACTCGGCATAGCTCTTTAGCATTTCTTCCCTGTTGGCGTAAACATTTCTTGGAACATATGTGACATTTCCGTATATTGTAGACATCAAGTTATAGCCAGTCAAGATTTCAGGCTGCTCTCCTCGTAGAAGTAGATGTGACATAATTCCTCTCTCAGCACACAGAACAGCTGCAAAAATAGTCAAACCATTATACGAAAAGTAGTATTACTATTAACTGTTAAGAATTAAACATAATCTACAGAAAAAGTACACTAGTGAAAAGTGAACATAATTTTCACCATAACTCAGAAATCACCTACCGATGGCAGCTGTGTGAGCACTCTGACAACCTCCACAGGTAACCTAGAAAATGTCGTTGTTGAATGTTATTTGATCTTGGAAATCCTAAAATCAAGTTCATTGTGTGGCAAAAAAATCACTAGGCATATGATAAGGAACAAATTAAAGGACACTGAGTAGTAGTACCCCCCCTCCTCTATGACTGCAGGAAACAACAATTTAATCAACATACAGAGAAGCACCTACAATCTGAGATATTTATACTACCTTTTCCTTTACACCTTAATCTTGAAGATATGCATAAACAGATTGTACAATGTACACTAACAAGAAAAATTGGATACCACTTCAGTTGTTTATGGCAAATACTAAGTTTTGAAGTAAATTTTGAAATTAATAACGTATTGAGTGTTGTAGTCTCTAGTAAAATTTTAGTCTTTCTTTATTTCTTAACCAATAGACACTAGTTAGCAGCATTCTGAGATTAATAAAACTGAAAACCCTTTTGAGTGTTGACTGATAATGAGTTTAAGATAGAATGCAATTTGTTGTAAAGCAATTAGTTGAAGTATAACTTACCACATCAGTGACTGAATAGTCATGAAGCATGGGAAGTAATCCATCCAATTTTCTTGCTTTGTTACCATTAATCACCGGGTGCAACAAATCATCGCGCACGACATAAAAGCTTTTCCTTTGTTTGGCATTACAAAAATCTGGATGGGTGTTCAATTGAAAATTACGAGCATCCAATCCATGTCTACGAATAACTTGATGAATTTTAGTTTCAGGGTTTGGCAATGTCCATTTTCTGTTGAGTAACTTTTCCATAGACTCCTCACTTAGGAGTTTTGGTTTCGAAATTACCTATCCAAGGAAACGGTTACATTACATTAATATTAATTCTAGTTCTAGCTATAACAATCATTCATTCTTATTCTTACTGAGTTAGAAAGCGAACCTGAAAAGCGCTTGAACGAATCGCGTTTCTCATGTTACTTACAAGAGCACAGGAAGTCTTATCTTATCTTATTTGCAAAAAAGCCCAATTGTTTTGGGCTTTATTTTCTACCGCCAACCCGACCCAGCCCATGGTAGTTAGGTTTAACAGAAAGAAAGAACAGAGTGCAAACAACAACTCAATCAACACCATGAAACGTAGCCATGCCGCGACGGAGGCATTTCTCCCCTCCGGTCTAAAATCCGAAAAGCTCAGCCTCCCATCACTCCAATCAAAGATGAAATGCGACCCCGAAGGCTACGAATCCGAACTCCTCTTAATCCGCAGCCAATTCAATTCCTCCCTTGAACTCTTCCAACAACAATCCGCCATGAACTTCACTTCCATTTCCGGCATCTCCAACGACCCCACCGTCGCCAAAGATCTCGCCGATAAAGCTATGTTCCTCTCTCACCTCACCTCCTTTTACCCTCAACACCTCTCTCAATTCCCTAACCAACTCGCTGAGTTACTTCGTTGTGCTGCTCGAACACTTCCTTCTGGACTTCGTAACGATTTAGCTAATTCGCTTATCCTTCTTGTTAATCGTGAGGTTTGTGTTTTTCGTTGTTTAGTTTGTTATGTGATTGGAAATGGAAATTTGTGTCTTGTTTAACTTCTTTTTCTTTTTCTTTTTTTGTGAATTTTGCAGATTGTTAGTATTAAAGATACACTTTCGTTGTTTATGGAGCTTCAAACGTTAGGTGATAAAAAGCTGAGGGAATTGACGTTTGCGCACGTTGTTAAAAGCATAAAACGTATGAACCAAAAACATAAGGATGAAGCCAAAAATCGTGCACTTCAGAACATTCTTTTTGTCATGTTGCAGGTTTGTCAATGTTTCTATGTTGTTTGGTTTAAATTGGTTTGTAACTATATTTATTTTTGTTTTTTTGGCTGTTAAATTTTGATTACAAAGTTGTTTAAATAAAACACAAAATGAGTTAATCCAAGCACACAATTCTAAGTTAGTGAATGGTTTTGTAAAATTTTAATAGCAAGAGGATGAAGACCGGGCCAAGAGGGCGCTTGTGACACTATGTGAACTTCACAAGAGACGAACATGGTTTGATGAGAGAACAGCAAATGCAATTTGCACTGCTTCCTTCCATCCATCGTCAAGGTTCGGTTTTTTCTTTTTTTCGCTTTGGTATACTGTTGAGGTTTTTTTTTTATTTTTAAATATCAGGCCTAAATATTATATTTATGTCTCTTTTCAGAATCATGATATCAACATTATGCTTTCTGCTTGATTATGAGAAGATTGAAAACTACCAAGATAGTGATGATGAAAGCAGTGATGAGGAAGCGACCGAATCACCTCAAGTTATTCTTAGAAGGGAGACAGTTTATAAGGTGAGAGGATTGTCTGATAAACATTGAAATTGAATTAAAACTGTGTTATTCTTTTAATTATTAGCTAATTTTGCTGTCGTATTTTTTTCCTTTCTAAACTCAAACAGAATAGTAGATATAAGTTGATATGAATGATATTGGCATTGATTATCTAAGGTTATATTTAGGAGTTCTGAAGAGGGTGGGGTTGGGTGAAATTTTGATGCAGCAGAAAGGTAATAAGTATAGTAATGGAGTTTTGGAGAGAATTCATTGATTCATCACTGAATATCACTCTTTTGTTTGTAAATTTTAGAGTTGAGCCTTTATTTTTTTTGGAAGTGCTAATGGCAGTTACCACAGTGAAGTTGATTTCAAGTATAAATGTCAATGCTACTCTTGTAAAGTACTAACCACTATGTGAGTTCATAAATAATGCAACAAAGATCAGATCTACAGTCTAAACTAAGATAAAAGTTCTAATTAATTATTTAGAATATGCCATGCAAGTTACAAGAAGAGAATTCAGATCTAAGGCAGACTATACTTTTTGACTTCGTTATTTAACTTCGCACAGGCACAGAAAACAGAAAAAGCAGTGTAGTATATTGAGCATGCTTTAAAGCCTTTGTGAATGGAATACATAGCACACAATCATGCATGAAAATTTGAAATAAATACAAGTTAGCCAAAATTTTCAAGGCACAAACTTTTTGAGCCCCCTTAAATTAGCAAATAAGCAAGTGCCGAGTTAGCATTGGCAGAAGCTTTAGTATTAGGAGAATACATTTGAGGAGAAAGAATTTGGGGCTAAGGGGGTGTTAGTTGGAGGCGATTAATATCGGATGATGTGGCATTCTGTTATATCATTTGGGTAGTATAGGGGAATATTCAGCTGAATGATTAGATATATTGAGGGGATTGACAGAGGACCATCTCCATCTCAAGTCACATCATATGCTCTTGAGTTTTATTGATATCCATTTGAGTTGAATGTTACCATGAGCATTATGTAATTTACGTTCTATTCACTTAGGCTTTGTTTGTGAGTTTCGAGGGAAAGGGAGGGGATGGCTTTGGGGGAAAACGGAAGTACCGCGTGGATGAAATAGAGGACTTTGGGATAGGAGGGATTTGGGGGGTTTTGTTTTTCTTCATAATACAAAATCCTCCTAATTTGGGGGAACTCAAAAATTGTATTGGAGGAGGATTTTGGAGGGTTTATATGATTTCTTCAAATCCAATCTATGTTATTATAATATTCTTAAAATTAAAATTATATTAATCATAAACATTAATTTATCATTCTATAAAAAAAAAATCTCAAATTGTGAAAGATTTCTCCAATTTCCCCTATATTTCCCACCTCCCAAAGCCCTCCTCTTGCCTCCATACTCCCAAACAAAGCCTTGGGGTCTATCTTTGGGTTTCTGTTAAATTGCGTTCTCTAGTCCGGTATCACACACATATACAGAGATTGAACCCAATAGTGCAGTAACATGGGTCATTCTTACAAAATTTTAGGCGAGCCACCAAGGTACATCAGCTAGCAAAAAGAAAAAGAAAAGGCAATTAGACCGCATAATACGTAACATGAAAAAGAAAGAGCGCGGATCATCTGAAAGGAAGAATAACATCTATTACTCACCACTCAACCATCTGAAAGATCCACAGGTTTGTAAAATTTTGTATAGATACATTTCCTGTTTGCATTTTGCTCTATCCAATCAATATCTTGATTCCATGTGATCTGCAGGGTTTTGTGGAGAAGCTGTTCTCACGTCTGCAGAAATGCAATGAACGATTTGAGGTACATATTAGTTAAAACCAAAGCAACATGCCTATATTATTGTAAATGAACACTTCTAATTGCTTTTGAAATCTTCCAATGATTATTGAAGACTCCATATTTGCTGGTTTGTACAATTACGCTTTCAAAATTTTAGGTCAAGATGATGATGTTGAAAGTGATAGCTCGAACAATTGGGCTTCACCAGTTAATGTTGTTAAACTTTTACCCTTATCTTCAGAAATATATCCAGGTATCATTAGTTAAATTTGGTAAACTTTGGTATTCTATAAATATATGAAGTGTGACAGTTGTAATATATCTATTTTGCAACCAGCCCCATCAACGAGACGTTACAAATTTGATTGCAGCAGCAGTTCAGGCTTGCCATGATATGGTACTGCATATTGTGATTTCTCTTAACCAGAATTGTTTTTATAGTTGGTAGTTTTTCTTTCAAAATTTGATTCTTGAAGTATGCTGCTTTCTTTTGTTTTTCTTTGTATCCTATTTCATTCAAGTTGTTATTTTTGGATGCAGGTTCCTCCTGATGCAGTTGAACCCTTGTTCAAACAAATTGTAAATCAATTTGTACATGACCGCTCACGTCCAGAGGTCTTTATTTGAATCTGCTTATCATTTGATATAGTGCTGCGGATTTTTTTATTATGACAGGAGTACTCAACTTTGATTTGCTGATGAGTTATGTTGATATGTTTAGGCTATCACTGTTGGAATAAATGCAGTCAGGGAGATATGCCTGCGTATGCCACTGGTAAGTACTGAAATTTTCTGGTCCTTGGACATATATGCATTTTGCTGATATATGTTCTGACAAAATATATCTTGCGCATCCAACAAGGGTTGGTTTTAACTAGTAGGATTGAACTAAGCTGACTAAAAGTCCTGGTCTTGAGTTGAGTTTGATTCCTACATGTGTTCCTTCATTAGTAGGTCATCCATGAGTACTTTGTTCAGTATGCTTGTGGCGTGGTCCTTGGAACGGGATAACTCCCTTGCTTAAAACTTATATCCTGTGTTTTCTGTTAACTTCATGAACTCCTTCCTTTGTCATATGTTGATTGTGGACTGTAGTTAATGAATGAAGACCTACTTCAAGACCTTGCTCTATATAAGAAGTCACATGAGAAAGGAGTTTCAATAGCAGCTCGATCTCTGATTACATTATTCCGAGAGGTGATTACCGTAACTCTTTTGTGTGGGGAGTGTGCTGCACAGTAGCACTCTCATACTCATTTTCCACACCTGATTAATGTTGTTTGTTTGCAGGTTTGCCCTTCACTGCTAATTAAGAAGGACCGAGGGAGGCCTACTGACCCCAAGGCAAGACCCAAGGCTTATGGAGAAGTCAATGTTGCAGCTGACGTTCCTGGTGCTGAGTTGTTACAGATTATTGATGATGATGTTGAGCAGGAGAGTTCTCATTCTGATGATTGTGGTTCAGACAATGAGCAGGAAGATGATCAGGTAAGTTTAAATTCTGATGATGACAATCAGCTAGGCAGTGATAATGCCGGAAGTGATGATGATGAAGCCGAAGATCATGATGGTGTATCAGACGATGAAAACGATAGAAGTTCTGATTACGAAACCAGTGGTGATGATGCTGATAATGTTGAAGACGAGGGGGATGATCTAGAAGACAGTGAAGAGGCTGATGAAGAGGATGGTGGGATTTTGGAACATGAAGGAGATGGTGATCTGCATATTCTTGGAAGTGCGGATACAATAACTACGTTGAAAGACTCAGCAAAAAAGAGGAAGTTTAGCGATTTCAATGATCAACTTACAGCTGCTGATTCAAGTCTCCGGGCTTTGAAGAAGTTGGCAGGGACAACAATGGAGAATGCCCTGCCAGAAAATGAAGATGGAATTCTTTCCAATGCAGACTTCCAGAGGATCAAGGAACTAAAGGTTTGTTCACCTCTTATTCAGTAAGCTAAATTTATAACTTTTGCAACTTCTATGATGTTGAATTCGTTTACTTTAATTCATAGGCCAAAAACGAAGCAAGAACTGCATTAGCGCAGCACGGGCTTTTAAAGTCATCAACAAATAAGATTCCAAGCTCTGATCAACTAGGTTTAAAGCGAGTGGATGGTTCCATGCTTGAAGTAAGTAGCTCTGACTTGTTTAAACTGATCTCTAGATGATCTTTATCTTCAATCCATGACAAAAAGAGAAAACACGGGCAATCGGATTTACTTATTTACGTGCGCACCTTCTAGGCTCATGTGAAGAAAAAGCTTAACAAGGAGGAGAGGTTGGCGATGGTTAGAGCAGGGAGGGAGGAAAGAGGGCAGTACCATGCTCGAGCGGCTGTAAAACAGAAAAAGGTATGTTAATTGCTCTTGCTCATTTTAAAAAATATTTGAAACTGTGCATCTTTGCATTTTTAATTGTCTTCCTTATGCATTTTTTATGAGTTTGAATTGTATTTACCCAAAACATGGACATCTAGAATTTCTCCACAACCCAGTGATTCTCCAAATATAACAGTGTGGCAATGCATTTCTTGTGCATGTATATGTGCGAGAACAAAGCCAAATTGACAAACAAAGCCACACTATTAAAACCCATCAGTTGATCAAAATGTTAAATTCAATGAAATTTCTTGTTATCAAATATAAAGTATGTAGTAGAATGTCTGATTTTGAATTTTCGAAGGAATGACTATGCCTACTATGATCTTATTGTTGCTGCATGATTGCACTCAAATCCAATGGATGTTTTTTGTATTGAACAGACGGGTGGTCTAAGTAACAAACAAAAGGAACACAAGAAACAAATGCCGCTAGTTGCAAAGAGAAAGAAGGTGGCAAGAACTAAGATAGAGAAAAGGATAAAACAGCAGCGGTCTGGTAAACAACAACGTGGGAGGAAAGCGTGGAAATAGGGAGCAACAAATACGGGGCGGTGTTGCATGATAAGCTGATTCTTTTTGTTCTTAAAATGTACCATTAGTCTGTTTTTTCCGGACCTCTGTTTTATGTTAAGCCAACTGCAATCAAAGAGATGCTGCTTTATTTTTTTTAATATTAAATTTTGACGGTGTAATTTTTATAGAATTTCTGTAGAATGGATTTGATTCTGCATTCCAGAGGAAGGAAATTTATTTTTTTTCCTAGTTCTTCGGTGTAATCTTCCTTCACTCATTACTTTCTGAAACTTTCTATTTAATGGCAACACAGTTTAGTTGGAGGAATTTCGTGAAAGGCTTGAAAGTGGGGTAAATTCGTTATAGTTGGGGGAATTAGAAAGCAAAATGAATTACCTTGTACTTATCCAGTCCCTCATTGAAAAAAGGAAGCATACTTCATTGAAATCTTTTCGTGTTGACGAGATTTCATTTGTAGAGTGGGTAACATTAAAATAAAAAGAAAACTTGGGTGCATTTTTTTATTATTTTGTGTGGTTCTTCACATAACTACAAAAAAAAATCCTACTAAGGATTCTTTAAATTTACAATTTTCTCAAAGTTTGTACTAACCACATAAAGCAACAAGTTTTTTTTCTTAAAATAACTGTACAATGACACGATTAATTGGCGTCATTTGATTGTTATTGCTTTACCATACTACCTTTGTCGCTCTTACGTTACCTTCCTCACCAACAGAAATGGTAATTAACACGTTACTTGGTTACTTGTTGGATGAGCGGAACATGTTTCAATTGAAAAACTAAGGAAATATTTAAGGGTATCGTTAACGAGTGCTTCTGGCGCACATCATTTTAAAAGAAAAAATTATTCTATAAAAAAGTTAAATATTTTAATTTTCAATTCATTGATTACAAAAAATTTCAAAAAAAGTTACCATTTAAAGGTCTTGAAGAGTATTCCGAGGACACTCGTTAACATTTTTCAATATTTAACAATATCATTTATTGATTAAATAAACGTAAATTTGTAAGTATTTTTTATTTATCAGTATAAATATTTGTCTTGTATTTTTTTATAAGAGTGATGATATGTTGACCCTCATAGGTGACACGCACTTCTCGTACCATCCCACCTAACACTATTTCATTGCCCTCTTCTACTAAAATTTCCTTTCACATGAGGTGTATAATGGGGATAGAGGAAAAAAAGTGTGTCAACCTAACATTATTGTTTTTACAATTATCCTTAATATAATAAATGTCTAATTTTTTTTTTTATGTCAATGACAAATATTTGTTTTGTATATTATTATGTTTGCTTGTAAACTAGCATTGAAATGTTCAAATCCATTAACAAGTGCTTTGGATAAAATAGAAAAATGGAACACTACTTTTTTAACGGATTGGTAGTTAAAACTTAAAAGTGTAACACAATGTGTGAAATGTCAAAAAAAAATTAGTTAATGTTAATTGTCGCAATTTGAAATATGGAAGTTTTTTTTTAAAGGCAAGTATAGTCCTTTTGCTGATCCTTTATTTTCTAAATTTAATTTAATTCAAAGTAGATCTAGGTTTTTTTTTCCTTTGTGATTTCATCATCTAAGTGTGGTGGTTTGTTGTTCGTCGTTTTGTGCGGCGTTGTTTGATTTTCCGTCTTCGTGCGGTGTTCATTTGATTTTTACAGAAAGATCGACTATTCAATCAAAGATTTGGGCGTCAACGTTGCAGATTCGGAGGCCATGGATATTTCGGTCACTTTAATTTTATTATATATTTTTGTAGGCATTATGCCGTTATATGCTATTAACTTGGATGTTGTGAGTTTGTTCGCATATTCATCCTTTACGTTTTTAGCGGTGTTGAATGATGTAATCTCTCGATTTAAATGAATGAATATCATTTTGTTTTTGTCAAAAAAAATCTTTGACTGCATTTTGAATAAATTGAATCCACGTTTTACAAACATTAATTTGATTAAAAAGGAAATTGCTCTTCTCCCTTTTAAAATTGCTCGTTTCCTTAATTATGTCCAACGCAAGTTAACTCACGCTCGGTTTTTTCAACGTTAGTTAACTCGCATTGGACATTTTACAACGTAAGTTAACTCACGTAGGCATGTGAATGTGCAAAAGCAAAAGAGAGAAGATCAATTCTCGATTAAAAATGAATTTAGTGTAATATTTTCTCCAAACGATTGTTTGAATTAAAAGTTCCACTTGTTAGTTTTGCATCTAATGCAAGTAGATATTTTTTTTAAGAAACTAAAAAATAAGAAAAAGGAATGGAGCAAGAAAACAAAAAACGAAAGCCATTAAGAAAATCCCAGTTACCAAGGCCGACCCAAGGGGACTGCCACTAAAGCAAGAGCTTTATGCCTCCAAGTTTTTTAGGCCTTGTATTAAGCCTTATATTTTTGTTTTTAAAAATATTTTCGCGCGACAAATTTTGTAGACATGTTCACTCGAAACTCAAGTGGTATGTGAAAAAAGAGACATAACTCATATTGCAAGTTCGATTTCAATGCTAGTTATTTTATAGGTTATTTCAATCTTAAATTCTTTTTGGCTTCAGACTCATATCAATCCAATTAAATGTTGGTTATTCTAATTATATTAAGACAATTAGTGTGTAATCAAAGTTCGTAAACGTAAGAAACTAATTTATACTTGTTCAAAAAAGAAACTAATTTATATTTGTATCATTTCAATATTATTTTTGTTATTTTAAGATCTTTAACAATTGGTAAATAATGTCTATATTAAGTATTATTTTAAACACGTGCGCGCGCACACATACTAGCGGAATTGAATATAACGAAAGATGATATACTTTCACCATGTGACAAACCAAAGTTCGATTTTTAGCTAACAAAATACTCATATTTAGTGTCCAACACACATCATATATAATTACTTTTGATTGAGGGAACTTATGAATTTTTTTTCTTAATTTTATTTTATTTTCTTTAAACGTATTTAAAAAGTCTTTATTTAAATTTCGTTTTAGACCTAAAAATATATTGGGCACAGGCTCTTACAATCGCCAACTTATCAAACATAACCCTGTTACAAACACAAATGAGATATCTCTACAGGAGAGTCAAGAAGAAAATCCCAAATTGGAAATGAAACCCGTATATTGATTCACTTCTAGCAGTGAGTTTCAACTACATATTCTAATTCAGCAGCTGTTTTGCATCCTTCACAATAATATGCCAAAGTGGTGTAAAGAGACCATAGGAGCATTAATCAAAGAAATGGTGTTCAAAGAATCAAACTAACAAATCACATTTATGAGCCTCTATGCCAAGCAAGATGCAAGTTAAATAAAAGATAAAGTCACAACTTTTGTTCCTCGTATTCACATCATATTTTTACTTTCTCTCTCTATTGTTTTGATTTTTGTGTCAATACCTCTTTTTTTTTGTAAAATTATGGTTGTCCTCAAAATTGTCAATCAAATGGTTGTTCAAATAATTGATCTTGTGCTTTCATAATAAACCGAAGGCTTAATTGCATGTTTGATCCCTTATGTTTATTTTAGTTTTCAAGTTGGTCCCTTATGTTTTAAAAGTTTCAAGTTGGTCCCTTACGTTTTAAAAGTTTCAAGTTGGTCCAAAACGTTACTCACGTTGGAATAAGTTAGTCCCTTTCGCGACATGATATTGAGTTTAATAAAACCAAACAAAATTAAAAAAAGGTTTTAAACTGATTTTCTATATAAGTTAAGTTCTATCACCCATATTGTCAACCCAAATCTTTAAACATTAAGTGACGGAAGGGAAGGTTTTAAACATGGGTAACGTTTTGGACCAACTTGAAACTTTTAAAACGGAGGGGACCAACTTGAAAATTTTAAAACATAAGGGACCAACTTAAAAACTAAAATAAACATAAGGCATCAAACATGCAATTAAGCCTAAACCGAAATACTTCCTTTCTTTTTGTTATGTTCATTAATCAAGTGTTAAATTAATTTATCTTTCTCGTAAATAAACATTCAAAGAATCAAGTGTTAAATTAAATTTATATTATCTAATATACATTTGAGAAATAACTATTCAAACATAAATCATAGGATATTTTTAACATTTTTAACCATAGGATATTTGCAGAAAAATAGTGACAGAGCAAAACTATTCATAGGATCTTTTACATTATACTATTTGACAATTGAAATTAGTTATGTAGAAATTATGCATAAATTTAATTCATATACATAGTCATCAATCAATCATAATAGCAAAATCATCAAAATCATTTCACTTTTTACTGACAGTATGAAAATCGAACATTTTTATATAACATTTATCTCAGCATAAGTCTTGGTAGGCATGGCAATTTTATACTTTTTTGGTTATATAAGTAAACAAGTAAAATCTTGTCGAAATCTATAGAAAATGATTATCAAAGAAATAACATATTTTTTCTATTTTCTTGATAATCATAAACTTCTCTATATCATTAAAAATCGAGTTCCAGAATGAAAAATGTGACCGGTATAGAGGTGCATTTTTAACGAGACATAAGTATTGGATACATTGTAAATTAACATACTCGAAGATGTGAGACAAATTGCCCAAAATGCGAGGCCAGAAGAAATTTCAATACACTATTCTGGAAGAATTTTTTTATATATATAACTTACAACCTACATCCAAATGGACATATAGCAAAAACACGAGAGCCACAAAGGAAAACCAGTGTTCAGTAGGATACAATCTCTTCAGAACATGAAGGCAAATCACAGCCTTGTCCAAATATATCAGAGATTCCATCCCAATTGTTCTTTTCTCTTGCCTCCCAATAGCCACCCATGTATCGGTAAGAACCATCATCATGCTTCTTAAACCATCTGGGCTGCCATCCTCTTTCTTGCATCTTTCTTGCCTGAATTATGAATATGGATCAAGCATTAGTTACACGAATTTTCAATAAAGAAAAGTATAATGCACAAAATAGCATAAAACTTAGGTCCCTAAATTCTGCAAACAGATTGCAGATGATAGTAACCCAAGAGGGCAAGAAATTGAAGGACGTCGAATAATAAATGCAAGGGATTATTTTATTTGTAAGCAAATGGCAACTGTATCATTCGGAAAA